>OFGD01000102.1_pt1 | contig 70556 bp, 58 predicted proteins | sample 1521671 | NCBI WGS metagenome assembly OFGD01 (sample SAMEA3504114, study PRJEB24116) | mouse gut metagenome | biome: mouse gut; feature: mouse-associated habitat; material: faeces | place: Denmark | collected 2011 | reverse complement strand
CCCTCTTATCCAGCTCTTTATCCGCCTAAACGCTTTCTGACAACTCACTTAACTTTTTATTCCCAACTCATAAAATTCTTAATTATAGTTAATTAGCGTCAGAGGGTTTTTAAAAACCCTCTGACGCTAATTTCTTGAGCATTTCTCAGCATCCAGTGCCAGCACAAACATTAAGACTCCTAATGCGTCTTTAGGTTCTGCCACATCGATGACATACGTATCTGTCAATTTAAATATTTGCTTTGATATTTCCGCCACTTTATTGCCATCTGCGGAAGTGATGGTATAATCCCATTCCAGCCATTCTCCTTCAATACTCCAGTCATAATAATCAATCTTGTATTGCGGCTTGAAAAGTGCAAATTCTTTGCTGATACTGCCTACATATGTTTCTCCAAAATACATTTCAAATTTAGGCATAAATGTCATCATTTTTTCTTTCACTGTCCCAACTTCTATGCCATTCATATCATAAATTTTCAGGCAATGTCCCCATGAAAATTCTCCCTTGACTTCATAAACGATGTTACCAAATTCATCATAAATATCATAGCTGTCAAACCATGAAAACATCCGTTGTTTAAAAAGCAATTTCATCATTCATTCTCCTAACACAGATTTAATTTCGCCGCTAATCGGATTTTTACTTCCGATTTTTACCAGAAAATGCAAGGACAAGATAACAATCCTGCCCCAGCTCATAAAGTCTTATTCTTCTTCTAATTTTGCCAGTTCCAGCCCCAATTCCTGAAGCTGTACCGCATCTGCCCCGCTTGGCGCGTTCGTAAGGAGACATGATGCATCTTTGATCTTCGGGAATGCAATGACATCGCGGATGCTATCTGCCTTTGCCATCAGCATAACGATACGGTCAAGTCCATACGCAAGTCCGGCATGCGGAGGCACCCCATATTTGAATGCCTCAAGCAGAAAACCGAATTTTTCCTGTGCCTGTTCCGGTGTAAATCCAAGGCATTCAAACATCTTACTCTGAATATCATTCTGAAAAATACGAACGCTTCCGCCGCCGATTTCATTTCCGTTAAGAACGATATCATAAGCTTTCGCACGCACTCTTCCAAGGTCTGTTTCCAAATATTCCAAATCCTCTTCCATCGGCATCGTAAATGGATGATGCATTGCCGTGTATCGTCCTTCTTCCTCGCTCCATTCAAAGAGCGGGAACTCCGTAATCCAAAGGAATTTAAATTCATCTTTATCAAATAATTCTAATTGTTTTGCAAGTTCCAGACGAAGTGCGCCAAGTACATCCCACACAAGTTTTGTCTTGTCTGCTGCAAACAATAACAAGTCGCCATTCTCGCCATCCATTGCTTTGATAAGCGCCGTCATCTCATCTTCTTTCATGAATTTTGCAAAAGAGGATTTCACGCTTCCATCTTCCTGAACCGCAATGTACGCAAGCCCTTTTGCACCATAACCTTTCGCAAATTCCACAAGCTTATCGATTTTCTTTCTTGGCATTGCGCCCTGCCCTTTGACGTTAATACCTCTTACGGAACCTCCATTTTCAATAGCGCCTTTAAATACAACGAATTCGCAGTCTTTTACGACTTCTGTCACATCCGTAAGTTCCATTCCAAAACGAATATCCGGTTTATCGGAACCAAAGCGATCCATCGCTTCCTGCCATGTCATACGCGGAATCGGAAGCGGTACTTCAATATTCATAATATCCTTAAATAATTTTGCCAGCAATCTTTCATTTACATCAATGACATCATCAATATCCACGAAAGACAATTCCATATCGATCTGTGTAAATTCCGGCTGGCGGTCTGCACGCAAATCCTCGTCACGGAAACATTTCGCAATCTGGAAATAACGGTCGCATCCGGAGCACATCAAAAGCTGCTTGAACAGCTGCGGTGACTGCGGAAGCCCGTAAAAACTTCCCGGATGTACGCGGCTTGGTACAAGGTAATCTCTTGCCCCTTCCGGTGTCGTCTTCCCTAAGATCGGCGTTTCGATTTCAAGGAAACCTTCCTCAGTCAAAAACTGACGCGTCAGTGTAGACACCTGGCTTCTAAGAAGCAGGTTTCTCTGCAAATCAGGTCTTCTGATGTCGAGGAAACGATATTTCAAACGAAGTTCTTCCTTTGTCTTGCTGTTCTCTTCAATCGGAAACGGCGGTGTCTCAGATTCGGATAAAATACGAAGCTCCTCTACACGAATCTCAATCTCACCCGTTGCAATGTTTTCATTCACAGCACCGGAACGCGCTTCCACTTTTCCCACTGCCGCGATAACGAATTCACTTCTAAGCTTTGCAGCCTTCTCTTTTAACTCTTCATTTTCTTCAAAAATAAGCTGTAAGATACCGGAACGGTCTCTCAAATCCACAAACACAATTCCGCCTTTGTTACGGTTTTTCTGAACCCATCCCATAACAGTAACAGTCTCTCCAATATTTGCCTTGCTAAGCTCTGCACACCTATGGCTTCTTTTCAAGCCACGCATTGTCTCTGCCATGTTTTTTCCCTCCAATATATTATAATTGTTCCACCGAATCACGATAGCAGTCCGTGATATTCTCATATCCGTCTGCAATCAGCTGATCCTTCTGGAATTTTTTATTCTTCTTCATATTTGCAATCAGCACCTGTCTTCCTTGCGCACGATCTTCTTTCGCCATCGCGAGAACTTTTAAGATGCCCGCCTGATGCATTCCTTTTTCAATCAAATACGCTTTCTTCTCACCTTTTCTTGGAACCTCATATCCATTTTCCAGTAAAAGCATAACGATTCGCTCGAAACCAATGGAAAATCCGCAAGCCGGCGTATCCTGACCGGTAAATTTGCCGATCATCTTATCGTAACGGCCGCCGCCTGCCACGGAACCGCCAAACTCATCCATCGTCACCTCGAAAATAGTTCCGGTATAGTAAGACTGTCCTCGTACCATAGTCGGGTCAAACTCTACTTTAAAGTCCGCCTCTTTTGCACTTTCTACGCTGGAAATGATAAGCTCCATTCCATCCGCAATCTTTTCGTCCAGGAATCCTTTCAATTTTTCTTTGCAGTAACGGATTCCTTCTATATCTCCGCTGATTTCATCAAATAACGCTAAATACGTATCCACATTCTCCTGCGTATATCCCATTTCGACAAGCTCTGCACCAACGCCTTCGGCACCAATCTTATCCATCTTATCCAGGATAATAAATACTTCATCATAATCTTCTTCTTTAAATCCGCTGTATCCTGCCATGGCTTTCAAAATATTGCGGTCATTGATACGCACGGTAAAATTATGGAAATCCATTTTACCAAGCATCGCCGTCGTAGCAAGAATCAACTCGATTTCTGCAAGATTCCCCGGCTCGCCCAGGATATCGATATCACACTGCATAAACTGGCGGAAGCGCCCTCTCTGCGGACGGTCTGCACGCCATACATTTCCAATCTGCAATGCCTTAAACGGAGACGGCAGATCATTGGCATGGTTTGCATAATATCTCGCAAGCGGCACAGTCAAATCATAACGAAGGCCTCCATCCACTAAATCGATCTCTTCTTTTGCAACATCGATTTTTAATTTCTCGCCGCGCTTTAATATCTTGAAAATCAGTTTTTCATTATCTCCGCCCTGCTTGCTGCAAAGGTTCTCAATATGCTCCACACATGGAGTCTCCATCGATGTAAATCCAAACGTTTTATACGTATCTTTAATCATCTGGATGACATAATCGCGGATTTCCATCTCTCTTGGGAGCATGTCTTTCATGCCGGTTACCGGTTTTTTCTTCAATGCCATAACCATTCTCCTTTTCGCTCTATCATCTCATCAATCCGATTGATGTATTCTTTCAAATCTTTGACATTCTCGGTGCGTTCGATCCGATACTGTATCTGCCCATCTATTTCCCCCGGGAACACAATCTTCGTACTCGCACCGGCTCCGCAGGCAACAATCGTCTGCTTCTCTTCCATAATAAGTATATTGTATATTCCGGCTTTGTCAACCTTTGCATAGCCAACATTTTCAAAACTTCCGGCAATATTTTTCTGACGGTACAAATAATAAGGCGTCATGCCCATTTCTTTCGCCGCATCCTGCGCCATAACAATCATTTCTTCGAGTATCGCTGCTCTTTCTTTTTCCTGACTGGCGCTGCATTTGAATTCTTCTAACTGATTCAGCTTAGAAGCACGTTTAATCGCAAGCGAATGTACCGTGAGATTATCCGGCGACAACGCCTTAATCTTCGCAAGCGTATCTTCCATATCTTCTACAGTTTCCCCTGGCAAGCCGGCGATTAAATCCATATTAATATTGTCAAAGCCAAGCTCTCTTGCCATCTCATAGATACTTACAACATCTTCCACCGTATGCCGTCTCCCAATCAAATCCAACGTCTTTTGCTGCATCGTCTGTGGATTGATTGAAATCCGGTTAATCTTGTGTTTTCTCAAAACTTCCAGTTTTTCCTTCGTAATGCTGTCCGGGCGCCCCGCCTCCACCGTAAATTCAATCAGATGCTCATAAGAAAACGTTTCTTCCATATGAGTGAGAAGCCTCTCCATCTGCTGCGGCGTCAAAGTCGTCGGAGTACCGCCTCCAATGTAAATCGTATTTAGTTTTTTATGTCTGGAAATCTCACCCACATAAGAAAGTTCCTTACAAAGCGCATCCAGATAAGCTTCCACATATTTCTGAAACGATGCAAGCGGATAAGACGTAAAGGAACAGTAAATGCAAGTTGTCGGGCAAAATGGAATTCCCACATACAAGCTGTATCCATCCTTATAATCCAGCTGTTCTAATAATGCTTTTTCACGCTTCGCAATATCAAGACCAAGCTGTGCCTTTTCACGAGTCAGAAGATGCTTCTCCATCATCTCCGTCACGATATCTGCTTCCTCTTTGCCCTCCTCAAGAGCCTTCATCACAATCTTCGTCGGACGAATCCCGGTTAAGATTCCCCATGCAAGCTCCTTGCCTGTAAATTCCTGAAACTTCCGATACATTTTTACATTCACATAATGTTTACGCTCTTTTCGCTCTGCAAAAGCTTCGATCTGTGCATTTTCTACCCGGAAAATCTCATGCCCATCTCTCACAATACGAATCAAAAGCGTTTGTTCTTCGTCTATGTACTGCTTCAATTCCTCCCCGGGAAAGAAAGCCTTTGCCATATGATATACATCATACGGATAAATCTCATTTTGAAAAAATAACTCTATCATAAACTCCTAACCTCCCAAAAAGAACGGGTCAATTTCTAATTAAGGACGTAGACTCTTTTAAAATCTACGCCCCCAATTTAAATAAATGGATTCCTTTCTTTCTCGAATCCGATCGTTGTTTCCTCCATATGACCTGGATAGACTTTTGTTTCCTCCGGCAATATCAACAACTTTTCACGGATGCTTCGTATCAGTGTAGATGTACTTCCGGTCGGAAAATCTGTTCTGCCGACGGACTGCATAAATAACGTATCGCCGCTAAACAGCACATTCTCATCTTTTTCATAATAACAGCAGCCGCCTTTTGTATGTCCCGGCGTGTGAATGATACGAAATTTAAATCCTGCCGTCGAAAGGATTTCTCCATCTCTTAATCCGACCGCTTTTTCAAACGTATAAGCCGCGCCAAACATTGCGCTTAAATTCTCCTGCTCATTTTTCAGGACTTCCACTTCCATCACATGTGCATACACCGGCACCGGGAATTTCCTAAGGACTGCATCCACGCCTCCGATATGGTCAATATGTCCATGGGTCAAAAGTACCGCCCTGACTTCCAGACCTTCTTCTTTGATATGGCTGCAAACATAGTCCGGAAACGCTGCCGGATCTACAATGACCGCTTCCTTTGTCTCTTCATTTACCGCCACATAAACATTGGTTCCAAAACTTCCAAGTACAAAACGTTCTATCTTCATATCAAGTATTCTCCCGTCAACTCTTGGGCCAAATTACAACAACTCTTCCCAATGCATCTATCCAACATTACGCTCAATATCCAATACACCCGGCAACTTTCTAAGCTTATCAATCGCCCTTGCCAGCTCCTCACGGCCATGCACGATGAAGCCCATCTCAATCGTAGCCGTTCCCTGCTTGTTTGTACGAACATTCATCGATTTTACATCCATCTTCATCTCGGTAAATACTTTCGAGATTTCCATCAAAAGCCCCTGCTGATCGTTGGCATACATTTTAATCTCCGCCATATACTGTCCAACAGATTCTTCTGCAGTCGCCTCCCATTCCGCTTCGATGAGACGTACACGTTCTGTTTCTGACAAATGCAAGATATTTATACAATCTGTGCGATGGATGGTCATGCCTCGTCCCCTGGTCACAAATCCTACAATCTCGTCACCCGGAACCGGATTACAGCATCTTGAAAATCTTACCGCAATATCATCAATCCCCTTCACGACAATACCGCTCTTCGATTTTGCAATATGCACTTTACGCTTCGCAGCTTCATTTACCTTCTCCAGAATCGTCTCGTCCGTGATCTCTTCTTTATGGTCTTTTGTATATTCTTCCAGAAGGCGGTTTACTACCTGGCCTTCCTTAAGACCGCCATGCCCAATCGCTGCCAGTACAGAATCCCAATCCTTAAAACCGTATTTTCTCTGTACGACCTGCATATATTTCGGCTTCGTAAGCTCACTCCATGTCAAAGCTTTCGCCTTGCAATATGCCAGAATCAACTCTTTTCCGCGGATGATATTCTCTTCTTTAAATTCTTTCTTAAACCACTGATTAATCTTATTCTTCGCCTGCGTACTCTTTACGATCATAAGCCAGTCGCGGCTTGGTCCTTTCGAATTCTGTGAAGTCAGTACCTCGATCCGATCCCCGTTTTGAATCTTATAATCAATATTTACAAGCTTGCCATTGACTCTTGCGCCAACCATTTTATTGCCGACTGCCGAGTGAATCGCATAGGCAAAATCCACCGGCGTAGAGCCGTTCGGCAGATTCTTCACATCACCATTCGGAGTGAAGCAATACACATCCTCGGCAAACAAATCCAAATCACCTTTCAACAGGCTTAGGAATTCTCTGTTATCCGTGTCCTGCTGCCACTCCAAAATCTGCCTCAGCCAACTAAGTTTTGCCTCTTCCTGCGCCTTGACATTTTTCTTGCCATCATTGGATTCTTTATATTTCCAATGCGCCGCAATACCATATTCCGCCGTCTTGTGCATCTCCTTTGTTCGGATTTGAATCTCGAAAGGCTGCCCCACTGCGCTGATCAACGTCGTATGCAGCGACTGATACATATTCGGTTTTGGCATCGCAATATAATCTTTAAATCTTCCAGGCACCGGCGTATACATCTCATGAATCACGCCAAGCGCCGCATAACAATCCTTTACGGAATCCACGATAATACGCACTGCAAACAAATCATAAATCTGATCCACCGTCTTATCCTGGTTCACCATCTTTTTATAAATACTAAAGAAATGTTTGACGCGCCCTTTCACCTCTGACTTGATATCGCTGTTTTTCATATGCTCAGACACTTCTTCCACAATCTGTGCCACGAATTCTTCGCGCTCCGTCTTTCTCGCATTGATCTGCTGTACCAAGTCATAGAAAACTTCCGGCTGTGAGTAACGCAAAGACAAATCGTCAAGCTCCGTCTTAATCTTAGAAATACCAAGCCTTTGTGCAATCGGCGCATAGATATCCATCGTCTCACGCGCCTTTTCTTTCTGCTTTTCCGGACGCATAAACTGTAAAGTCCTCATATTATGCAGACGGTCTGCAAGCTTGATCAAAATAACGCGGATATCCTTTGCCATCGCAAGAAACATCTTACGAAGATTTTCTGCCTGAATCTCCAATTTATCCGAAGAATAGGAGAGCTGACCCAATTTTGTAACGCCGTCTACTAAAAGCGCCACTTCTTTGCCAAACTCCATTTCTATTTCCTGTTCTGTCATGACAGTATCTTCCACGACATCATGCAGAATTCCTGCCACGATCGTCTCTTTATCGAGCTCTAACTCAGCCAGTATCATTCCCACCCACAAAGGATGAATAATATACGCTTCTCCTGATTTACGGAATTGCCCCTCATGCGCTTCCCTTGCAATCTTATAAGCCTTTTCAATCATCGAAATGTCAGTGGACGGATGATATTTTCTCACCCGTTTAATTAAGGTATCATACAATACCTCCGGGTTTTGATAATCTTTGGGTGCCTTCACGGCATGACCATCAACGATTTCCAGACTATGGACATTGCTCAAATCTTCTAATACGCTATTTGCCATACCAAATCCCCTTTCTCTTATTCCTTAAAAATAATCTGTTCTATTTCCCCGGATAAGAAACAATTGCTTCTACATCATATCCTTCTAATTTTTTTCTTCCTTCCAGACCGGCAAGTTCCATCAAAAATACAATCTTTACTACTTTCGCGCCAAGCATCTCGATTAACTTGACAATCGCCTCGATGGTTCCCCCTGTTGCCATCAGATCATCAATGATCACAACTTTCTGTCCCGGCTTGATGCTGCTTTTATGCATCTCGATCTCTGCACTTCCGTATTCCAAATCGTATTTCATTGAAACAGTCTCGCAAGGAAGTTTTCCCTTCTTCCTGACCGGCACAAATACCTTATGCATATTATACGCAATCGGCATCCCGAAAATAAACCCTCTCGATTCCGGTCCTACCACCGCATCGAATTCCACATCCTTTAATTTCTCCTGAATCAGATCAACCGACATCTGCAATCCGTCTGCATCCTCCAGGATACTTGTTACATCTCTGAAAATAATTCCTTCTTCCGGAAAGTCCGGAATACTTCTTATATAATCTTCCATCTGTTTCATTGTTTTTCTCTACTTTCCTAACAAAATCTTTACCTAGTATACCACCTTTTCCGACCTTTTTCAAACAGTTCCGACACTTTACGACATCCTCACCGATATTACCTATAATTTAAAATGGTAATTTGCAGGCTTTTTCGCCCCATATATTCATTTATTCCCGGATAATAGGTGACTGCCATCTTAATTCCGGCTGCCCCTCCTGCAAATACCTGCTCCGTCGCCCTTTTGCCAAACTGTTTTTCCATATAATCAATCATCTTTTCGGCATCGCCAAAATATATCGCATCCATCTCTGTCTGGTTTGCATCTTTCACGCGGAATTTCAATATATTTCTATTTTTGCCCAAAATCCATGCTTTTAAAAACTCTACATTGCGTTCTGCAAAAACCGGCTTGGTATTTCCTTTTCCAAAAGGCTCTAAAAGTTCTAATTCTTCCACTAACGCCTGCGTCACTCCAAGAAACGGCATCTGCATATCGATCAATACCTTCTCTGTCAAATCTTCCCTGGAAAGATTTGCTTTTGCATTTAACTTGTTTCGGAATGCTTCCAAATCAGCTTCTTTCATGGAAAGCCCCGCCGCGAGCTTATGCCCACCGAATTTTGTAAGAAACTCTTTGCATTCATTTAATTTTTCATACATATGATATGCTTCGATAGAGCGTCCAGAACCTTTGATCCCCTCTTTTGCGCCTGTCAGCACAAACACCGGTTTATAATAACGCTCTCTGATTCTTCCGGCAACAATCCCCGCAAGGCTTTCATGGCAGTGCAGCAGATAAACGACTAGCACACTATTCTCTTGCATACCATTTTCCTCCACCTGAGAAATCGCTTCTTCCACCGCAATCTGCGTCATTTCCTTACGACTGTCATTTAAAGCTTTCAAATCTCCTGCCAGAATATCTGCTTCTTTTTTCGTCCTGGCACACAAAAGCTCCAACGCGCGCTTTGCAGTATCTAATCTTCCGCTCGCATTCAGACAAGGTCCGATTACAAAACCGATATGATAAGCGCTTAACCGCTTCGTCTCTAATCCATTACACTCCATCAGCGCTTTGAGTCCTAAGTTCCTTGTATGCTTTAACATTTCCAGCCCTTGCTTTACAAAAATGCGGTTCTCTCCCACAAGATCCATCACATCTCCTACCGTCGCAACCGCCACATTTTCCATAAGATAGTCGACATCTTCCACATCCTTGCCATTGACTTCAAGCAGGGCTTCCACAAGTTTGTATGCCACCGCTGCTCCACACAGCTCTTTAAACGGATACATACACATTTCCTGCTTTGGGTCCACTACCGCATCTGCAGGCGGAAGCTTATAATACCGTACCCCTTCTCTATCTTCATATGGTACTTCATGATGATCGGTGACAATAATTGTCATCCCCATCTCCTTTCCATATGCAATCTCCTCTGTTGCGGCAATTCCGTTATCGCAAGTAATAATCGTATCGATACCGTCATCCAATGCCCGGTCTATAAGGCTTTTGTTAAGTCCATAACCATCCTTCATCCGATCCGGAATGTCTGTATCTACCTCTCCCCCCAGATATTCTAATCCTTCCAGCAGTATATATGTTGCGTTAATACCATCAATATCATAATCACCAATAATCCGGACTCGCTCGCCGGTACGTATTTTCTCAGTGAGAATCTCAACCGCCAATGCCATATCTTTCATCAACATTCCATCATGCAAGTCCGCAATCGTTCCATTTAAATACTGCTCAATTTGTTCATCCCCTATGATATCTCTGTTGCGAATCAAACATGCCATTCTCGGACTTATATGAAATCTTTGGGAAATCCCTTTAAAGTCCGCACCTTTATTTAATATCATCCATCGTTCCATATTTCCATACCACAAGAGGCGCTGCAGATTTTCCTACAACGCCTCTTTTCACTTCATTTTTATTTTGTAAATTTTTTCTTCATTACATACCAGAATGCGCCTGTAATACATACAGAAGAATATGCTCCGCATACGATACCCACCATAAGCGGTGCCGCGAATTCACGGATAGAGCTTACGCCCAGTACATACAGTACTGCTACCATGATAAATGTAGTCAGCGATGTATAGATACTTCTTGTCAGTGTCTGTGTAATACTGTCGTTTACAACTGCTTCCAGACCTTCTTTGCGTTTTGCTCCTCTTAATTCCTCACGGATACGGTCAAAGATAACGATCGTTGCATTGATGGAATAACCTACAATTGTCAGCATACATGCGATAAATGTGTTACCTACGGAAATTCTTACAACTGCATAGAATGCAAGAACGATCAATACGTCATGAAGAAGTGCCAAAACCGCACTTGTTGCAAATCTGACATCTTTAAATCTGATCCAAATATATATCAGCATACAGATCGTAGCAACGATCACCGCAATGATTGCATCCCTTCTCATCTCTGCACTTACAGTAGAGCTGATATTTTCTGCTGTAATCAGGGAATCATCTACACCAAATTTTTCTACCAAGGCTGCATTTAATGCTTCACGTTCATCAAGTTCAAGCGCTCTTGTCTTAATGATAACCTGTTTCGAATCTCTTACTTTCTGTGTCTGTACGTTTGCATCTTTCGTTACCTCTTCTACAACCGGTACGATTTCAGAATCGATTTCTTTAATCGAGTAATCTTCGTTGAATGTCACATTCGTAGATGTACCACCCTGGAAATCTAAGCTATAATTCAACGCGCCTTTTCCGCTTCCTGAATTGATACCCATGAATATAGGTCCTACCAGAATCAGGATAAGGGAAATTGCAAAAAATGCTTTTCTCTTGGAAAGGAAATCGATTGGTTTTCTTTCCTTCTTTGTACCATATAATTTTGGACTCTTAAGCCCAATTGCATAAAATGCAAAAATAATGATTCTTGTCACAACAAGTGCTGTGAACATAGACACAACGATACCGAGTGCAAGCGTATATGCGAAACCTTTTACGCTTCCGGTTCCCATAATACCAAGTACAAATGCCGCAACCAGCGTTGTAACATTTCCGTCAATAATTGCGGATAATGCCTTCTGGAAGCCAACTCTAAGTGCGGATTTTACATTTCTTCCTACGCTTAACTCTTCTCTTACACGAGCAAAAATAATTACGTTCGCATCAACCGCCATACCAATAGAGAGGATGATACCTGCAATACCAGGCAGCGTCAATGTAATATTAAACGCATTCAATAATACGATTACCAATCCCGTATAGATTATAAGTGCAATACTGGATGCTAATCCCGGAAGAAGATATACGATGATCATAAACAAGAATACGATTGCAAGACCGATCGCACCTGCCATAAGGCTTGTGCTGATTGCTTCTTCTCCAAGCTGTGCTCCTACTACGTTAGAGCGAAGCTCTTCTAACTCTAACTGAAGACCACCGATACGGATCGTGGAAGCAAGCTTCTCTGCTTCGTCAAAAGACGCCTGTCCATCAATGTATGCGGTTCCTCCTGTGATTGCTGTCTTAACAGTCGGGCTGCTGATGGTTTGTCCATCATAGATAATGGCAATTCTTTTTCCTACGTTAGCCGTTGTTGCATCTGCAAATTTCTGGGTTCCTTCTTCATTCAAAATCAGTTCAACTGTATATTCCTGTTTTCCTGTTGTCTGATCTTCCCCAGTCTTTGCTGTTGCTGTCTTAATGTCGGTTCCGGTAAGTACTGTTGTTCCATCTTCTGTCTGGAACTCTAAAGAACCTGGCTTACCAAGTTCTTCCAATACCTTGTTGGCATCGGTTACACCTGGAATCTCAATGTTGATACGGTTATCGCCTTCCTGATAAACAGTTGCTTCTGTGCTGTAGGATTCCACACGTTTCTGTAACTTATAGATCGTGTCATCCATCTGTTCCTTTGTCGGATTGGCATCCTTTGCCTGATATGTAATACTTACACCACCGGCAAGATCAAGACCAAGTTTGATGTTCTTTGCGGAGCCGATAGACCCGCGGCCCCATCCCATAACCGCTGTAAAACCTAATAATGCGATCAAAGCGGCTGTCAGAATAAGGCTGATAATTCCTCTGCTTTTCTTCATGACTTTACTCTACTTCCTTTCTTTACTTCCCGTCAGCTAACGCTGCCTTTATCATAATTGCGCATTCGACACGCTTACGTTCCATCTCGCACGCAATATCGTATGCTTCATGGATTGAACCATGAAATTTATATGCATTTGCCATGCAGCCGCCGCTGCAGTAAAATCTGGCAAAACATTTTTTACATTTTTCTTTGGAATACACGCTGCATCCTCTGAAATCTTCGGCAATCTCTGGTTTCACAACTCCTTCGTCCACATTGCCCATCAGGAACTCTTCCTGCCCTACGAACTGATGACAAGGATATAAATCTCCCCACGGCGTCACAGCTAAATATTCTGTTCCGGAACCACATCCGGATAATCTTTTTGCCACACACGGACCGCCTTCTAAATCAATCATAAAATGAAAGAAATTGAATCCTTTTCCTTCTCGTTCTCTCTCTATCATATATTTTGCAAGCTTGTCGTACTCTTCAAAAATCTTTGGCAAATCCTCTTCTTTGATCGCGTAACTTTCTGATTCTTCACCGACTACCGGCTCGATAGACATCTGCTTGAATCCAAGCTGTGCAAAATGCTTCACGTCTTCGGAAAAATCAAGGTTATTCCTTGTAAAAGTTCCTCTTACGTAATATCTCTCTTGATTCCTGCTGTCTGCAAGCTTTTGAAACTTCGGTACGATCAATCCATAGCTGCCCTTGCCATTACGGAATGGGCGCATATAATCGTTGATTTCCTTTCTTCCATCCAAGCTTAAAACGACATTATCCATCTCTTTATTGGCGAACTCCTGGACTTCGTCATTTAAAAGAACACCGTTTGTCGTCAATGTGAAGCGAAAATGCTTGTCATATTTTTTCTCCTGCGCTCTTCCGTATGCTACCAGGTCTTTGACTACCTGCCAGTTCATAAGCGGCTCGCCCCCAAAGAAGTCCACTTCAAGATTCCTTCTCTGTCCCGAATTGGCAATCAGAAAATCCAATGCTTTTTTTCCGACCTCAAACGACATAAGGGCACGTCTTCCATGATATTCTCCCTCTTCTGCAAAACAATACTTGCATGCGAGATTACAGTCATGGGCAATATGTAAACACAGCGCTTTTACGACTGTTTTTCGTTTCTTCACTTCTTCGATATAATCTTCATAGATATCTTTCGTAAAAAGCTGTCCATTTGCAGTAAGCTCAGCGATATCCGAAAGCGCTTCCCTAAGCTCAGTCTCGTCATACATCTGCCCCAGCTCTTCTTTTACCATATTCCAGGTGCTGTCCAAAGCAAGCGTATCCTTCGTCTGTTCCGGGTTACTCCTGTCCAGACATGCGATCAAATCATAGCACATCTGATCCACCACGTGCACGCAGCCGCTGTTCACATCCAGAACAATACTGTATCCATTATTTTGGTACTGATGAATCACAACAGTTACCCCTTTCTTATTTTCTCTTGCTGTTTCGCATCTTCAACCCGGAAAATACTTAAACAGCAACAAGCAGCGACCTAAGCCGCTGCTTTGATCTTTTCGTTATACAGATAAATTATTTCTTTTGTTCACAAGTCTGATTTCCTACTGTACAAGATGTTTTACATGCAGATTGACAAGATGTCTGACATTCTCCACATCCACCTTTTTTCACTGTGTGATTCAATGTCTGTGTATTTAATGTTTTGATGTGTTTCATCTTATTTCCTCCTTATAGTTTCTTTGCTTTTGTCATTATAGCACACACGCTTCTATTTTTAAAGTATATTTTTCAAGTGTTTTCAGGAAATCATTCCCCCAAACATCCCTCCGCCCGCACATAAAATAAATGCCGTGATAATACTTGTTCCGTTTCCCTGAATGGTACGGTATACGCCAAAAGATATCCCCAAAAGCAGAAGAAAATAAATTGCTCCAAGCAGCATTCCGAAAAGGAACCGTCTTGTATGTACCAGCTTCCCGATGATCAGCCCCCCTATAAAGGTTGATACGATATATATTACGATAATCCCACCCGACACTTTTGCCTGATCCAAATTCATTTTATATAGTAAGAATGCCAGAATTGCCAGCAGCACCCCTGTAACCATATACGATGCCAGCAGCGCCTTTAATATCCAGAACGCATAATTGTTTTTCTGCAGCTTTTTTTCCATTTGTATGTACCTCCTTGAACTCTCATTTCTTAGATTTTCCTGATAAATTAATTTCTTTTTTCTAAGATATGATTGTCCAAGAAGTTTTAGACCTTACTGTTCCATCTGACGCCCAAGAAATTCTGCTGCGACCATGGCAACCTTCCTCTCTATCTCTTCCAATTCCTTTTTTTCGCTTTTTTCCAGGATTACTACCGAGCCGATTGCATCCCCTTCGCTGATGATCGGACAGATAATCTGGAATGCATATTTTTCTTCCTGATCGGTCACAATCGGAATATATTTTTTCTCTCCTGATTTTGCCAAAATCTGTTCCCGCTCTTCGATTACTTTTGTCAGATATTTATGAATATGACGATCCTGGAATTCTTTCTTTCCATTTCCGGCAGCTGCCACCACCTGATCCTTATCTGTCACACAAACAAGTACCCCCAGCGTCTGCGCCAGACTTTCCGCATACAATTTTGCAAACGTTCCAAGCTCCCCGATCGGCGAATACTTCTTTAGAATAATCTCGCCTTCACGGTCCGTGAAAATCTCAAGCGGATCACCCTCTCTTATTCTTAATGTCCTGCGGATTTCCTTTGGCACAACTACTCTTCCCAAATCATCTATTCTACGTACAATGCCTGTTGCCTTCATACTATTTTCCTCCATTTTGTCTTACAGATATGTTGCTATTATCTGTCAGTTCTGGTGAAAATATGCATGTACTTTTTTGCCTCCTCTTTCATGCTTCCCGGCTTATTGTACCTCGCTTTTTCGTATAATTCATGCGCATCTGACGCATTCTCATAATCCGGTTCTTTAATTCCTGCCTTTCGCTCTATCTCACTTGGCGTCTCACAACCTGTTAAGGTCTCTTTTAATTCTCTGCGCACCATCTTTTTGTAGGCACGCCTTATCTTCTGTTCCGGTGAATTTCGCGCTCCTCTTTCTTTTTTCGCTCTTTTCTTTTTTCCCGGCAATTCTTCGCTTCCTTCCCGAAGAAAGATAATCTCATCCGCCTCTTCCTCCGAAAAATCGCCCATCGCCTTTCGCACCGCCCTCATAACTGCCCAAAATAACGCTGCAATAATCCCGAGTACAAAAAGAAATGCTGCTGCCTTGGAAACATTTAAAAGCCATTGAGGTGTTTCTTTTACATTTCCTCTTAGGTGCTCGATTGTCTCCATAACTCCCTTGGCTTCTATCGGTTTTTCATAAACTTCTTCCTGCACATATCTGTCAAATATTTGCTCTTCCAGCTTTATATCCAGATTCGCAAGCGGCTCTTTCTGATAAATTGCTGCCGGTACGATTCCAATCGCAAGAAGCAAAATCCCGATTCCAACCATACCCATCGCTATCTTTTGCATCATTTTTATCGGAACATTTGCCACATGCCTGTTCTTACTCATAAAATCCAACATCCGGTCAATATAGTGATATGCAAAACAGACAAGAACCTCAACTGCCAGCAATGCAAAAATGGTCTTTACCGCAGCCACATTTTTTAACAATGCTGCCGCCACATACAGCATAATCCACACAAGAAAACTGCTTACCCTTGGCACATCTAAAATATCCGGCGCTTCCTGGAATTCCTTTTCTTCCATGGCGCCTGCCATCCCCGGTAGTTCTTGCATCTTCTTTCGGATGCTTCCTTGTCTTAGTTTTACCAGCATACGTCCAACGCATATCCCTATCGCCAGCATAGTTGCCAGCAAATCTTCCGTTATAAGATTCACTCCTGCCACAAGAAGCACTGCTGCTACCACAAACAGCCACAGCTGTTTTATACGCCGTACGCCCACATATGTAATGATAATACAGATTTCAAATACCGCTGCCAGCATTACCTGTTCAAGCTTTCCCTTTTCCTTTGCCAGAAAACAACTTCCTGCAACATAGATACTTTGTATGAACAGCACTGCATGAATCCAGGAAAGTACCATCAATATCCTTGGTTTTCGTCTGACCATAGCTACACCTCCCATGCAATTACCTGGATATTTTTGTGTCTGACCGCCTTTGGAGCCTCTCCTTCATAAGACGGGCATATCCAAATTATCATACATCCATCATAGGAAAGTGATGTAATTGCCTCCTTCGTCTTTTCATCCTGATTTGCAGAAATAATGACGCACACCTCTTCATTATGTATGTTCTTTCTTTCCTGTCTCAAGAACTGTGCAAGAGTCGGCATCTGTTTCGCAAGGTCGATGCATGCAAGCTTCCGATATATCTCCTGCACATACCCCGCGCCGCCCTTTAGCACAGTTTCCTCAATCCCATTTCCGGTTACCGTAAGCTCCATCTTCTGTTTCACTAATTGCAATGCCAAGGATGCCGCAATCCGGATTCCTTCTTCGAGCAACGTTTCCTTGGATACCCATGCCGAATCTTCTGTATCCAAAATCATCCGTACTTTGATTTTCGTCGTAAAATCAAACTGATTTACCATCATCTGTGTATTTCTTGCAGACGCCTTCCAGTTAATATGGCGCATCGGATCTTCCGGACGATATTCTCTGATTCCGGCGAATTCAAACGGATCTGGATAGAGCCTGTTCTGTGCGAGCACCGTCCCGGATATGGCAAGGCAGACAGGCGTGATTCTTCTTGTATCTACAAGTCTTGGATAAACATAAAGTGCTGTCCTTTGGGGACATATTTCCCGATACTGTTTCCGGAAGAAAAAATCATGCCCGATGACTTCCACCTCATTCATCGTATAATGTCCTCTTTTTTCACACACAAAAGAAAGCTTTCGTATCACCTTCTGATGCATGAAAAGCGTAAAAATATCTCTTTTATAACTATAATCCGTCACATTGGCATTCTCTTTTGCCTCACCGGTAAACTTTAAAGCACGCGCCATCTTGAGGTTCACTTCCAATGCAGGAAGCGGAAGCCACTTATCATTCGTAATCTCTTCTCTAAGAAAAGACGCATCTCCTTCATGGACGGACATCTCGGTAAATCCTGCGTTTACTTTAAGATTCTTGTTCCAATATCTTTGATACAGCTTCTGCTGCATAAGATACAACAATCCTAATGCCATAAGAAGCATCCATATCATCACTCATGCCTCCTAATGTTTCTTCCATTCTTCAGTTGGAACCGGAACCGTATTTAGTATTTCTTCGATCAAAGCTTCCTCACCCTTGGTTCTCCCTGCCGCAGCTGCCAGTCCGATTCTATGTGACAGCACCGGAACTGCTATACTCTTGATATCTTCCGGAATCACATAATCTCTGCCCCCAACCATGGCAAATCCTTGTGCTGCCCTTATAAATGCCAATGTGCCTCTTGGACTGACACCATACTCTGCTTTTTCGTGTCTTCTTGTCGCACGCACAATCTCAATCATGTAATCCAGCAAATCTCCATGGATATAAATCTCCTGGCACTGTTTCTGCAATGCTGCTATCTCTTCTTTCGTGCACACGTTGCCCAGACCCGCAAGCGGTTCTTGTCTCATAAAACGCTCCGCCATGGCAAGTTCCTGTGATTTTGTCATCTCTTCCATTGAGATACGCATCAGAAAACGATCCATCTGTGCCTCCGGCAGCGGAAATGTCCCCAGATTTTCCACTGGATTCTGTGTTGCAACAACGAAAAACACCGTTTCCAGCGTCCTTGTTACCCCGTCAATCGTCACCTGATTCTCCGCCATGCATTCCAAAAGGCTACTCTGTGTTTTTGGCGTCGCACGATTGATTTCATCCGCCAGCAAAATATTGCAAAACACCGGTCCTTCCTGAAAAATAAATTTACCTTTTCCGGCATCATAATAATTAAGCCCGGTCACATCGGAGGGCAAAAGATCCGGTGTAAACTGCACGCGCCCAAATTTTCCCTCCAATGATTTTGCAAGTGACTTTGCAAGTACCGTCTTTCCGGTCCCCGGCACGTCTTCCAAAAGTACATGTCCTCTTGCCAGTAAACTCGTCAATAATAGTTCTGTCGTACGCTCGTTTCCAATCATGACCTTTGCAATATTTTCTTTTAATCGTCTTAGAATCTCTAAATCCATCCCGTTCTCCTCCGTTCCTATTCTCCTATGACCTTGGCTTTGTCCCACTTTTACTCTGTCTCAATCCTCACCTTGCTTCCACCGCAGCCTGCCATAGCCGGCGTCACGATCAACCTCATTCCAATCCGCTCTTTTATTTCCTCCACATGGGTAATGAGTCCAATATTCATACGGGCATTGCGGATACGCTCCAGTGACTGCATCACAACATCCAGACAACTCTCATCCAAAGTTCCAAATCCTTCATCCAAGAAAAATAATTCCAATGGTGCATTTCCCTGCATCTGTATCTGTACCGACAATGACAACGCCAGTGCCAAAGACGCCATGAATGTTTCTCCGCCGGAAAGAGTTGCCGCCTCTCTTGGCACGCCTCCATTTTTATAGTCCCGGATAAGAAACGCTCCCTTTTCGTCCAATTCCAGTCCATAATTGCCATTTGTCATTTCTTTCAAACGGATGTCTGCGTCTACCGATATATATTCCAGATAATACCTTGCCACAAAGTTGACGAATTTTTTCCCGGAAAGCAATGACAAAATCTCACCAATCAATGCCATCTGATGTTCATTTTCTTCTTCCTGTTCTTTTAGTGCTTTCCACCTTGCGATTGCCTTTTCCTTTTGCACAATCTCCTGACCAAGTAAGACCAGGCGTTCCTTTCCTTCTTCCAAACCTCGCAAAAGCGATTCCTCTTGTAACCTTTTTTCTCTGAGTTCTTCTTCGGATACCGACCTCCCATTTAACTGTGTTTCCACTTGCACCTTTCGGATATCATATTCCTGCCTGTCTTTTTTGTACTTCTCTACGGCAGTCTCGATTTTGAGCAATTCCTCTTTCTCCATGCGATTCCGCTCCAGCCATAATTTCATATGTTCCTTTTCTTTTGGAATCGAAACCTCTCCCTCTGCTTCCGTCATTCCTTTTCCCAGTAAGGCATCGGCAGACTTATATCTTTCATTCTGCACGGCAACGTTCTCTTTCAAATGCTGAAACGCTTTCTTCTTTTCTTCCCATACTTTGGTAGTTTGCTCTGACTTCTTTTTCAGGGCATCGTTTTGTTTCTCCAGATACCGGACTTTCTCTTCATTCTCCCGCAATTCTTCTTGGGGATTTTTGCAGGTTCCACCCCTCTTCTTCCATTCTTCTTGCCATTCTTCCAACTGCACACCATATATCTTTTCCTGTTGCTCTGATCCTGACAACGACAACTGTTTCTTTGTGATGATTTCCTGCTGCTTTTTATTTTCTTTCCGTAAATCCGATAATTTCTTTTCTGTGCTTTTTCTTTTTTTCCTGGCATTTTCACATGCCTCTATGCCAACTTTCGCAGTTTTCTTCTTTATATGATGTGTACTTCCGCATACCGGACAAGGCTCGCCTTCCGTAAGATTCTCCGAAAGAATTCCTGCAAGGTGTTCCTCATATAATCTTGTATATTCCTGCTCCCATCTCTCTTTTTCTTCTGTCAGTTCCTGCTCTTTCCCAAGATTCTCTGCCAAAATCTTCTCTTCTGCCGCAAGTTCCTCTCTGACTTCTTCCTGACTCTTTCGCACACTCGCTATGGTAGTCTGCAGCTGTTTCATCCGCCCCTGCAAAATGACCGTCTCTTTTAAACGTTCATTTTGAATCTGTAACCGCACTCCTTCTTCCTGCCACGCACGCTGTGCCTTCTCGTATTCTTCATGCAGCGATTTCCACTCTTTTTCCAGAAGTTCATTTTCCGAAGACAGCTGTGCTTCCTCTTTCGTAATATTGTCCAATTCCGCTTTTTCTTTCGCATATGCATCCCATAACTGGCCGAGCCGTTCTGCAATGTTAGCTAATGCAATATTCTTTTCTTTCTTCTGTATTTCTTCTTCCTGTTCCAGTAAACTTTGCCGATGTGCTTCTATCTTCTTTAACTCCTGTAAAAGCGCAAAAATCTCTTCTTTTTCTTTTAGCAAAAGCTCACATGCCGTCTTTTCTTTCTGCATCTCTTCCAACTGCTTTTTAAGCTTCTTTTGCTCTTTCTTCTGTTCTTTTAAGAGATTCTCCTCTGCCGGCTCCAACGTTTCTTTTGCGCCTTCGATTCTCTGCTTCTTCGCCAGCAGCACATTTCTTCGCTTCTTTGCACGATTCGCAAGAATCTCTCCGTAAAGTTCCAGATGAAATAACCGCTCCAACATTTCATTGCGGTCTGCACCCGTCAGTTTTAAAAATTCCGAGAATTTTCCCTGGGGCAGGATGACCGTACGGAAGAAATCCTCTTTGGTCAGCCCGATAATGTTCTGTATCATCTTTGTCACTTCCGTTACTTTGTCCGCAAGCACTTCTTCGCTATTCTCAAGTACCAACCTTGCATAATCCGTCTTGATCCCGCCTGTTCTTTTGTCTCTCTTAAATCCTCTCGTAATCCGGTACGTATCTACTTTTTCCGAACGAATCTGAAATACATACTCCACAGATGCTTTTTCACAGTTGACATTCATATAGTTCTTGCTCTCTCTGGCTACGCTCCCATAAAGTGCTAACGTGATCCCATCAAGAATACTGGTCTTTCCACTCCCGGTCGGACCGAATATCCCAAACAATCCCATGGAGGTCAGAAATGCAAAATCAATTTCCTGCTTTTCCTCAAAGCTGTTAATTCCCGTCATCACCAACCGTAATGGTTTCATCTTCTTCCTCCTCCAAAAGTACGTTTAATAACTTTGTAATTTCCTCCGGCACCGCTTCGCTGCCTCGGACCTCTTTATAATAAACCTCAAACAATTCCTGTACGTTCTTTTGTTTCCAATCGGTATATTTATATTCTTTTTCACTCATCTTCCACACCGGAATGATTTCCAAAATATCTTCTTTTTCCTGCTTTAACGCCTTTAACTGGTCCTCCAAAATCACCCCATCCGTGCGAATCTGCATATATACCCAACACGATCTATTCGCATTTTCCCTGCATTTTTCAAGCGCCTCTTCATAGCTTTCGCACTTCCACAGTTCGATCGGTTTGGGATTCGGAAGATAGATTTCTTCCGTCACCGGCCCCTCTCCTGGATGCATCGTTACCATACGACAACTCTTTGCCGCTGTATGTTCCCCCTTATGATAAGGCAGAATCGAGCCGCTGTAACAGATACGCCCATCCGTTCCCGGAACTTTCTGCGGCTTATGCACATGTCCAAGGGCAATGTAATCTGCATGTTCCGGAAAAATATTCGCCGGCAGAATATAAGAACCGCCAAGCTGTACGCTTCGCTCAGACCCATCCGGTGTACTGCCGAATGTATAGACATGACTTACCATAAGATTTACCGCGCCTTCCTCAAAATGTTGATCACATTTTAAAAACCACTGTTCCATCCGTTTCGTATAATCCGCAATACGCTCGTCCTCTTCATTATTGGTATACAATACTTCGTTCAATCGTTTCTCGCTGGGATAGGCCGCGCATACTACAATCACTTTTTCCTCCCCGCAGGAAAAAGAAAATGCACCCTCTCCCAAAGATGTAATCTCATACTTTCCATATCGTCCGGACAATATCTCGGATTTTGGAGTCCCATAAATCAGGATACCATGCTCTTTGGCAAGCGGACGTACTGCCTCTAACCTTAAGGGCTGGTCATGATTTCCGCCCACAACCACCACGAGACATTCTCCATCCCGCCCAAATGCTTTTAACATCTCATAGAACAGTTCTTCCGCCTGTGCGCTTGGATTGCTGTTGTCGAACACGTCTCCGGCAATCACGACCATATCCGGCTTTTTCTCCTGCATCTTGTGTGTCAGATAGCCAAGCACCTCTCTTTGTTCCGCAAGCCTGCTCCTTCCTTCCAAAATCTTTCCAAGATGCCAGTCTGCTGTGTGTAAAACCTTCATATATTACCATTCTATTCCTAAGAGGAATCCTTTCTCTTTTAATTCTTCGATAATTGCTTCCAAATCCTCCTGTGTCTTAGCTTCTATTGTATGGAAATGTCTTCCTGACGTCAGATTCTTAAGTGGTCTTGACTGCCCGGATGCGATTCCCTTTACAAATGTCTTCACGTCTTTTCTGGAGGCGAGATTCAATTCTGCCTTCAAATGCCCATAAATCTCATGTTTTACAAACACATCTGCTACGCGTCCGCCCATGTCTACTACTGCATTTAACTCGTCCTCAATCTGTTCATCGCTGTGCCACACTTCCACGACACAGTAAATTTTTTCCGTCTGCTGCAAAAGATATCCCTTTGTCGTAGAAAAAATCTCATAATCTCCTGCTCGAAGAAGCGCAATGTCCTGCACGATCACCTGACGGCTCACCTCATACTTTTTTGCAAGCGCCGTTCCGGAAATCGGCTCTTTTGCATGCATTATATCGTTTATAATTCCTTGTCTTCTCTCGTCCCCTGTCATCTTGAAACTCCTCTTCTTTATTATAAATTTCCGACTTGCTTTTCTCTCTTTTTAAGTATATCTGTCTCTTTGAAATCTGTCAAAAAGTTTCAGAAAGTACTGGATTTTTGCTTTTTGCTTTTATATAATAAAGTGGAAAAATAACATATCTAGTAAAGGAGGTTCTTCCAATGAGCAAAATAGATGAAGTAAGAGCAGCTATGGTCGCTGCCATGAAAGCAGGCAACAAAGAAGCAAAAGAATCCTATTCTCTTTTACTCTCTGCTTTGAAGAATAAAGCAATCGACAAACGTGCCGACCTTACCGAAGAAGAAGAGACACAGGTTATATTAAAAGAAATCAAACAGACAAAAGAAACTTTAGACGCTACACCGGCAGAGCGTACCGATATCATCGAGGAATGCCAAAACCGTCTGGCAGTTTTAGAGCAATTTGCTCCAAAACTCATGGATGAAGCAGAGATCAAATCTGTGATCGAAGGCGTCCTTGCCGAACTTGGAGTCACTGCTCCAACCGGAAAAGATAAAGGAAATATTATGAAAAACCTGATGCCGAAAGTAAAAGGAAAAGCAGACGGCAAACTGGTAAATGAAATTCTTGGAACTTATATGCAGTAAATGAAACGGGAGTATGTCAGAAATGATATGCTCCCTTGTTTTTTTCGAAATTCGCGCATATAATAAAAGTGTGATTCTAAAACACCAAAACCTTAATAAAAATGTGAGGAATGAATCTATGGAACGATTTATTTTGATATTCTGCAAAACCTGATGCTGGCCAGCGGTCAGAAGATTCTACCAGAAAAGACACTCATCATCTTCGATGAAGTACAGGACTGCCCAAATGTCATTAACTCTATGAAGTATTTTTGCGAAAATGCCCCACAGTATCATATTGCCTGCGCAGGTTCTCTGTTAGGTATCGCCCTGGCAAAGCCATCTTCTTTTCCTGTAGGCAAGGTCAACTTTATGCAGATTGATCCTATGACTTTTGAAGAATTTCTGCTTGCCAATGGTGATGATAATCTACTGGCATTTTTACAAAGTTGGGATACCATTGAACCGATTCCTAATGCATTTTTCAATCCTCTTTATGAAAAATTGAAGATGTACTATGTCACCGGTGGTATGCCTGAATCTGTGCTAATGTGGACGGAAGCTCGCGACGTTTCTGCTATGCAGGAAGCCTTGGCTGGCATCATTGGTGCCTATGAACGTGATTTTGCCAAGCATCCCAATATCAGCGAATTCCCAAAGATCTCTATGATTTGGAAATCCATCCCTTCCCAGTTGGCGAGAGAAAATAAAAAGTTCATTTACAAGGTTGTCAAAGAAGGGGCAAGAGCCCGCGAATACGAGAACGCTTTGCAGTGGCTGGTAGATGCCCGGCTGGTGCATAAGATTTACCGCAGCTTGGCTCCCGGTCTGCCGGTAGCAGCCTATGATGATCTGTCCGCATTTAAAATTTATTTGGTAGATGTGGGTCTGCTCCGCCGTCTGGCACAGTTAGCTCCTACCGCTTTCGGAGAGGGCAACCGCCTGTTCACTGAGTTTAAGGGCGCACTGACGGAAAATTTCGTGCTGCAAACTCTGATCACGCAATTCGAAGTGGTTCCTCGCTACTGGACACAAAGCAATCCTCCGTTGCATCATTTCCGTCAAATAATTTCGCCGCATCCTCTTCATGACTGTTTCCATCTGCCGTCACCCACCTGCACATTCACGCTATCTGTTGCCTGTACGTTTGTCACTGACAGCCGAAGAACCATTGTACAAGCCAGAATTCCTGCCAGAATCCCTTTCCCGTTTTTTCTCATTTTTCTCTCACTCTCTCATTTTTAGTCCTATGCTGTTCACAATTATATATTTTTTCACCAATTTTTCCATGGATTTACCATCAAACCATATAACGCTTCTAAAAAAGTACAATTAAAATTTATCCTGCTTTATATTGTAAACCTATTTAAATATATAAGTTTACAATATTAGAAAAACATGTTATATTATATACTGTTTGAAAGGGTGATGAAATGACAACGAAAGAAAAACTACTTGAGTTATTTGAATCTAACAGAGATGTATATTTTTCAGGCGAAGATATTGCTCATAAGCTTTCCATATCCCGAACTGCCGTTTGGAAGGCTGTCAAAGCATTGCAAAGTGAAGGATATGCAATTGATGCCGTAACAAATAAGGGATACTGTCTCTTAGCTCAAACGGACATATTATCGGTACAGGGAATTCGTAAATATCTGCGTTCTGAGATAATAGACACAGAAATTTCTGTGATGAATGTTACAACATCCACCAATGCGCTTGTGCGGGACAAAGCAAATACGAGAACCTCAGAAGGTTATATTGTTCTTGTTAACGAGCAGACCGCAGGTCGCGGAAGATTATGCCGCAGCTTTTTTTCTCCCAAAGATACCGGTGTTTATATGAGTCTTCTCCTGCGTCCCCAAAACTACTCTGCAAAGCAAGCGGTAAAAATAACTACCATGGCCGCTGTCGCAATGTGTGAGGCAATCGAAGCGGTGTCTGATGAAACAGCCAAGATTAAATGGGTGAATGATATTTTTGTGCGTGATAAAAAAGTCTGCGGAATTTTAACAGAAGGGTCTTTTGATCTGGAGAACGGATTGCTGGAATATGCCGTACTAGGCCTTGGAATCAATGTTTATCAGCCAAAGAATGGATTTCCGGAGGAAATAGCCTCTATTGCCGGATCTATTTTTCAACAAAGTCAAAACGATGTTAAAAATCGTTTGGTTTCCGAATTCCTGAACCGTTTTTATGGGTATTATACTGCTCCTCAGCAAACAGATTATGTAAAACATTACCGAAATCGCAGCTTTGTCATTGGTAAACAAGTTACTTTAATATCTGCCAATGAATCCAAGAACGCCGTTGTCATTGGAATAGATGATGAATGTCATCTGTTAGTGAGATATCCCGACGGCACCAAAGACTGCTGTTCATCCGGTGAAATAAGTATCCGATTATAAAGGAGATTATATGAAAACAAATAAAACGAAAGATTTAATGATGTGTTCCCTTTTTGTCGCTCTGATCGTTGTAGGAGCATTTATCAAAATTCCGATTCCGGTTGTCCCGTTTACCTTACAGCTTTTATTTACCATGATGGCAGGACTTTTGCTTGGAGGAAAACTTGGCGCTGCCTCTGTCGGAATTTATATTCTTATGGGACTTTTGGGGCTTCCTGTGTTTGCTGAAGGCGGCGGTTTTTCGTATGTCTTAAAACCAAGCTTCGGATATATTATCGGATTTGCAGTTGCTTCCTATGTAACCGGCATTATCGCCAACAAAGTCCCTAATCCAAGTTATAAACGCTTGTTTGCCGCAAACTTTGCCGGTCTTGGAATTGTCTATCTATTCGGGATGGTCTATTACTATTTCATGAGTAATTTCTATCTTGGAAATCCCATTGGTTTATGGCCGCTGTTTCTCTACTGTTTTATTTTGGCTGTGCCAGGTGATATTGTGTTGTGTATTCTGGGAGCATCTCTTGGAAAAAGAATGATTCCCATTATAAGAAATAATCGAATGTAACGAGGATAGGATAATGAATCTAAATGAATTAACAAATGAAGTTTTAAAGGGTAAACAGATTTCAAAATCAGAGGCATTGTTTTTATACCAGCAGCCTCTTTCTGAACTATGTGAAAACTCGGACAAAATCCGCCGACACTTTTGTTCGAATCAATTTGATATTTGTACCATTATCAACGCGAAAAGCGGAAACTGCTCTGAAAACTGCAAGTTTTGCGCGCAGTCAACCCATAACCATACCTGTTCCGCCACCTATCCTTTGCTTTCCACGGAAGAACTCCTAACACAGGCAAAGAACAACGCCGCACAGGGAGTTCTTCGGTATTCTATTGTTACTTCCGGAAAGCGTCTTTCGGATAAAGAAGTGGATGAAATGTGTAAAGCAATCCGGGAAATCAAAGAAAAAGTCGATATTTCTGTCTGCGTCTCCTTTGGCTTGCTAAGCGAACAACAGTTTCGGAATCTGAAAAAGGCAGGCGTGACAAGAGTTCATAATAATCTGGAAACTTCACGAAGAAATTTTCCAAACATCTGCACCACCCATACCTTTGACGACAAAATACAGGCAATCCGGGCCGCACAGGCTGCGGGGCTTTCTGTTTGCAGCGGTGGTATTGTAGGACTTGGAGAAACGGTGGAGGATCGGATTGATATGGCTTTTAGTCTGCGGGAACTTGGCATTCGCAGCGTACCGGTGAACATGCTTAACCCCATCCCCAATACGCCGTTTGGAAACAATGAGAGATTGAAGGACTCGGATATGCGCCGAATTGTCGCTGTTTATCGTTTTATACTTCCTACAGCCTCTATCCGTCTTGCAGGCGGCAGGGGTCTGCTTCCGGATAAAGGAAAAAGCTGTTTCACTTCGGGGGCTAATGCGGCAATTTCGGGAGATATGCTGACAACCGCAGGAATTACAATCAAAACAGATATGAAATTATTAAATGAACTTGGATATGAGGCGAAAATTTGTAATGAGTAAGAATATATTTATTATCGGGACAGGGACGGATGTAGGAAAAACATATGTAACCGGACTGATTATCAAAAAGCTTCGGGAAGACGGAAAAAGCGCCGCATACTATAAAGCGGCTATGAGCGGCAACGAACGAAGCGCAGACGACAGTTTAATTCCTGGTGATGCATTGCAGGTAAAAACTATGTCAGGTATGGAACAGCCGCTTGAAGAGATGTGTCCGTACATTTATGAAACGGCTGTTTCTCCGCACTTAGCGGCAAAAATCGAAGGAAATCCCGTTGAAATGGAATGCGTGCTGAAAGGTTTCGACAATGTGTGCAGTAAATATGATTATGTTACAGCAGAAGGCTCAGGCGGAATCCTTTGTCCGCTGCGTTTTGACGAGCAAAAAATTCAACTTGAGGATTTTATCAAGGCTCGCAATTTGTCCTGTCTGATAGTTGCAGATGCAGGACTTGGCACCATCAATGCCGTTGTGTTGACGGCAGAATATATGAAAACCCGTAAAATACCCGTAAAAGGCATTATCTTCAATCGCTATGAACCGGGCAGCAAATTACACGAAGACAATCGCTTTATGTGCGAATCTATGACGGGATTGAAAATCGTAGCTTGCGTCAAAGACAAAGATACTGATTTGGAAATTCCGTTTGAAGTGTTGGAAGGATTTTACGAAGAAACGGAGGAAGCATAAAATGATTTGGTATCCATACGAACAGATGAAAACCATGAAATCACCTTATAAAATCGTCAATGCCAACGGGGTTTATCTTTATACCGACACCCAGGAACTGATTGATTCGATATCGTCTTGGTGGAGTGTGATCCATGGTTATAAACACCCCGAACTCAATCAAGCAATCCAAACGCAGCTTGAAAAATTTGCCCATGTGATGTTGGGCAGTTTGACCCACGAACCGGTACAAAAACTTTCCGAAAAACTCCAAAGCTGGCTTCCGGGCGATTTGGATTACTGCTTCTTCTCTGATTCCGGAAGCGTCGCAGTAGAAGTTGCTCTTAAAATGGCGCTGCAATATTTCATGAACCGGAATGAAACAGATCGTACCATGGTGCTGGCCCTGGAACACGCTTACCATGGAGATACCTTCAAGACCATGGAAGTGGGAGACGATGAGGACTATCATTTCGTTTTGAATGCATACGGTAAAAGCCGCCATGTTATACATATTCCAACCGAGATCAAAGCGCTTGAACAGGCTTTTGCAGCATATCATGACCGCTTAAACTGTTTTATTGTAGAACCTTTATTACAAGGCGCAGGCGGTATGCGAATGTACGATATTTCTTTTCTGAAGCGTGCAAGAGAACTTTGCGACCAATACGGCGTGCTTCTTGTTTTTGACGAGGTTGCGACAGGATTCGGACGTACCGGGAACCGCTTTGTAGCAGATTTGGTCTTACCTGATATTCTTGTTCTGGGTAAGGCTTTAACGGGCGGATATATCGGCCACGCTGTTACCGTTGCAAACCGAAAGGTATACGAAGGTTTTTATGATGACAATCCTTCCCATGCTTTCATGCACGGTCCTACCTTTATGGGCAATGCCCTAGCTTGCAGTGTCGCACTTAAATCCATAGAATTATTTGAAAAGCAGAATTACATGTCTAAAATCCGCAAGATTGAAGAAATCACCCGCCGTGAAATGAAGGCTTTTTCTGATCCACGCATTAAAGAAATTCGTATTATGGGCGCTTGCGTGTGTATTGAAGTATATGATTCCGATACGATTAAGGGTTACCAACAATTTGCTTATGAACGAGGGGTATTCAGCCGCCCATTCCTGAATTATATGTATGCAATGGTTCCTTACGTAATCGAGGAAACAGAACTGATCAAGGTTTTGTGCACGATGAAAGAATGGTTTTCTATAAAACATTGATATATCGATTAAAATATTCAAGGGTTCCCCAGAAATCGGTGAACCCTTTCACAAATCATATTCCATACTCTTTTAGGAGTTTCTCCTGATATTCCATATCGTTTACCGATTTTTCCAGATCTTCAAATCGCTTGTCTGCTATAAGTCTCACATTTAACTTATTCACCCGATCCCTTCCTTTTACTTCTCCGATTTCTTTCCCATCCTCAAGTCCACTTTCATATGCCTCTTCCCTTTGTACCTCGATATCCAAATCATAATCATATTCTGCAATCAACATATTCACTACCTCGCTTCCTTTCCGCCGCAGATAATCGGCAAGGATTCCCTTCTTAATACATTCTTCAATCGCTCTTTTATACGCATCCTTACTTCCTTGCTGCTCATATTTTCCAATCATGTCTATAAATTGTCCGTATTCTTTGAGTACCTGACACCGATTCAAAATCTCATGAGATTCCTCTGGATTGATATTGATTACCTTCACACTTAATTCCAACATCGGATTGTCTTCATCTATCATATAAGAATCCGATAGCTTTAGTATCAATTCTTTCTCCCATTTTTCCTTTCCATTATAAAATGTATAAAACTCTGGTTTCGGTAATTTCACTCGTTTCTTTCTATAACGATCCCTTACTGGCACAAGCTGTTCGTAGGCACGTCCAATATACATAAGGCTCCGAAGCGGCATATTCTCATTAATCGTTGCCTGGTGTTCTCCAAATACCAAAACTTTTCCACCCACTCCAAAGGAAACATCGTTTTTAAAATTCATATACAAGACGTTATCAATTCGAAGTTTTTGAATGCGCGTTCCTTCCGGGAGCGCTTCCTCATTCAGTGCATTATACAGTGCAATATCATTTGCTTCTGCCGTCTCGTCTTCATAGAATAGATCAACAAATACACTGTTTTTTACTTTTTTGTTTGCTCTTGATGCCATAAAATCTCCTTCCTTCATTTTACATGAATGAGACTTATGACATTGTTATAATTCTATGTAAAAATTATAAACAGAAATGAACGAAATCGCAAGTACATCCATGAAAAATTTTTATAAAATGATTATTAATTGGTAACTTGAGGGATCTCCTCAACAGGCAGTCTTAGAAACTGTTTGAAATTAGTCCACAGATAGAATTTCTGTGCGTGATTATATCTTAACATACTAGCATAGATTCTTCAACAAAATATGTTCGACAAATAAGCCCAAAGACAATTCGAATCGTATACAGGAAGCATCAAAAAGGAGTCGATACAAAAGCAGATGATTCCTCTACTTTTGCATCAACTCCAAAAAGGTCACTTAATTTAGTCTATTTTTTTCTTCCAAGACATAATCGCTGCTAAAACTGCCGCAAGTCCTGCTGCTGCCGGAATTGCTGCGTTAGCACTGTCACCTGTTTTTGCTGCTGTGTTACCAGCTTTCTTATCTGTCTTGCCTGTTGTCTGCTTGCTTCCTGCATTGTCAGAAGCTACTTTATCTGATGTTTCATCTTTTTCATCAGATACACTGCCATTACCAGAAGCATTGTCTCCAGCTTCTGCATTCGCTGCTTTCACTACTTTTTCCAATGCTGCAACTGCCGCATCGACTTCTTTCTGATCTGCGTTTTCATCTTCGAATACTGCTTTTGCTTTTGCATATGCTGCCTTCACTGCATTTGCGCATCCTTCACTGTATACGCTTAAATCCATTGCTTTCACTTTGCCAAGTAACTCTTCTAACTTATCTTTGTTTGGTGTTTCCCTAAGTCCAAAGATTGCGCTAAGGAGTGAACTGTATGCTGCGTTTACCTCATCCTGCACTTCTGCGGTTTCAAGTACGTCCCTTGCTCCTTCTAAGGCTGCCGTAAATGCCGCTGCCGTATCCTTGGTATACTTCGTAATCTCTGCTTCGTACTTCGCTGCGTCAGCTACGAGTTTTGCAAGTTTGTCTTTGTTTACCGTAATCTTCACAAGTGCATCCATTTTCGCCTGCAATTCATCACGTGCCGCGTTAATTTCTGTCTGAAGTGCATTTACATCCTCAAGAACTCCTTCTGCCGCTGTAAGCGCTGCTTTAAACGGTGCCCAGCTCTCTTTTGTATATGCACTTTCTACCTTTCCTTGTGCAATACTTACAACAGATTGCAATGTCTCGGCATTGCCTGTGAAGTCTAACAAATGTACTTTCGCAAGCAGTGCATCGTATGCTGCATCTACTTCTGCCTGTGTTGCTGCTGCATCTGTATTAACCGCAACTGCATCTGCAAGGGCTTTTTCGAATAACGCTTTTACCTTCGGTACAAGGTATGCATAGCTTGGTGCCTCCTGTGCATCCTTGGCATATTTGATCAATGCCGCCAAGTCTTCCTTATCTGTTTCTACCGGTTCCGGATCAACAATCGCCTCATCCACATAAGTAACAATTGGTGTTATGTGAAGAGATGGTTTTGACGGTCTGTTCTTGTTGTTTGCTTCTACACGAATCCAGTCACCTTTCTCTACTTCAATCTCTCTTACTCCGACCTCGGCTTTTTCAAGACTTGTAACAAGTTCATAAGTATCTCCTATGACTTCGCCATTCTTTGTAAAGCTTAAGATAACACTTCCGCCCGAGTTCGGACTCTGACGCAAGTATGGTTCGTCATCTTTTACCGCAATGGTAATCTTACCACTCTTCGGTGCACGGAATGCCATTGACATACCATCTGTCTCAGATGTTGTTGTATCCATCAAAAGTCCATGTGTGTTCTCATCTGATGGAGTGCTATGATTTGGAAGATCCACGCCTGCTCCATAATAAGTATCTACGACCCAATTCGGCCACTGGCTGTCATATGTTTTGATATTCTCATAGTCTTTTCCTGGGTATTTTACCTGAGCAAACCATACATTGCCTTGCTGCGGACCAGCATAATCAAGCGCCCACTGATATGTGTTCTTGGCTTCGATAGTATATGTATTTTCATCCCCGTTTTCTGCAACAATCACAACCTGCATTCCTGCTTTTATATTTCCATTAGTTACCTCAGAACCGTTATCCAGCACTTTTACAGTTGCTGCCTCATGTACGCTGATTCCTTCTTTCACTTCTTTTACAGAAGTCGCATTATTCTCAAGAACCGGAATATACATGGTGTGATCTTTCACCATATAGAATGCGGATTTGATTTCGTTGTCATTGCTTGCAATTACTTTCTCACTATCGCTTTCCACAGCTCCTATATCTACCGTTCCTTTGATCGGATTTCCAAAGAAATCTTTTCCGCCATTGTTTTCGATTTCTTTTCCTGCTGCAATTGCCGGTGAATCATCTGCCAGCATGTATCCTTCGAATGCGGTTCTCTCATGCACGATGGATTCTGTAATTTCACCTGCTGTGATCTTAGCAGCTGCTGTTGGTGCACTGCCCGGATTCATAAGCTTCGGATCCTCTGTAATAGCATTTGCATCATTCGTTGGTGTATTTGCGTAATTATAGTAAATATTATTATCGTAAATGGTAGCATTTGCATTTGTGTGCTTGAACCAGTTTTCTGTCTTTGCTTCTTCTCCACTGTAATAGATAATATTATTTTCCACTACCATAGGACCTCCGCCCATGTTCGTACGGATAAAATCAATTCCTTCTTTTACATAGAATGTATTGTTGTACACATGTGCATCTGGCTGTCCCGCTGGATTGATCACACCACCTAAATCATTCTGGCTGATGTTATAACGGAAGATATTGTTGACTGCCTGTACACCACAGAACATTACGCTTCCACCGCCATTGTTATGGCTATAATTATATTGATACAAAGTTCCGTCACCGTAGTCTGCATCCCATGCCTGACCGTCCTGATTCTGGCATGTATCAAAGGCTTCATTATACTGGAAAACAGCGTCTTTACATTTCCATGGCCAGATCGCTGCCGCCACTCTTCCGGAACCGGTCTGGCTGTAGTCTGTTGTATTAATCTGTCTTGCCACACCATCTGATACATTATACTCGATCAATGGTCTGTCACAATACATGACTGTAATCGCGTCACCGCCGGCATCCTTTACATAGTTATTGCGGATTTCCACATTCGTAGAACCGTATTTTGCAACCGTTTCATCAGAGAGTGCTGCGGTTTTAAATTTGTCCCAATTATATGTGTATCCAACCGCGATTCCCCATCGGTTGACATAATCTACATAACAGTTTTCAATCTTGACATCGTCATATTTCGCAATACCTGTTTCTGCCTCATTCTCAGGCTCAAATACAGTAAAGTAAATTCCGCCGTTATTCATATGTTTATCATACACATTGCCAATAACATCATGAATATAGAGATTATCCAAATAAATATGATCAAGGGTTCCTTTGTCCTTTGCAACTCCTGCCACACCGGTACGGTTCATGACATCGAGTGCATTATAGGTGGCTTCAATCTTGGGAGCTTCATTGGTAATCTCCAGGTTTTTGATCTCAATGTACTCAACATCGTAAAGCAAAATGGATGAAGATACATATCCTTTATATTTATGACCTGTCGAATCCAAACGTTTCCCATAATCCTGATACCATACGCCTTCACCGTTGGTGCTGATGACCGGCAGATTCCCTTCACCGTAATTGTCGATCACAATCGGCGCTTCCTCTGAACCGCTTCCTTTAATATGAAGGAATCCGTCCTCGAATACGGAACCACACTCTAAGAGTACCTGGTCTCCTGGTTGAAGTGTAATATCATTAATTTTATCGAGACTATAGAACGCCTTCCCCTCGGACAGCCCGTCGTTGTTGTCATTACCACGCACAGTACTTACATAATAAGTAGTTCCCACTGCCTTTTCTTTGTTCTTTGCCTGAACAGATGGAGCCGGCACTGCACTTGTCAGAATCACTGCCATCGCCATCAAACCAGCTAATAATTGTTTCCTTTTCATGCCTATTCCACCTCCTCATATCCAACGCGGATTTCTGCAGCAGATGCATAGATATTAGAAGAATTCGATGCACTGTCAGTTGCGACCAGTTTTACATAACGTGCGCTTACCATATCAAATTCTGCATATTTCACTGTTGCATCTACGCTCCATGTTCCTGTTGCAATCGGTTCTCCCCAGTTGTTGCCGTCATCACTTACATAGATTTCGTAAGCCTTGATCATACCGTTGGTTCCGCCTGTTCCAACCATTCCACGCGGCACATATTTCAACATAGAGAATTCTTTCGTCTCTTTCATATCAATTGCAATCCATGTTTCTTCTCTTTTGCATCCATTCCAGCTTGTGTGCCACATCGTTGCCAAATCATTATCCAGTGCGAGATTTCCGCCGCCTTCTGATGAGTTATTCGGCTGGAAACTTCCAACCTCAGCGGTCATGCCTGCCGGGTCATACTCTACGTAAACCTTCGGTACTACGATCGTGTATTCTTTTGCATTCTCTCCATGAGCGAAAATCACTTTCATGCCGTCACTTACTATCGCGTCATCTGCCATCTCGTCTTCTCCCGAAAGTACTTTCACGTCAATTCTTTCATCATAGATCAAATTCTTCTTAAATTCTGCAACAGTCGTTCTTTTGTTCACGTCTTCGATCGTATCTGCCGTCACGTTGTAAACATTGGAATATACCGCTAACAATACTGTCTGTGTCGGTGTGTTGGTCTGGTGTACACCGATATCAATGCTCATCCCTTTGATTTCATTTCCGAAGAAGTCCAGTCCGCCGTTGTTCGGAATATATTTTCCTGCATTAATTGCCGGAGAGCCTTCTTTTAACTTGTAGCCGTCAAATTGTGTTCTGTCATGTACTAAAGCCGTTGCTTCTGTCGGCGCACTTCCCGGATTTACGAACATCGGATCTTCTGTGATCGCATTCGCATCGTTGGAAGGTGTATTGGTATAGTTGTAGTAGATATTGTTGCTGTAACGCGTTCTGTCTGCATTCGTCTGGCTAAACCAGTTTTCCTCTCTTGGAGATTCCCCTGTATAGTAAATAATATTGTTCTCTACTATCATCGGACCGCCGCCCATGCCCGGACGAATGAATGGAACATTTTCTTTCATAATAAACACATTATTATATACATGTGCATCTGGCTGTCCTGCCGGATTCATCGCACCGCTTAAGTCATTCTGACTGATGTTGTAGCGGAAAATATTGTTGATTGCCTGTCCGCCGCAGAACATTACGCTTCCGCCACCGTTGTTATGGCTATAATTGTACTGGTAGACAGTTCCGTCACCATAGTCTGCGTCCCATGCCTGTCCATCCTGATTCTGGCATGTATCAAAGGCTTCATTGTACTGGAAAACAGCGTCTTTACATTTCCACGGCCAGATAGCCGCTGCCACTTTACCGCCGTTGATAGACTGGCTGTAGTCTGTGTCATTAATCTGTCTTGCCACCCCATCCGATACGTTGTATTCTACTAACGGTCTGTCGCAGTACATCAGAGTAATTGCGTCTCCGCCCACATCTTTAACATAGTTGTTTCGGATTTCTACGTTCGTAGAACCGTATTTTTCGATGGAACTATCGGAAATCACTCCGGATGTAAATTTGTCCCAATTATATGTATAACCCACTGCGATTCCCCATCTGTTAACGTAATCTACATAACAATTTTCGATTTTGACGTCATCATATTTTGCAATACCTGTCTCGGCTTCATTTTCCGGCATCGCCACCGTAAAGTAAATCCCACCATTGTTCATATGTTTATCATATACGTTTCCTATTACATCATGTACATATAGATCGTCAAGATAGATATGATCGATGGTTCCTTTGTTCTGTGCAACCGCTGCCACACCAGTACGGTTCATTACGTCGTTGGCATTGTAGTGAGTCTCTACGTCCGGTGCTTCATTCGTAATTTCCAATCCGCTGATTTCGATGTATTCTGAATCGAAAAGCAGGATGGATGAGGATACATAGCCTTGATACTTATGTCCGGTGGAATCCAGACGTTTGCCATAGTTCTGGTACCAGATACCCTGGCCGTTGGTGTTGATGATTGGTTTTGCCCCTTCTCCATAACTTCCAATTTTAATCGGCGCTTCCTTGGTTCCCTGCACATCCTTCAGGTGGATATATCCCTGAAATACAGAACCTTTTTTCAGAAGTACCTGATCACCCGGCTGCAACTCTACATTTTTTAACATTTCCAGTGACTGCCATGCTTCTTTTTCGGATGTTCCATCATTCGCATTGTCGCCTTCGCTGCTGAAATAGTAAGTTGTACCCACTGCTTTTTCCCTCGGCGCCGCTTCTACCTGTGATATCCCGCCAGTTCCCCAGGATGTACAGACAACCGCAAACGCACATACAAGTGCTGCAATTTTTCTTTTCATAAGCTCTTCCTTTCTTTGTTATATGATTTCTTGTTTTTTATCTTACCATTTCCTTTTCACTTTTACTTATATAAGTCCGTCCCATTTCGCTCAATTTGTATATAATTCGGAACTTTTTTAATTTTGACCCTCTTCATTTTTTAACTGACGATAATTCTATTTGTCTGAGTATTACAATTACTACTAAATTTCCTTTTCATTTTTTTGCATATCGCCATACACAAACAGTACTTTTCGTTCCGAATTATATACATTTATTCTATAAATTCTTGCATTGGAAACAGGATATATAATATAATAGGCCTTGAAAGAAACTTTATGGCTTTAATAACTTTAAAATATTCGAGGAAATCATAATGAATCTGTCTGCAAAAAGTATTACTGGTGCAAAAGTACAATTTCGCGATGAGACCTATCGCTTTGGGAAACATCTGCATACAAGCATAGAACTTTATCTTTTAAAGGCGGGCGCCTGTTTCATGGATATCGGGAATCAGACCATTCATTGCAAGGAGGGGGATTTTGTCTTGATCCTTCCGCATGTTGTCCATTCGTTTTATGTAGAAGGCAACTCTACCTGCATTTTTTCACACATTCATTTCGAGCCGGATGTTTTCTCCACAATTATGTTGTCCGAGGAGACAGAATATCCGCTTAGCCTTATGAATGCGTTGTTGTTTGCGTGTAATTCATACCATCATCAGAAAACAGATTCGATCATTTCAGGATGTATCACGAAAGTCATCAATCTATATCACCAAGAAACCACTTTGCTTGACTTTGCACAGATCAATATTACTTTAATAAAATTGTTTCTCCATGTTTTGGAAATATATGAGGATTCTTCTCCTACTGCACACACGGAAATACAAAATCATTATATTTCCTTTACGCTTGATTATATCAGTCAGAATTACATGAACAAGATCGTCCAGTCTGAGATTGCCGATTCACTTCATATTTCTGTGCGTTATCTTAGTAAGTTATTTGCCAGATATATGGGGTTGCCAATGTCCAATTACATTAATATTTTTCGAATCAACAAATCTATCGTATTGATGGATACTACGGATATGACTTTGACTGAAATTGCACTGGCGATTGGGCTTAGCAGCTCTCAGCATTTTTCCAAACTTTTTACAGATGTCATCAATATGACGCCTTCGAACTACCGGAAACAATTTCTGAGCAAAAAGTAATAAAATATGTAACAGTTCAGCCATGCACAAAGTCACAAAAATCTAAATTCAAACTTGTTTGAAAACGAAGATTTTTTGTGTACTTTGTATATGGCGCTCTGCCATAAGCGAGGATTTAGCCACGTATGTGGCGAAATAGGCTGCAAAGCAGCTAATCCGAGCTGTTATGGCTGAACTGTTACTAAAATATATATAACTAAAGGAGACAAACGTGAAAAAGAAACTGATAACTGGGATCGCTATAGCAGCAGCGTTGGCTGCTATTGGCGGCGGAATTTTTTATAAAAACACAAGATTTGAACTCGAAATCAATTCTCAGGAAATCGTACGCGACGAATTTCTGTATGTGATGAACCAACAGGTATATCCTGTGACACAAGAGCTTACCCAGAAAAACAACGTGTCAGTAAATTCTGATTTCTGGACAAAAGCGATAAATGGCGAAATTCCATATGAGAAGCTTGCCGATGATACAATCGAGCAGTTAAAATATAACCGGACTGTCTATGAGATCGCAAAAGAACAGGGGCTGGTAGATGAAATCGACTATGCACATATGCTAGAACGTAAGGAAGCGGAGAACAAGGATCGGGCGGAAAAAATTGCCAATGGCGAAGCTGTGTATGGTTTATCTGAATTTACAACGGAGCTCTATATGGAATATGAGATGGATTCTTTCCAGAAAAAATATTGTGAGAACCTCCAAAACGAGGGAATGAGCATTTCCGATGAAGAACGCCAGGCATACTATGAAGAAAATAAAGATGCTTTATTTGTGAAAGATGATGATATTACTCTTGATTACGTGAAAATCGATTCTATGGCCGAGGGACTTGCGGAAACGCAGATGAGTACATTTAAGAATGCATTGACGGATATTTATAAACAAATAGATGCTGACCATTCCTTGAAAGGTCTTATTGAAGGAAATGACGCTCTGGCGCCATATTTTGCACATGAAGAAATCTTGTCTTCAGACATGTCAGCAAAATCACGGGCAATCGGGGATGTTATAGCCCACGGATATGAGCTTGGGATCGGAGAGAGCACCCCGGTAATTGATGAGGAAGGCGTACTATACTTGATTCAGTGCACCGCCAAAAAAGAATATGATTATATTCCTATGGAGGATGTGAAGGATAATATTGATAAAGAGTTAAGAGAACGCCACTATAATGAAATCATCGAAAAACGGGCTGCACAATCAGATTTACACTGCAGCATAGATCGGATATATTCTTTTGTGAAAAAATATATAACAAAGCGATGACTTTGTACATAGTTTAAGGGCAGCCGGTCCACACTCCGACTGCCCTTTTTCATCCTCGTTTTATTCAAGCTTCTCTTCGGAAACTATTATCCATATCCTCCATACAACTGCCGTCGCCCAGACATTTTTTGATTGCCTCATTTAACGAAAGCATTTTATCATCCAACTCTGATACCATCTGCGCACATTCCTGCAAATCACGACTTATGTATTCCGGTGCGTTTCCTTCAAATTTGTAATAAATCTTATGCTCCAGACTTGCCCAGAAATCCATCGCAATTGTCCGGATTTGAATCTCTACTTTGGTGTCTACAACACTGTCAGAAAGGAAAATCGGCACGGATACTAACATATGATAACTTTTGTAACCACTTTCCTTTGGATTCTTAATATAATCTTTGATAGATAGTACTTTTAGATCACTTTGATTGCCTATCATCTCTGCCAGACGATAAATATCCGATGTAAACGAACAGATGAGACGAACACCAGCGATGTCTTTCACATATTTTACCATGTTCTCAATGGATGTCGTATGTCCGTTCCTTTTTAGTTTCTTCACGATACTTTCCGGTGTCTTTATTCTCGTCTTAATGTGCTCGATTGGATTGTATCTGTGTACATGCTGAAATTCGTCGTTTAAAATTTCTAGTTTTGTTCCTACTTCTTTTAAAGCTGCATTATATAGGAATATCACTGTCTTCCAGCTATCTACATCTTCATAATTCCTTATTGCCGCTTCCATAAACATAAATATTCAACTCCTCCTGTATACACATTGCTTTTGCATACTTCTTAATTATATCATACGCAGAAGTAATTGTCACAAATTTCACAGGATTTTTAAGAAATTCTTATGAATATTTATTAGTTTTTTACATAAATCGACATTTTTTTTGCTATATTGGGTTACTATGTCTGCTTCTTACATTTCAAGCTTCATATCTCCTGCTTTAATCCACCCTTTTTTACGCATTGCTTCGGAAATAAGCAGTGTCACAATCGCTGGCAGGATAATCTGAATCGCAAGAATTTTTATCATGACCATCGTTGCCGGTTCGGTAGCAGTCATGGTCTGGTAAGTCATAATCTGTCCTACGAGCCCTGCGGTTCCCATACCGGAACCGGTTGCATTACTTGTCATATGCAAAAGCATTGTTCCGACTGGTCCTAATATTGCACTTGATAAAATGGCAGGAAGCCAAATAATCGGTTTTCTTACAATATTTGGTACTTGCAGCATGGAAGTTCCGATTCCCTGTGCCAGCAAGCCGCCCATTTTATTTTCACGATAGCTGGCAACCGCAAATCCTACCATGTTACAACAGCATCCGACTGTTGCTGCGCCTGCCGCAAGCCCTGAAAGATTTAAAATAATTCCAAGCGCTGCTGAACTAATCGGCAATGTCAGAATCATTCCCATCAATACGGATACAACAATTCCCATAAGGAACGGCTGCTGTTCAGTACCCCAGTTAATAATTGAACCAAGTCCTGTCATGAATGCAGAAATCGGCGGTCCAGCAATCACTCCTACCGCGGAACCCACTCCAATCGTCACGATTGGCGTTACCAAAATATCTACTTTCGTTTTTCCAGCCACCAAATGACCAGCTTCGATTCCTATGTACGCTGCAAGAAATGCACCAAGCGGCTCGCCCGGTCCTGCAAAAACCATTGCGCCACCTTCTGCCAGTACTTGCCCTGCCAAAAGTTTGCTTGCAAACGCACCAACCATACCCGCAGTCGCCGCCGATACGATCACCAAATTACTCTCTTTAAACTTACAAGCCACACCAACGCCGATACCCGCACCGGTAAGCGCCGCTGCAACCTTTCCAACCACAAAAATCAAATCTCCGTAAGTACCGCCGATAAACGTGCCAATCTGCTGGATAATCGTTCCAACGATCAGCGTTGCAAACAATCCCTGCGCCATCCCACTCAAACCATCAATAAAAAACCGGTCCAACCATTTTTTTATGCTCTCCATGATAATTCCTCTCTTTCTATTTCCCTTGAATTTACATAGCTATTTTACAACTGTCTTGTCATCTAGACGAGTTTATCACATTCTCTCCCGTTAAGCAAGCGGTAAATTACCGTCAGAGGGTTTTTAAAAACCCTCTGACGGTAATTTACGGTTTCACACAATTCAATCCCCTGTTTTTCGGGCTTTTTGGATGAAACCGGAACAAATCCATGAATTGTAGAGATTATTGCAGCAATTTACGTTTTTTCAGACAAGCGTTGTAATTACAGGCGTTTCATTTTATAATAAATAAGATTGACTAAAATTTTAAAAGGACAAAAGGAGATTCTATTTATGTTCCGTTTATGGGGAAAGATAATAAAAGATAACCGTTTATTGCGTGATACTGTAATTTGTGATGACAGTGATGATACGCGTACGCATAAAATTTTTCATGCACTGGATGAAATCTGCTATGAATTTGATTTGAGCAAGCCTATCTGGCTGGATTCTACGATTGCGGAATTTAAACGGCATGACAAGGCGCGGTTTTATCAGGATAATTTTGTAGATACGATTGACTTTGATTATCTTGAGATTCATGTGATTGAAGAATAACTGCTGCAAAATATTAACGATATATCCTATACGGCTTTTACCAAGAGGGGAGCAAGTGACAGATACTTGTCGCTTGCTCCCCTCTTATATGGCAATCTGCTTCATGCTTGCCTTTTATTGTATTGTTATAAATTATATTGTTATATCATTATGCAATATGATTTAAGACTTCTTCTGCAATATTTCTTGCATGATCGGAAATACGTTCCAGACACACGAGTGTATCTAAAAATACGATACCGGCTTCCGTCTGACACTGATTCGCTGCAAGGCGCTCGATATGCTCTGCACGCAGCGTCACCTCAAGATTATCTGCCTTCGTCTCTTCCTCGATCACCTTAAGCGCCAACTCTTTATCCTGATTCCGATAAGCCTCCAACGCATATTCATAACTCTTAGCACATACCTCCATCATAGAACGTAAATGTTCTTTTCCTATTTCCGTAAAGCTTACTTTATGCTCGATCAGATTTTCTGTAAACTCCGCAATATTCTCACAATAGTCACTGACCCGTTCCATATCGGAAGCTACCTGAAGAAGACTTGCCGCTTCTTTGTGTTCCTTCTCACTGACACTAAGAGAGGTGATCTTAATCGCATAACCAGTAATTCCGGCGCAAAGGCGGTCAACCTTATCCTCTTCTTCTTTGATACGCATAATATGGTTGTAATCCATGCTAAACAACACTTCTTTTGAACATTCCATACAATTTTTTACAATCTCACCCATACGGACACATTCCGAGATGGTAGACTGCAGCGCGATACCTGGCGTCTCCAACATACGCTCATCGAGCTGTACCTTGCTCTCGTCAACTTCCACATCTTCCACATGGCTGATTTTCTTTGCAAGTTTTATAATCCAGTCAGATACAGGGAAGAGCAATAACGTTGTACCAATATTAAACAATGTATGCACCGTACTGATCTGTGTCTGAGAAATCATTCCTGCCGCATACTTCGGAAATACAACAGACAATAATATAATGGCAATAATACTAAAAATAACCGTACCTATAATATTAAACAGAAGATGCATTCTTGCTGCAACCTTCGCATTTTTCTTAGCGCCCATACCTGAGAGCATCGCTGTCACACAAGTACCGATATTCTGCCCCATAATAATATAAATGGCAGCGCCAAACGGTACCAAGCCTGCCGCTGCGAGACTCTGTAAAATCCCGACAGAAGCCGAAGAACTTTGAATAACCGCTGTTACAATCGCTCCGGCAGCAATACCAAGCAGCGGATTGCCGCTAAGCGCCACGAAAATATTGCGGAATCCTTCCGAATCTTGCAGCGGTGATACAGAATCAGACATAATGGAAATACCAATAAATAAAAGTCCGAATCCTATAATAATGCTTGCAATGTCTTTCGATGACCGCCTCTTTCCCGTCATCATTACAATTACACCAATAATAATCGCAATCGGTGCAAGGTTATCCGGTTTTAAAAATTTTGCCCACTCTGCACTGGACACAAGCCATCCCGTCACCGTTGTACCGACGTTGGCACCCATGATAACCCCCATAGCCTGAGAAAGGTTCATAATACCCGCATTTACAAATCCTACAACCATGACCGTCGTCGCTGATGAGCTCTGAATGACCGCCGTAATAAAAGCTCCAAGCAACACACCCAGGAATTTATTCTTTGTCAATGCCTCCAATAGCGATCTCATCCTGTTGCCAGCCGCATTTTCCAACCCCTGCGCCATAATCTGCATACCATAGATAAACATCCCAAGCCCTCCCACAAATGGGATAAGAATATTTACGTAATTCATCTTTTCCTCCTGTTGTAACACATTAACTTTTCATTTTTGCTACAATACTAAAATAGCATTCCCATTTTACAAACACAAGCGCTTTTTATTTTTTTAATGCTAAAATTTTACACATTTTCAGCCGATATTTTGTGCACAATATTTACCAAGAATATGTAAAAAATCTTGCTTTTAGCATCCCCATTTGTTACAGTTATTATAAAGGTGAATATGACAGTGAATAACCTGCCTGTATTTACGCATAAATATATCTTCAAAAAGGAGATACTTAATAAAAGGAGGATGAACCCAATGAGAATTATTAAAACAAAAGACTACGAAGAAATGAGCCGCAAAGCTGCCAATATTATCGCAGCTCAGGTAATCGCAAAACCAGATTGCGTTCTTGGACTTGCAACAGGTTCCACACCAATCGGAACTTACAAAAACCTGGTAGCAAAATACGAAGCTGGCGACCTTGATTTCTCCGAAGTAAAAACAGTAAACTTAGACGAATACAAAGGCCTTACACGCGAAAATGACCAAAGCTACTACTATTTTATGCATGACAATCTGTTCAATCACGTGAACATCGATCTTGCTAATACCAATCTTCCTGACGGAACAAAAGAAAACGCCGATGCTGAATGCTCAGCTTATGAAGCATTGATTAAATCTTTTGGCGGCGCTGACCTTCAGTTATTAGGTCTTGGACACAACGGACATATCGGCTTCAATGAGCCAGACAGCCACTTCCCGGTTGCAACACACTGCGTAGACCTTCAGGAACGTACGATCGAAGCTAACAAACGTTTCTTCGCTTCTATCGACGATGTTCCGAAACAGGCTTACACAATGGGTATCGGTACTATCATGTCTGCAAAGAAAATCCTCATCGTAGTAAGCGGTGAAGACAAAGCTGATACGGTAGCAAAAGCATTCTTCGGACCTGTAACACCAGAAGTTCCTGCTTCCATCCTTCAGTTACACGCTGATGTTGTTCTTGTAGCAGATGAAGCAGCTTTATCTAAAATTCCACAATAAGATTGGAGTGAATTTCTTTGATTATTAAAAATGTAAACGTATATGGTGAGGATCAGCAATTCACACCAGGTGAGATTTATATCGAAAATGGCCTGTTTGCCGAAAATGCATCCGCAGATGAAGTCATTGACGGAGAAGGCTGCTACGCCATTCCAGGACTTATCGACATCCATTTCCATGGATGCATGGGACATGATTTCTGTGACGGTACACACGAAGCAATCAAGGCAATCGCAGAACACGAAGCATCTATTGGTGTTACAAGCATCTGCCCTGCCACAATGACACTTCCAATCGAAGAGCTTGAAGATATCCTCTCCACAGCTGCTTCTTATGACAATGCATCCGGCGCTCACTTAGTCGGAGTAAACATGGAAGGTCCATTTATCAGCTTCTCCAAAAAAGGCGCTCAGAATGAAAAATACATCATCCCTTGCGAGGAAAGCGTATATCGCCGTTTCCAGAATGCAGCGAACGGACTTGTAAAATTCATCGCTGTCGCACCTGAGATGTGTGATACAAAAGATTTTATCCAGGCAGTAAAAGATGAAGTTACTGTTTCCCTGGCACACACAAACGCCGACTATGATGCAGCAAAAGCCGCTTACGATAACGGCGCAAGCCATGCTGTACATCTCTACAACGCAATGCCTGCATTCACACACCGTGCTCCGGGCGTGATCGGCGCTGCAAGAGATACCAAAAACTGTATGGTAGAATTAATCTGTGATGGCGTTCACATTCATCCATCCGTAGTACGCGCAACATTCGAGATGTTCGGCTCTGATCGCATCGTCATGATCAGCGACAGTATGCGCGCGACCGGCATGCCGGACGGACGCTACACACTTGGCGGACTCGAAGTAGACGTAACAGGCAATCGTGCCGTATTAGTATCCGACGGCGCACTTGCAGGTTCTGCTACTAACCTTATGGATTGTCTGCGTACAGCTGTAAAAGAAATGGATATTCCATTGGAAAAAGCAGTCGCATGCACCACGATCAATCCTGCAAAAGCATTAAAGATCGAAGACAAATACGGCAGCATTTCCAATGGTAAAATTGCCAATCTTGTTCTTCTTGATAAAGATTTAAACTTGAAAAAAGTTATTATCAACGGTTAATAAATGCCACAACAAAAGCTCCGGCGAATCACATCACCGGAGCTTTTTATATTACTTAGATTATTTTTCTGTTTTATTATCGGCAGACTCTTCTTCTGCTTCTTTCATAGTCACGCCCTGACTTACAAAATCAACCTTTTCCCATACTTTCTCATCGACCTCTACCTTTGCTGCTTTTTGCCAGCCTTCGTAGATCTCTGTAAAACGATCATTCTTACGCTGATTAATGATGGACTGCTTTTCTGCATCTGTCGCTTCACGATCCAACGCACTGACTAATTTTGCAACATAACATCCGTTTTCACTCTCGATCACACCGCTTGTCTGACCCTCGCTCAACGCATTTACTGCCGCGATCATCTCTGTGCTCGGACTGGTATCTTCCGCATCAAACGTTTTATCTGTTGCCTCATAGCCCTGCTCTGTCGCATATGCGGCAAAATCCTCTGCTGCGCCGGCTCCGTCTGCAAATGCCTGTGCACTTGCTTTCACTGCTGCCTTTTCTTCCTCCGTCATCGTCGCAGAACTTCCATCCTCAGCCGTTTTGCTGTATGAGAAAGAAACATACTGCATTTTCTTCTGCGCCGCCTCTTCATCAGACACTTCCGTACTTACATCCGCCGTCATCGCGTCTGTCATTTTCTTCTGAATCGTAAGAAGTGTAAGCATCTCTCCTACAACCTTCTCATCTGCAGTTGTCATCTCTTTCGCTTCCAGATTATTCTTATCAACAAATTCAAATGCTGCCTTATCAATCTTTGCCTGTTCTTCCTCTGTAATCTCCACCGAATAATCTGCCATATGAGATTTCAAAATATACATCTGCTCTAAGCCCTTAAGTACACCATCTTTAATCGTATCTTCGTATGTCTCGCCTTCCGTAAGCTCCTGCGCCCAAAGATCTTCTCCTGCCATACCTAACATCTGTGCGTAAGAAGATTCTACCTGTACCTGCTGATATCTTGCATAAAAATTCGCAACTCCTAAGTTAATCTTTTCCTCGCCCACAGTTGCTACTACCGCATTCTTGTCTAACTTGCTTCCCACTCCACATCCTGTCAATCCTGCCGCTGCTACAGAAACAGCAAGTAATGCTGCCGCAGCCCTATATTTCATGTTTCTCATAATATCTTATTATATCCTCCTTCGTATCGTCCTAACTACATAATTATAGCCCTTTTTGCCTATTCAATCAATCCTTTTATATCATTTAAAATCTTTTTCACAAATTCTATCGTATTTTCATCTCTTTCTTTTTTATTTTTTCCTTTTCTCTCGTAGAGGAAATACGGATTTGTCTCCACTTTGAATTGAAGATAGTTCTTATAGGAAGCTAATAAAGCCGGTATTTTTGCCGGGCTCACTTTCGCCCTTTCATACATCGTGAATTTAAACGTCTCTCCTTTTTGTTCTACCGCCGTCACATAAGCACTATGCGCAAGCGCTTTCAGATGAGCAATATTCAAAAGCTGCTGTACCTTCCTTGGAATATCGCCATAACGGTCGATGAGTTCCTCGATCATATCATCCATCTCTTCTTCGCTTTCGATACCCGCTATCCTCTTATAAACATCCAGCTTCTGATATTCATTCGGTATATAAGAAGATGGAATATAAGCATCTACATTCAAATCTACCGTTGTCGTATAGCTCTCCTCTTCCTTTTTCACCCCATCCAATTCTTCCTTTAAATGTTTGACCGCTTCATTTAGCATCTTACAATATAAATCATATCCGACCGCTTCCATATGCCCATGCTGTTCTGCACCCAAAAGATTCCCCGCACCTCTTATCTCAAGGTCACGCATAGCAATTTTAAATCCGGACCCTAGATCTGTAAATTCTCTGATCGCAGCAAGACGTTTCTCGGCAATCTCTTTTAAAAGCTTATCCCTGCGATACAGCAAAAATGCATATGCCATCCTGTTCGAACGCCCCACGCGTCCCCGAAGCTGGTAAAGCTGTGAAAGTCCTAATCGATCCGCATCATGGATAATCATCGTATTTGCATTTGCAATATCCAATCCCGTCTCAATAATTGTCGTGGATACAAGCACATCAATCTCTTTATTAATAAATGCCAGCATAATTTTCTCTAACTGATGCTCCCTCATCTGTCCATGCGCATAGGCAACGACTGCTTCCGGCACCAGTTTTTGAATTCTTGCGGTAAGTTCCTGTATATCTTCCACACGATTATATACATAATAGACCTGTCCGTCTCTTGCTGCTTCACGCTCGATTGCCTCTCTGACCAGCTCTTCGTTATATTCCATCACATAAGTCTGTATCGGCATGCGGTCCTGGGGAGCCTCTTCTAACACACTCATGTCACGGATCCCAATAAGGCTCATATGAAGAGTTCTCGGAATCGGTGTCGCTGTCAGCGTCATCACATCGATATTCTCTTTCAGCTTTTTAATCTTTTCTTTATGCTGTACGCCGAATCTTTGCTCCTCATCAATGATCAGAAGTCCCAAGTCCTTAAACTCTACATCCGAACTCAAGACCCTATGAGTTCCGATGATAATATCAACCAGACCCTTCTTTGCATCTGTAACGGTCTTTTTTTGCTGCGCCGGCGTCCGAAAACGGCACATCAAATCCACGCGGACCGGAAAATCTTTCATTCTCTGAACAAACGTATTGTAGTGCTGCTGTGCAAGGACCGTCGTAGGAACAAGATAGACCACCTGCTTGCTCTCCTGTACCGCTTTAAATGCCGCCCGGATAGCAATCTCCGTCTTCCCGAATCCGACATCCCCACAGATAAGCCGATCCATGATCTTCGTACTTTCCATGTCCTTCTTCACAGCCTCAATAGCAATCTCCTGGTCTTCTGTCTCCTCAAAGGGAAACATTTCCTCAAATTCCTTCTGCCAGATGGTATCTTTTCCATACTGATATCCCTTTGCCTGCCCTCTTGCTGCATAAAGCTCTACCAGATCTTTGGCAATTTCCCGAACAGCTCCCTTAACTTTCGTCTTCGTCCTGCTCCACTCTTGTCCTCCAAGTCGGTTCAGCTTTGGCTTCTTTGCATCAGCACTTGCGTACTTTTGGATCAGATCCATCTGCGTTGCCAGAATATAAAGATTGCTTCCGCCCGCATAGGCAACCTTCATATAATCTTTCGTCACCTTATCGACTTCGATTTTCTCGATCCCCTGATAAATACCAAGCCCATGATTTTCATGTACTACATAATCTCCGACTTTTAGCTCTGTAAAACTATTTATCTTTTTTCCTTCATAGCTTTTTCGTTTCTTTTTCTTCTTTACACGCCCGAAAATGTCGGTCTCTGCGATGACAATGAATTTTAACATCGGGTATTCATAACCATTGGCAACATGCCCGTAAGAGACCAGAATCTCTCCCGGCTCCACTTCTCGCTCCAAATCCTCGCTGTAATAACTTTTCAGATTATAGTCCCTGAAATCCTCGGCGAGACGTTTTGCCCTCGTTCTTGACCCCGACAATAAAACAACACGGTATTCATTTCGCATAAACCGTTTCAAATCTTTGATCAACATATCAAAACTGCTGTTATACGAATTTACGCTCTTGGCAAGTACACTGTACATTGCTTGGATTTTCATTTCTTTCGCACGTACTTCTAAAGCCGAAAATGCCACTCCGGCATACCGCTCCATCTTTGCCGCAATCTCTTTTGGCGTATACAGCTTCGCCTCTGCCGTTGTCACTTCGTACCCGCTTTCCATACGATTCGCCTGTGCGGTCAGAAACTCCTTTTGCACCGCCTCTCCCTTTTCCATAAGACGCATCGGTTCATCAAGAAACAATATACTTTCTTTTTCAGGAAAATAATCTAAAAATGTAACTCTTCCTTCCGTCTCTTCTACGAATTCCGTTGCCGGATAGACGACTGCCTCTTCAAGATTCTCGATCGAACGCTGACTTTCCAGATCAAACGTACGGATGGAATCCACCTCATCCCCCCAAAGCTCAATACGAACCGGTACTTCCTCCGTCAATGGATAGACATCAATGATTCCTCCTCGAACCGCAAACTGTCCAATTCCTTCAATCTGCGCTTCTCTTTCGTAGCCAAGGCCGGATATCTTCTGTATCAGCTCCTCCAAATCTACAGTATCTCCCAAGCGAATGCTGATACTTCTCTTCTTCACTTCCTCCAAAGGGAGCAACGAATCCATAAACCCATCAAAACTTGTAACAACTGTCGCCTGCTCTTCTTCCAGTAAAGCCTGCACTACCTCCATGCGCTCTTTCAAAAGCTCCTTGCTCCTTAGATCCGCCTGGTAAAACAGCAAATCTTTTGCCGGATAAAGATAGGTATGCTCATCTAAAAACTTATATTCTTCATAGATTTGCTTTGCTTTTAACTCACCGGAACAAGCGATGATTTTATATCGAAAACCATCGCTAAGTGCATACATCATATGTGTTTTCTGAGAATCTACACATCCCGCAATCTGTAAAATCCCCGCCTGCTTTTGTAACTGTTTTCTGATGTCCAGAAGTTCTGCCAACCCTTCTAAAGGCTTTATAAGCGTCTGCATCTGTCAATTCTCCTTTCCAGCTACCTTTGTATTAAACGCATTCATCGCGCCGTCAACGTCACCTTGTACGATCCTTGCCGCTGCCATAACCGCTTTGTCATATCCTTCTTCCATCTGCACCCTCTCGGTCTTTGAGAAATGTCCCAGAACATAATCCGCCAGATCATATCCTTTTGGTTTTTCTCCTACCCCTACTTTGATTCTTGGAAATACATTGCTCCCCAAATGCGCAATGATATTTTTAATTCCATTGTGGCCGCCTGCACTTCCCTTCTTACGGATACGAAGCTGTCCTACATCAAGACTGATATCATCATAGATGACAAGCAGTTCTTCGTCCGGATCCACTTTATAAAATTCAACTGCACTTCTTATACTTTCTCCGCTTAAATTCATAAATGTCTGCGGTTTCAAAAGAAGTACTTTCTGACCTTCGATTACACCCTTGCCGCAATATGCACGGTGTTTTTTGATATCCATGGCAATCCCATATTTATCCGCTATCTTATCTATGACGTCAAATCCTACATTATGTCTTGTTTTTTCATATTCCTTTGATGGATTTCCAAGTCCAGCTATTATAAACATCTTTTTTCACCCCATTCTTTCTCTATTCTACTAAAGACCTTTCTATTTGTCACGCAGTATTTCCCTTTCCGGTTCTTCCCTCTCTTATGCATATTTTTCCATTTTCATTCATACACTATATTAAAAGCAAAAATTTATTTTTATCATAATCAGGAGGGTTTTTCATGAGTTCCAAAACGAAAATTGTCGTTCTTCATATGAAAGAAATCATCTACACCGTATTATTTGTTATCCTGGGAATTCTTCTCCTTATACTGCTTGCAGTCATGTTCTTCCCAAAAGATAAAGAGACATCCGCCGGCACGGCAAACTATACGCCTGGCGTCTATACCTCCTCCGTTACCTTAAATAACATGGAACTTTTGCTTGAGGTAACCGTGGATGAATCACATATCAATTCCATCCGCTGTTCCAATCTTGATGAGACCGTTACCACCATGTATCCGCTCTTTTTACCGGCAGTCGAAGACATCGCCGATCAAGTTTGTGAAACACAGTCGCTGGAAAACATCTCCTATGCCGAGGAAAATACTTACACATCGCAAGTCATCTTAAATGCCATCGACGATGCACTGCAAAAAGCAAAAGTGGACGGGGAATAATCCTCCGTCCATTTCCTCTTTTCCAGAATCAATCGTCACTTAAGACTTATCCTTCCACGATCAGATACTGTCCGCTTGAAAGCGGAAATACTTCTGAAGCTTCTTCTAATTCGTCATAAGACATTCCATCCACATCCGCTCCATTTTCTTCAAAGTATTCCTTTACTTCCTGGATTGAATCCACAACAACCGCCATGCAGTCTTCCAGAAAGGCTTCTGCCTCCTCCAACGTCTCTGCGACTGGCTCGTCAAAAAGCTGCGACTGTTTTTGTAAAAATGTCTTTATGCACTCCTCATCATATTCATACATGTTTTCCATCCTCCCTTATGTAATATTATATCCATTTCTTTAATTCTTCCGGACAATCCACCATGTCTTTTGCTCCGGCGCGTCCTAGCATCTCTCTTGTGCGAAATCCCCATGTCACGCCAATGGTTTTCGTTCCTGCTGCCTCTCCTGTACGGATGTCTACTTCCGAATCTCCTACATAGAGACATTCTTCCGGTAAAACCCCAAGTTGTTCTAAAATATAAAGAACTCCTGCCGGATCCGGTTTTCGCTTAATTTTGTCACATTGCCCCTGAACATGGGAAAATAGCTCTTCTCCAAAAAAAGTTTTCACGACCTTTGTCGTCTGTCCATGCGGCTTATTGGAAAGAACTGCAAGCTTAAGCCCTGCTTCTTTCATATACGCTAACAATTCAGGAATTCCTTCATACGGCTTCACTTTATAGGTACAGTTTATGCCAAAAATCCGCTTATATACCTCCTCGGCCTCTTCTATTTTCGTAAGCTTAACATCTCCGGCGGCCTTGAGCGCTTTTTCTAACAGTACCTTAGCTCCATTACCTACAAATTGCCTGCATTGATCTGCTGTAATACAAGGAAGCTTTAACTCTTTTAATGTTGCATTGACCGAATATATCAATGACTCCAACGTGTCTGTCAATGTTCCATCCAAATCAAATATACAAGCTTTATACATTCTGTTTCACCCCTTTGTATCAATATCATATTATGAACCTTGCCAAATTTCAACTACTATCTTATGTTTGTTCAACAAAAAAGGAGCTCCCGCCCCCTTTTTCATCGCTCTTTGAGATATTGCCTCATCATTGCAAGTGCATTCTTTTCCAGCCTGCTTACCTGAGCCTGCGAGATATTGACTTCCTGTGCTACTTCCATCTGTGTCTTCCCCTCAAAAAACCGAAGATTGATAATATAACGTTCCCTCTCCCCAAGCCTCTTCATTGCCGCCTCCAAAGAAAGGCTCTCAATCCATTTTTCTTCTTTATTATTCTTATCGCTGATCTGATCCATCACATACAGTGCATCGCCGCCGTCACTGTAAACCGGTTCATACAAACTTACCGGCGTCTGTATCGCATCCAAAGCGAACACGATATCCTCTTTAGAAATTCCTATTTCCTCCGCGATTTCCTGCACTGTCGGCTCCTTCAAATGTGTTTTCACATAATGTTCTTTTGCATAAATTGCCTTATACGCAGTATCCCGCAGGGAACGGCTTACGCGTATAGAATTATTATCCCGCATATAACGTTTGATCTCTCCAATAATCATGGGAACTGCATAAGTCGAAAACTTCACCATCATGTCCGGATTAAAATTATTGACCGCTTTGATAAGACCTATACAGCCAATCTGAAACAGATCATCTGCATTTTCATTACTGTTCGAAAAACGCTTGATCACACTTAATACTAGCCTTAAATTCCCCTTAATATAAGTTTCTTTCGCCTCTTCATCCCCTTCCTTGATCCTTCTAAACAGCTCCTCTTTTTCCTTTTCCTTAAGAAGTGGTAATTTAGATGTATCCACTCCGCATATTTCTACTTTATTCAACGCCATTGCTGTCATCCTCCCAGAAATATTTCTAGTAGGATTTTTTGCATTTCCATGTCCATCTATTCAACCGCAGAAAAAATATAAAAATTAATAGACCTTGACAATCCCGTCAAGGTCTATGTTCCGCATGGATATATATTTTATTTTTTATTATCTATTCCAGTTTTTCTCCTGCCTCTACCGCATTGATCATACTTTCGATATTCGCAATCGATTCCATGTCCGGAATTGTTACATAAAGAGAATTTCCGCTATATGAATAGCAATATGCGCGGTCACCGGTACCCGTTGCTGCTACCGAATGGATATTCCATCCCTTGAGCGTCGTCAACTGATTCTTTACGAGACTTTGCATTTGCTTTTCCGTCATGTTTGTCTCTGCGCTTTCACTGACTTTATCTAACAGCTTCGGAGCACGCACCAAAATCATCGGCGACATTACTTTCTTGATCATCGCCTCGATCACCGCCTGCTGATGCTTTCCACGCTGATTATCCCCATCCGGAAGATTATGTCTCTCACGGCAAAATGCAAGCGCTTGTTTCCCGTTGAAATGATTCATACCTTCCTTCACATCCATCACACATTCCGAGTCTTCACTCGTCGTAAATGCCATATCAGATTTTACATCAATACCGCCAAGAACATCTACCATCTCTATCAAAGAAGTAAAATTCACACGCACATAGAACGGTACTTCCATCTCATACAACGCTCCTAAGGTTGCCATAGAACGGTCGATCCCGTAGATACCTGCATGGGTCAGTTTATCCTTTTCCCCATTGGTCACACCCGGAATCTCCACATAATAATCTCTCGGGGTCGTCGTCAGAAGCACCTCATGCGTATTCGGATTCACCGTAGCTATGATATTCACATCGCTTCGGCTCTCCTGCGTAATCTCTCCATACACATCAATACCGCTGATATAAATGCTAAATGGCTCTTTCGCAGTATTAATGCCGCTGACATCGGCAAGATTCTGACCCTCTACGCTGATTTTATCCAAAGCTGCCTTCGTAATAATACTGTAATAACAGCCCCCTGCCGCAAGCAGTATCATACCGCAGGCAAGAACCCTTCCGGCCCCTGCTTTTTTCTTCCTGTTCTGCATCCGGTAGGCCGCCATCACAAGGAGTATCCATAAAAGAGCTAAGATCGCAATATAATGCAGCGGAATCATTCCCAAATACAAAAATGCTGCTAAAAGGCAACCTCCGGCTGCCATCTGCACCTTCGCAAGTCCGCCTCCCTTTGGCTTTGCAGGAGCCTCTTTTTTCTGCTGCGAAGAATTCCTCCTCTGCCCTTGCCTAGGCCGCCGATTCTGATTCTGATATCTCCGGTCCAAATCCTCCGCACTGCGTCTTCTTCTAACCGGCATCTCTTCCTCTATTTCTATATCATCTATTTCTATATCATCATAATCATCCATACCATATTCTATTTCATATGGATTATAATCTCTCATTCTTGCATGATTCTTCTGTCTTTCCAGCTGTCTTTTTTTCCTTCTTTTTAATTCCTCGTACTCTTCCCTTTCACGTCTTCCTGGTCTGGCCATCGTTTTCTCCTTTGTTAAATATTATTCTCCCCAAATTCTCAAACCTATCAGCGATCCCACTTATCCGCCAGATTATGAATCTGATTCTCGAACTTTGCAAGATCTTTGTTGGCAAGCCCTTCATTCTTCATTACAACCTCAAGCAAACGTCTTGCTGCGATCACTACACGATCAAATGCATTACGTGCCCTCGCTGTTGCCGGTTTTTCCGGCGCCTTTTTCTGTTTTTTGATTCCTTCACTTAGAATCATATTTGTCGCCAGATCTACGCATCCTCCGGAATATGGCGCAAATGCAGGTATCCCAAATGTTTTTGTTACCGTATCTGCAAACTCTTCCGTCACCGTATCCTCTCCATGTACTACAAATACATGCTCCGGCTTCTTTTCAAAACCGTCCAGCCATGCAAGCAGGCCATTCCTGTCCGCATGTCCGCTAATCCCTCTCAGACTTTCAATCCTTGCTGCTACTTCAATCATCTCGCCAAATAACTTCACACTCGCAGCGCCATCAAGAAGTTTTCTTCCGAGCGTACCCATTGCCTGATATCCCACAAACAATATCGTACACTCTTTCCTCCACAGATTGTGTTTCAGATGATGACGGATACGCCCCGCCTCACACATGCCGGATGCGGAAATGATCACCTTCGGATTATCATTAAAATTGATCATCTTTGACTCATCACTGGTAACCGTAGTCTTAAGTCCAGGAAATACAAGCGGATTGATTCCTTTTTCCACGATCGCCATCGCTTCTTCATCAAAGCATCCTTTCATATTCTTTGTAAATACGTTTGTCGCTTCAATTGCAAGCGGGCTGTCTACATATACTTCAAAGCCCGGATACTCCGGAAGTAATTGTTTTTCTTTGATTTCACGAATAAAATACAATAACTCCTGCGTCCTGCCAACTGCAAATGATGGTATCACTAAATTGCCGCCTTTGTCAAATGTCTCTTTCAAAATACGCATAAATTCGCCTATGTAATCGGGCATCTCATCCCCATGTGTACGGTTGCCATAAGTAGATTCGATTACCACATAGTCTGCATCCTTAACCGGGGTCGGATCTTTGATAATTGGCTGATTCGTATTTCCTACGTCTCCGGAGAACACGATCTTTTTTGTTGCCCCATCCTCCGTAATCCACACCTCGATACTGGCAGAGCCAAGCAGATGACCGACATCACCAAATCTCACCTCAATCCCGTCATATAACGAAATCTTCTGATCATAATCACAAGGTGCGAACAACTCCACCGCTTCCAGCGCATCTTTCATCTCATACAATGGCTCATACAAGGCCGCTCCCGAACGCTTTGCTTTACGATTCCGCCACTCTGCCTCAAATTCCTGGATATGCGCGCTGTCTCGCAGCATGATATTGCAAAGATCCGCGGTCGCAAAGGTAGAGACGATCTGTCCCTTAAATCCATGTTTACAAAGTAACGGAATCAATCCGGAATGATCAATATGCGCATGCGTCAGCAGGATACAGTCAATCTGATTCGGCGGCATGGGAATCTCCTGATTCTCATACAAATCCGGCCCTTGCTCCATTCCGCAATCAATCAAAATATGTCTGCCGGCAGCCTCCAGTAAATGGCAGCTTCCTGTCACTTCATGAGCTGCCCCGATAAATGTCAGCTTCATAATGTCAACCCCTTTTTGTTTTATTGTACCACCATTTTATTCGAAACGCACCATCTCTTTTTTCAGTCTCTGCATAATCTTTTTCTCCAATCTTGAAATATAAGATTGTGAAATTCCCAAAATATCTGCTACTTCCTTTTGCGTCTTTTCTGTTCCATCCGGGGAATCCAGCCCAAAACGCATCATCACAATCGTCCGCTCTCTTGGCGACAGACAATTGATTGCTCTTCCAAGAAGTTTTCTTTCCACCTCATTTTCAATATCCCTCGAAATCGTGTCCTCTTCCGTTCCAAGAATATCCGAAAGCAGAAGTTCATTTCCATCCCAATCCACATTCAAAGGTTCGTTGATCGAAACTTCCATCTTCGTCTTACTCGTACGTCTCAAATACATGAGGATCTCATTCTCAATACATCTGGAAGCGTACGTTGCAAGTTTAATATTTTTATCCGGTTTGAATGTATTAATCGCCTTGATAAGCCCGATCGTACCTATGGAAATCAAGTCTTCTACTCCGACTCCGGTATTATCAAATTTCTTTGCTATGTATACGACAAGTCGTAAATTATGTTCAATCAAAAGTTTTTTTGCTCTCTCATCCCGTTCTGAGCCAAGTGCTCTGATCATCCTTGCCTCTTCTTCCACTTCTAACGGTGCCGGGAGTACTTCAGAACCTCCGATATAGTGTATATCCTGTTTTTCCGGGAAAAATACTGCCCGAAAATTCGGAACTAATTTTAATTTAAACTGATTTGGTACATTTACTTTTATGACCATCTATATACCTCCTATAATAACAGCAGGATTCAAAATCATCTCATATTCCCCAGACTTCGTCACGTTCCTCGTGCTCAGTGCCAGATATGGCTTTTCTATCCACTCTTTTGTGTCACGATGTATGCACATCCGGTCAATCTGAATCACCGGCATGCTTCCTTCTTCCTCTCCTACCGTGTGGTACTTTATATATTGTATGCTATGTATTTTTTGTGTGAGAAACACACTTTTTGCTACATCTGCATTCAGTACGCTTACCGGCTTTCCATAATAATTTTCCCGCAGCTGATTTCCGGTATCAATTAACGCATCTACCGTACATTCCTTTTCTCCCAAATACAGCGTCACCTTACAGCGATATGTATGTAACCGGTACAGTATCGCAATAAAATGAAAAATTCCCTGTATCAGATAAAAGCCCACGAGTGCAAGGATAAAAAACATCCCTGCGATTCTCCTTATGTACGGATGGAATACTTCCATGATTCCTCCAAATAAAAAGCTGCATATGTAGAGTAGGACAAAAGCCTTTGCAAATAAGTTCCTGCTATGAATTCTAAGTCCAATTTTTATCATGCACGTGCTTATCAAAGTGTGAAACAATATGAATCGAAACGTATTTCCAATTGGCATGACAGATGCCATAACCGCCGCAAACGCCCCTAAAAGCGCTCCTGATATCAATGAGAAATGTGTGGCAGAACATTTCAATATCTTTTTCACGGTCAGGAGTACCAGGTAATCCATCATGAAATTCGTAAGAAATAAAACGTCTACATACAATTCGTAGTACATGTTTCACCTTTCTTCTCTTTCGAGACTAAATCGATTTTGTTCTCAAGCAAAATTATTATAGGAAATCAAGGCTTAGAAATTTGTCATAAGATAGGAAAAAGTTTTGATTATTTTTCGACAAGCCGCCATTTATTTTTGGCAAGACTAATTAGGCATAGAACCAATAAAGAATGTGCTTCGCACATTCTTGCGTCTGCGGTGGTCGCATACGACAACTTCATTGTACGCCGCAGTGCGCATCCCGCGGAGCGTTTTATGCTATAGGAAAGTTCGAACTTTCCTATAGCATAAAAAAAGTTCAGCCTCTATTGGCTGAACTTTTTTGTTTACTTTATGAACGAATCCTTATTTCTTGAAGAAATCCGGAATCTTGATAGACTGTTCTCTTACTCTGCTCTGTGTCGGTGCAGATACATTCTGATATGAAGGAGCGGATGTTCTTGTGCTCGCTGCGCTTGAATCAGCTGTTCTGGATGCATATGAAGAATATCCTGATCTTTGAGCTGTTCCCTGCTGCAGAACGGATTTACCCTGACCTTCCAGTCTTGATTTTAATTTGGAAGCAGAACCTCCAACGTTATGTAATCCTGTTGCAATAACAGTAATCGTTGCTTCATCTGTCTTGCTGTCATCGAACATTGCTCCGAAGATAATATTTGCTTCTTCGCCTGCAAGATCCTGTACATATTCTGCTGCATCGCTTGCATCCATAAGCGTGATATCACCGGAAATATTGATGATAACATGTGATGCACCTGAGATTGTAGTCTCAAGCAAAGGACTTGCAACCGCTTCCTTTACTGCTTCAAGTGCTTTATCATCGCCTTTACCATATCCGATACCGATATGTGCAATCCCTTTGTCTAGCATAACAGTCTGGATATCTGCAAAGTCCAGATTAATCAAAGACGGAACATTAATTAAATCTGTAATCCCCTGAATACCCTGCTGTAACACTTCATCTGCCTTTTTCAATGCCTCCGGCATTGTGGTTCTTCTATCAACAATCTCAAGAAGCTTGTCATTTGGAATTACGATCAGAGTATCTACATTCTCTTTTAATTTTTCGATACCTGAAAGAGCATTCTGCATACGTGTCTTGGACTCAAAACGGAAAGGTTTTGTTACAACACCTACCGTAAGTGCGCCCATATCTTTTGCGATTTTAGCTACTACAGGAGCTGCACCGGTTCCGGTTCCGCCTCCCATACCACATGTTACGAATACCATGTCAGCACCTTTAAGTGCTGCAGCGATTTCTTCTGAACTTTCTTCTGCGGCTTTTTCTCCAACTTCTGGTTTTGCTCCTGCGCCAAGACCTTTTGTAAGCTTGTCGCCAATCTGCATCAGTGTCGGAGCCTTGCATAACTGAAGGGCCTGTTTATCTGTATTGATTGCAATGAATTCTACACCAGCTATCTGCTCGTCAATCATACGGTTTACTGCGTTGTTACCGCCACCACCTACACCAATTACTATAATTCTTGCAGCAGCTTCTGATTCGTTTGTTTTAATTTCTAACAAGAGCTTCTCCTCCTTTGTTTCTTTCATTATCGTATACTCCCTCTGGGATGTATGATTTCTGCATATAGTTATATAATATAAGCTTTTCCGCAAATAATCAATAGAATTTTTCGTTTTTTCTCGGGTTTTTCCTCTTTTTTTAAAGAAACCGAGGTTTTTTCCCCATTTCTTATATGTACAAACTATGTCATTTCCTAGTTATCACCATGATTTTACTTACTCCTGGGTCTGCTCTTCTCCGTCTTGCGGTTCCTGCACCGGCGGCGCTGCTTCAGGCGAAGCTTGCGGTCTTTCCCCTTTTCGGAAACTGATATCTCTATTCTTGCTCGAAAACTTCTCTAGATGCAGCGTACCTTCCTGGCCTGTCAGCTTTTCCAAAAGCGGCGGAAGCTGAAGCACTTTATCCGTTATATTACTGGAGCCAAGTTTTGCATAAACGGTTCCGATCCAAAGTTCAATATTACTTCCGTCACACACGATTCTGTCCGGAACCAACTCTATCTTTTTTAACGTCTGCGTAGTTTCCAGCATCGCCTCAAAAATCTTCTTATTTTTTACCGGCAATGTCTTATACAATACGGCGTCCGTTACTTCCATTCCTTCGATATAAGGAATATTCTCTCTTAACACCGTATCTTTCACTACTACAAGACCTTCTCTGTCAAAATAAATATACTCTGAGGTCCCCGCCATATAACCGACAATCTTCTTCTCTTTTACGTCCACCTTCAAAGTCCATGGATTCTTAAGAGTAATTTTCACATCTTCCATATATGGCAGCTTTTCGTCTTTGCGTATTGCCTTTTTTATCAGTACATATATCGAATTCGTCGAAAAATCATCATTCTGCACCCAATCTGCAATCTCTGCTCTGGAGCTGTATTCATTTCCCGTGATCTCTATCTTCTGGACATGAAAAAGCACAATAAATGCCAGCGCAATAATTGCAATCCCAAGTACCAGTACCAGAAATGCATATATTTTATGGCTCTTTGGATTTTCTGGTTTATTTACCAAAACCTTCATGTTGCTTCTTGTACCTTTCCCCATGTTTCTTCCTTTGCCCCTTTCTTATTTATTTTGTCTTTCTTTATTCTACCAAACGAGACACACTCAGTACAAGCCCCATTTCCAACATCAGAAACACGACTGAGGTTCCTCCGTAACTGATGAACGGAAGCGTGATTCCCGTATTTGGTATCGTATTCGTAACTACGGCAATATTTAAGATTACCTGAATCATCATATGTGCCATTGCACCGGTTGCAATCAATGCTCCGAACAAATCCTTCGCATGCGTTGCTATCACAAAAAATCTCCAGATCAAAACCAGAAACAGGCATATGATAAACGATGCCCCAATCAGTCCCAATTCTTCGCATATGATCGAAAAAATCATATCATTTTGCGCTTCCGGAACAAATCCAAGCTTTTGTATACTGCCTCCGATGCCTTTTCCAAACAGACCCCCTGAGCCAATCGCATATAATCCTTGCAATGTTTGATATCCTTTTTCAAATTTCTCCGGATTACGCCAAATTTCCAGCCGTTCCAGCCGATAGCTTTCCAGCGCAAGAAAAACTCCCATGAATCCCGCACCTAAACCACCCAGCCAAAAAAACTGTGCATATTTGGGACTTGCCACGAATACAAGAACTACCGCAATCCCAAGAATTATGATTGCCGTACTTAAATTGTTCGTACCTACCAGTGCTACAATCGGAAGAACCGCTGCCACCACCTTGAATAAGGTTCTCAGCTTTCCGATTTTCTTAATGTTTTTTGTAACCAGGCATGCCAGAAATAAAATCACTGCTATTTTTGCATATTCTGATGGCTGAAAAGAGAATGGTCCGAAAGACAGCCATCTTTTGGACCCATTATATTCCTCTCCTATAAATAATACTGCGGTCGAAAGTCCGATCGCGATCAAATACGCTGCCGGCGCAAATGGTTTCCATACATGATAATCAATCTTTGCTGCAAAGAACATTGCTGCCAGTCCCAATACAGTCGCAAATGCCTGTTTTTTCAGATAATAGTAAGGGTCCTGGAATTTTACCTGTCCATTATATGTACTTGTACTGTACAAGATCAGCAGACCTATCACCGCCAGTATCAGTACAATTACCACAAGTCCATAATCCCATCCTATTTTCTTCTTTTCACGCGGCACACACGTTCACTCCTTATAAAGAATTTACGATTTCTTTGAATTTATCTCCGCGTTCTTCATAATTCTTAAACATACCCCAACTTGCACACGCAGGCGAAAGAAGTACCGCTTCTCCTGGGTTTGCAAGATTCACGCAAGTCATAACCGCTTCTTCAAATGTGCCTGTCAGAATAATATCTTCAAATCCATGCCTTCTTGCCGTGGCAGCAATCTTTTCTTTGGTTGCTCCTAACAGCACCAATTTCTTTACTTTCCCAGCAAAGGCCTCTATCCACTCATCATACTCTGAGTCTTTGTCGTATCCGCCCCCGATCAGGTATGTCGGTCTATTCATCGCCTGGATCCCCTTGATCGCCGCGTCCGGATTCGTTCCTTTAGAATCATTATAGTAAGCAACTCCATTTTTCTCGCACACAAACTCGATACGATGTTCTACTCCGGCAAATTGCCTGATCACTGTTTTCACAATCTCTGCCGGAACACCATATGCAAGTGCCATAGCTGCTGCTGCCATTACATTTTCATAATTATGTATTCCCAGAAGCTTCAGTTCATCCACATGACAAAGCTCCATCTTTACTTCATTATTATAGATGATGCACTCATCTTCCAGATAAATGCCTCTTTCTAGTTTACGCTGGCTGCTGAAATATATGACATCTGCTTTCACATGTGAACCAAATTCCCGCAGCACCTCATCTTCATAATTCAACACACAGACTTGTTCCTGCGTCTGATTCTTTGCAATATCTTCTTTCGCTCGAATATATGCCTCCATCGTATGATGACGGTTCAGATGATCCGGCGTAATATTTAAAATCGCGCTCACTTTCGGACAGAATTTATCAATTGTCTCTAATTGGAAACTGCTGATTTCCGCAACCGTGACAGAATCTTCTGTGAGCGTATCTGCCACTGCTGTATATGGATTGCCGATATTGCCTACTATGTATGTACTTGGATTATAACTTCGCATGATCTCCCCAAGCAGCGCCGTCGTTGTTGTCTTTCCATTCGTACCGGTGATTGCCAGTACATCACCTTTTCCATAAGCATATGCTAATTCAATCTCTCCCCAGATCGGAATATCTGCCGCTCTCATCTTCTTCACGATTGGAAGATCTGTCGGAACTCCCGGACTCATAACGACCAGTGAAAGTCTATCTAAAATCTCTTCCGGGAATGTTCCAAGCACGATTTCCACTTGAGTTTTCTCCCCAATCTGTTGTCTCATCTTTTCTTTATCAAGTGTTTCATTTCCATCATAGAGAATGACTTTCGCACCTTTTTTTTCCAAAAGCCTGCTTGCTGCGATTCCACTGATCCCGGAACCAAATACAAGTACTTTTTTATTCATGATATCCATATGCTTCCTCCTACAGCGCCAACAATGCTATCAGACAAAGAATTGCTGTAATAACAGAAAATACCGCTACTACTCTTGTCTCCGACCATCCGCACAGTTCAAAGTGATGATGAATCGGCGCCATCTTAAAAATCCTCTTACCGCCTGTTTTCTTAAAGTATGTAACCTGTATCATAACAGATAAAACTTCTACCAGATAAATTAATCCTACAATCAATATAAATAATGGCATCTGAAGCATATATGCGGCAGACGCTACAAAACCGCCAAGCGCAAGCGAACCGGTATCTCCCATAAAAATACTCGCCGGGTATACATTGAATAATAAAAATCCAAGCAGCGCACCTACAACGGCACATGTAATCGGTTCAATACCGCTCTTTGTTCCTACTGCTACCACGGTAAAGAATGTTGCTACCAATACTGTCACGCTTGACGCAAGCCCATCCAGACCATCGGTAAAATTCACGCCATTGACCGTTCCGATCACCGCAAAGAACATAACCGGAATCGCAAGCCAGCCAAGATCAAGATATTTTCCTCCTGAAAATGGGATCAAAAGTGTCAGCGGCACGTCTGTAAACTTCACAATATAAAACGCGAATACTGCTGTGATCACAATCTGTAATGCCATCTTCTGCATCGGAAACAATCCATCCGAACGGCGAAGGACCACTTTCAGATAATCATCCAGGAATCCAACCAGGCCAAATCCAAGCGTTACGAAGAGTACCGGAATAATCTTTGGATAATCCTTGATATAAAATAACGAGGTGATTACGATACTCGCTAGGATCATGACGCCTCCCATGGTCGGTGTCCCTGCTTTTTTCAAATGGGATTTTACGCCCTCTTCACGCTCTGTCTGCCCCATCTTCAGTTTTCTTAAAAATGGTATGATAAATGGTCCCATTGCCACGCTAAGTGCAAATGCAATTAATACTGGTACTACTATAATATACTCCATACTACACCCCTTCATCTCTTTCGTTATTCTTTTTAATCTAAATCAGTATACTCTATTTGTCTTTCTTTTTCAACTATTCCTCTTGTTTTTCCCGCATGATGCTTTCATCTTTTTCATATCCAAGATACGGAAGAATATTATCAAAAATATCCCTGATCACCGGAGCCGCTATCGTTCCCCCATAATACACTCCTTGCGGATTATATATGATGCACATTCCAAGCACTTGAGGATCATCTGCCGGCGTAAATCCCATAAAAGATGAGATATATTTATTTGCGCTTCGCGGAAGCGTCTGGGAAGTTGCTGTTTTCCCTCCGATTCTATATCCGTCAATATATGCATTCTTTCCGGAACCTTCCGAAACTACACTTTCCAGGATTTCCCTCATAGTAGCCGAGATTTCTTTTGATACCACTCCCTTTTTTTCCTCAAACTCAAATTTATCCAGTTCCTGTCCTTCCTCATCCACTGTTCGTACCGCAAAATGCGGGGTCACACGTCTTCCGCCATTGATGATGGAACTAACTGTCGTTGCCAGCTGTATCGGCGTAATCTGAAAGGACTGCCCAAAAGTCATGGTTGCCAGTTCCACTAAACCAATGTCTTCCTGTTTATGCATAATCGTTCCCGCTTCTCCCGGAAGATCAATTCCCGTCATATCCATAAGACCAAACTGGCGGAAATAATCGCAGAATCTATCTGCTCCTAGCCTAAGTCCAATATCCATAAAAACAGGGTTGCAAGAATTCTGCACTCCTTGCACAAAATTCTCTGCTCCATGTCCTCCCACCTTATGACAGCGAATCCTTCGATCCTCTACTACTCTGTATCCCGGACAGGAAAACGTATCACTGGTTTTCACTACACCTTCCTCAAGGCAGGCTGCAGAAGTAATGATCTTAAATACAGACCCTGGTTCATAAGTATCATTGATGCAGCGGTTTCTCCACATCTGATTAAGAAGATCTTGTTTCTTCTCAGGCTCCATACCTTCTGTCCCTTCAACCGTATTTAGTTCAAACGGTTCGTTCAAATTAAATTCCGGCACGTTTACCATCGCAAGAATCTCTCCGTTTTGCGGATTCATCATAATAATCCCAACGCCATCCGCCTGCTTTTGCTCCATCACCCGCTCTGCTGCCTGCTGTGCATACTGCTGAATATTATAGTCAATGCTGATCTGCAAAGACTTTCCGGGAACTGGTTCCATCCTATCTTCCGCAACTCCCTCCAACTCCACGCCTCTGGCATCTGTCGTCGTCAGAATCTTCCCATTCTTTCCTTTTAATACATCTTCGTATTTCACTTCCAACCCAACAATTCCTTGATTGTCTCCTCCCGTGAATCCAAGCACTTTTGATGCGAGCTCTTCATATGGATAGTACCGTTTGAAATCCTCATCTACTTTCACGCCCTCCATCTCATATCCCCGAATTCTATCGCCAATGCTTTTGTCTACATTGGTCTTCACTCGTTCCATCGATGATACTTTCTCTACACGTTTTCTCACCACAGCCTCTTCCATTTCAAGCTCTTTTGTAAGCATCGCAATGACTCCTTCGGGATCTTTAATCTGGCTGTGTATGACTGATATGGTACATACCGTCTTGTTTGTCGCAAGTACTTTTCCATTGCGATCCAAAATCTCTCCTCTGGCCGCTTTGATATCCCGCTCTCTTTCATGCAGATCTTCTGCTTTTTTCTGATAATATTCAGCATCATATATCATAAGATAAACGAGTCTTCCCATCAGAAAAATCAACACAAAGAATGCTGCCAGAAATACCACAAAAATTTTCTTTTTATTGTACGTCTTGTTTTTCATACAAAAACCTCACACAAGCTGTTTCTATACCTTATTACAGCTTCTGTGAGGTTATTCTTCTAATCTTTTTATTCTGTCTGTGCCGGAGCCGATTTTGTAATATTCAGATATGGAAAAGCCTCTTCCATAATCCTGCGCGAAAGTTCCAATACATGTTCACTGTTCGCCTGATTATCTACATTTGGTTCGTCAATAACCACATATACAAGTACCTCCGGTTTATCTACAGGAGCAAATCCACAAAATGACAAAAGATGTTTTCCCGTTCCACGCGGAACTTTTTCCGCTGTTCCTGTCTTCGCCCCGATATCATATCCTTCCACGGCCGCTCTTTTTCCGGTACCATAAGTCATGGTCGCACGCATATATTCTTTGAGCATGCCGGAAGTCTTCTCAGATACGGTCCGTTTTACCAATACCGGATCGTTATTCTCAATTACATTCCCTTTTGAATCCTGTATCTGTTTTACGATATGCGGCTCATAGTAATTCCCGCCATTGATAAGTGAGCTAAAAGCTGCTATATTCTGTACCATGGTAAGGTTAAAACTCTGACCAAACGCATTAACTGCAAGGTCAACCGTACCCATATTCTCAGCCGTGTACAGCAATCCTGCTGTAGCCGCTTCCCCCGGAAGATCTATACCGGTATATTGTCCAAATCCAAATATCCTCTGGTATTTGCAGAAGTCTTCTGCTCCGATCTCCATGCCCATATACATCAGCGCGACATTACAGGAATTCGCGATAGCCTGCTCTAGATTTTGTGTTCCATGTCCTTCTAACTTATGGCAGCCAATGTTCTGTGCTCCTGCAACCGGTCTGAGAGAACCTCCGCATACATAAGTTTCATTTCCTGTCAGCTTTCCGCTTTCCAATCCTGCCGCTATCGTAAATGGTTTCATAACAGAACCCGGTTCGTAAGTATCCGACACGCAAAAATCTCTCCAAATACCCTGCATAGCAGCTACTTTTTCTTCTTTGCTCATGCCGTCTATCTTTTCCTGCGAATAATACAGTGTCAAATCTCTTGGATTATTCAGATCATAATTCGGATAGGATGCCTGTGCAAGAATCTCACCGGTATTCGGATTTGCAATCATAACCGCCGTATTCTTGCTTCCAAGCGTCATTCCGCTTTCCGTATCCCCTTTATGCTCCTCATTAAACTCCCTGATATGTTTCTCTACGATACTTTGCAGATTCAGGTCAATCGTAGATACAACCGTATTCCCATCCACAGCGTCTTTCACGGTACGTTCAAAAGAAGCATCCGAATTCAGATATCCGTACTCTCTTCCATCCGTTCCATTGAGCACATCATTATAAGACTGCTCCAATCCGCCTGTTCCTACATTTCCGCTGGAGGTAAATCCAATCATATCTGAAGCAAGCATGTTATATGGATAAGTACGCACATAATCCTCCTCTAACCAGATACCTGCGATTTTATCTTTTTCCTTTTTTGCTTTCTTACATGCTTCTTCTATCGCTTCAAACTCCTTAGATTTTTGATAAGAGATTCCTTTTGCAAGAATCTTATACCGACTGTCTTTGTCATTTTCCAGTATATCTTTTGCTTCTGTAGTATCAATTTCAAAACAAGTCTCCAATACCTCCATCGTCTTATCAACCCGTTCTTCCTTTGCCAGAAGCACTTTGGCATCCAAAATCACATTATAAACACGTTCGCTAGTCGCTATCTTTGTTCCGTTACGATCAGTAATGTCACCTCTCTTAAACGGAATCATACGACTGTCATATTGTTGCTGTTCCAGCACCATTCTGGTATATTTTTCTCCGTTGGATGCATTAATATATGTAATCCTTCCTATTAATACAACAAAAGCTAGTACAACTGCCATAAATAGCATTACTAGCTTTTTTTGCATTTTTTTCGGAAATCTCTGTCTGATATATTGATATCGTGTTTTCCTTTTTCTTGCCATATTCCCACCTTATTTTGATGCTTTTTGTGACTGTGCAAGTACCCCGCTTTCCGGGATTGCCTCGTATTGTTTTACATAATCATTTGTAGGACTTTTGTATTCAATGATCTGTCCTGGCTGTGCATATACCATTCCAAACTCCGTTATCGCTTTCTCGCGAATCTGTTCAAGATTGATCGTGTCCATGATTGCATTATATTTTGTTGTATTTTCTTCCTGAGCTGACACTAATTCTCGCTGCAGTACGGTAATATTCTCGGAACGTGTTGTTATCTCAGACTGTAGTCTAAGATATTGCACACATACAAGCAATGTGAGTACTGCTGCTATTGTCAGATACGCCACATAGCCTGCATTAATATGTGCAGCATTCCTGCGGTTTTTCCGAACCTGCAGGCTGACTTTTTTCGGTTGTTCCACTCGCACTTCCTGTTTCCCCGGTACAGGCGCTTCTTTACGTACAGTGTTCCCATATAAATATATCTGTTGTCTTGCCATACAGTTTACTCCTTTGCTTACTTTTTATATTAATTACTCACCCTGTGTCTTTTCGAAAATCCTCAGCTTTGCGCTCTTTGAACGGCTGTTCCCCATAAGCTCGTCCTCACTTGGCAGTATCGGTTTTCTTGTAACAATTCTCCCCTTCGATACCTTGCCGCATACACAGACCGGAAACTCTCTCGGGCATGTACATGGATTTTCGTTTTTCTTAAATGCATTTTTTACGATTCGATCCTCAAGAGAATGGAATGTGATAATACACAACCTTCCTCCCGGATTCAACATTTCAATCATATCGTCCAAACTTTCTTTCAAGACCTCTAACTCCCGATTGAGTTCTATCCGGATTGCCTGAAACGTACGCTTCGCCGGATGCCCCGGCATTTTCTGAAATTTCATCGGGATTGCTTTCTTTATAATCTCGATCAGCTCTCCCGTCGTCTCTACAGGACTTTTTTTTCTCTCTATGACAATATGCTTTGCAATATTTTTTGCAAATCTATCTTCCCCATAGTCACGGATGATTCTGTAAAGTTCCTGTTCACTATAGGTATTGACAATGTCCTTTGCCGTCAGTTCCTGACGTCTGTCCATTCTCATATCCAAAGGTGCATCTTTCGTGTAGGAAAATCCTCGTTCTGCCGTATCTAACTGATAAGAGGATACGCCCAGATCAAGCATGATTCCATCCACTTTGTCAATTCCTAATGCTCTTAGCTGCAGTTTCATGTCACAATAATTACTCCTTACTATTGTAACTTTCTCCCCGAAACTGCTAAGTCGGATACCGGCCGCCTCAATCGCGGCTTCATCCTGGTCTATTCCTATAAAACTCCCCTTGTCGCCCAACCGCCGGCACACCTCGCAGGCATGTCCCCCGCCGCCAAGCGTTCCGTCTACGTAAATTCCGTCTGGCTTGATGTTCAGACCATTTACTGTCTCTTCTAATAATACTGATACATGATGAAATGACATATGAACCTCCATAAATTATATGCTAAGTCCAAGGTCTTCCATATCATTTGCGATATCTTCGATATCAGCCTCTACTTCAGCATTACGTTCATCCCAAGCTGTTTTGTTCCAAATTTCAATTCGATCTAGTACTCCTGCTAAAACAACTTCTTTTTCCAGCCCTGCATATGCTCTCAAAGCGGAAGAGATGAGCACACGACCTTGCTTATCAAGGTCCCCATCAACTGCACTTCCTAAAAAGAAACGCTTGAAGTCTCTGGCTTTTTTGTTTGTGAGTGGTAAGGTTCTTAGTTTTTCTTCGAAGGTTTTCCATTCGTTTTCAGGATAAATGAAGAGGCATCCATCCATTCCTTTTGTAATCATGAAGTTCTCCCCCAGATCTTCACGAAACTTAGATGGAATAATCAATCTGCCTTTCGCATCAATACTATGATTAAATTCTCCTGTCAACATTGGACTCACCTTCTTTCAAATGGTCTGCCACTTCTCTCCCATTTGGCACCACTATTCACCACTTTCTACCACTTAGTATCATTGTAAACCACTTTTCCAACGTTTTCAAGAGGTTTTTCATGTTTTTTTGTTTTTTTAGTAACAGTTCAGCCATGCACAAAGTCACAAAAATCTAAATTCAAACTTGTTTGAAAACGAAGATTTTTTGTGTACTTTGTATATGGCGCTCT
>OFGD01000096.1_pt1 | contig 71868 bp, 64 predicted proteins | sample 1521671 | NCBI WGS metagenome assembly OFGD01 (sample SAMEA3504114, study PRJEB24116) | mouse gut metagenome | biome: mouse gut; feature: mouse-associated habitat; material: faeces | place: Denmark | collected 2011 | reverse complement strand
AATAATATATTTTATATATTGATTTTTAATAATTATAGTGGCATAAAAATTGCAAATACTTTTATAAAAATTGATAACCCAAAAGCCTTTAACTTTGCCTTGGCTGTAACTTGGGCATTAAAGGATAGACTATGAGTAATTTTTATAAAAATAAATACAATATGTTAGACACTATTTCAGTACCAAGTCCACAGTCCATGCAAAACATTGAAAGCATGGCGGCAAAAACAGTGCACAGAATATTCACTCATGCAAAAATTAAACTTTTTGCAGCTCTTTTTCTTGTGCCTGTGCTTTTAATTCCCATTATGGGCTTTATCCAAAAAAATCCTGAACAATCCTTTTCCGGTGTATTAAATTTAAACGCCTTGGAATTATTACCGCTCAAAAATGAAACAGGAAAAGATAATTTTCCCAGCAGCGGCGTTATTGCCGTCAACAATAAAATTGACGATGTATATCTCAAAACTGTTCCCCTGCAGCAGGCAGAATTTCAACAGCAAAATGATACGGAACAGGCTCACAAGCTCAGTGCCATGTATCATACGCCTAAAAACAATATTAAGGAAAATCCCAATTTTATCCAAATCAGCAGCCAGCATGCACAACCATTTCTTTCACCCTATTTAATCAGTGATACGCACAAAAAAGACAAAAAGAACTATTCCAGCCGAAAAAAAGCTATTGCTCCCTATGTCAACCGCTATGCCGACAGGTTTGGTCTGGACAGGAATTTGGTTATGAGCATTATTCAGGTTGAAAGTAATTTTATCACCCATGCCCTCAGCAAGCAAAATGCCCACGGGCTGATGCAGGTTGTTCCAGACACGGCAGGAGCAGAGGTAAACCGATTTTTCAAGCATAACCGTGAACTTTCAAGCCTTGATCTTATGCACCCGGAAAATAATATTTACTACGGCACTGCATATTTATACCTTATCAAGCGTTATCATTTGAATGGCGTAACCAATCACGACTCTTTGAATTATTTACTCATTGCTTCATATAATGCCGGTTCGGCAGCTGTCCTTCGCCATTTTGGAGAAACCAAGGAAGAGGCTATCCGTGCCGTCAATGCCATGAGCTCTCAGGAAGTCTTCCGAAGTCTTACCCAAAATTACCGTTCCGGTGAAACAAGAACATATTTAAGACGTGTAACAGAAAATTTAAGTTAATATTTCTATTGCCAAGTTTTCATATTGACATTATATATGGGGAAACAATTTTAAAGGATGTATTATGAAAAAACTTTTTGTTATGACCTGTGCGGTTATTCTCAGTTTTACATTTTTTCACGCCGTGGCATCTGCTCAGTCCCTTGCCATTGTTGATACGAATATAATTTTTGAAAAAAGCGACCATGGAAAAAGCATCATTGAATATTTTGAAAAATTACAAAATGACGGCATAAAACAACTGGAAGGACTGGAAACAAAAAGAAAAGAAGCAGAAGAGAAAAAAGACGATAAGCTTTTGCAAAATATCGAATCAGAAATGCAGGCAACAGCGTATGAATTACAAACAAAAATCCAAAACCAGCAGGAAATCCTCTTCAACAGCGTTTCTGAAAAACTCATGCAAACCATTGACACATACAGAAAAAGCCATGATATTGATTTAATTCTCCATACAGCGGAAGTTGCGAGTTATGATCCCAAAATTGATATAACCAATGATATTATGAAAGAATTTAATAACGTGGCGTTTGACATTCAAAAAGAATTGAAAAAAGAAGAAAAAAAATAATTTCAAGCCCTCTTTTTGAGGGCTTTATCGTTTTTATGGAGTACCGATGAAAAAATACATATTGCTTTATTCCCTTGTTCTTACTTTATTTTTTTATTTCCAGTCAGCAAAGGCAAATGAATACCCTTCTGTCAGCCAACTGGAAAACGGCTTAACGGTTCTTCTGAAAGAAGATCACAGATTTCCTCTTGTTTCAAGCCGTCTTTATGTCCGTACGGGCTCTGCCAATGAAAAGGCAAAAACATTGGGACTTGCCCATGTCTTGGAACATATGGTTTTTAAAGGCACAAAAACGCACCCCCACGGCATTGATTTTATTGTTGAAAATGCAGGCGGAAGTTTAAACGCTTATACCACCTATGACAGAACCGTGTATTATAACGACATGCCTTCACAGGAATGGAAATTAAGCTTGGAAGCAATACAAGGGCTTGCTTTTGATCCTCTCCTTCGTCCGCAGCAGCTCAATGAAGAACGGCAGGTTGTCATTGCCGAACTTCGTCAGCGTGCCGATATGCCCCAAACCAAACTCTTACACCTTTCCACCTCTTCCACGCTCCACGGCACTGCCTACGCAAATCCGGTTATTGGCACCGTTGACACTTTAAACGCCATTACCGTAAAAGATATTCAAGAGTATATCAGAGCGAATTACAATCCAAATACCATGCTCCTTGTTGTAGCTGGAGATATTGATAAAGAGGCAGTCCTTGCCGAAGTAAAAAAACGCTTTGGGCACTATAAAAATACTTCCGTTACGCAAAATAAAATGCCCCTTTCCGTGGAAGAAGTCCAAAATCTGGCTCGCGGCATACAAATCAATATGGAAAAAGGAAACTGGAATAAAAGCTATATTAATGTGAGTTTTCCTGTTTCCCATGAAGCAAGCCCTGACAGATCTGCTTTGCTCATGCTTTGCATGCTCCTCAGTTTTGATGATAATGCCCTTCTGCAACAGGAATTTATGTATAAAGAACAGCTTGCGGATACTATTTCCGCCTATCCCATGTTTTTCAATACAGTCGGACAAATCAATATCTATGCAGAACTTGACGCAGAAAATATCCCGCAGTTTATGGATAAAATCAGTAAAATTTTTGCAGAGCTCAATGCCGATACGTTTAGTGATTCCGAATATGAACAAGTCCGCGTGATGCTGGAAAACCTTTATTGGAAAAAAGCTGAAACAATCCAAAGCCTTGCAACAAGTTATGGGGATAATTATTTTAGCAATCCCACAGATCCTCTGGCAGAAAATGCTTTGCAGCAAATTTATTTAACCCAAAAAGAGAATATTGATACCGTTATCGACCGTTATATACAGCCAAATGCGTTAAATATTTCCTGTATTCTTCCTGAAACGGCAGAAATCAATGACAAAGACATTATTGCTGCTGTTCAAAAGAATTGGAAAGCAAAGGACACACAATCTTCTAAAAAAGAACAAGCACGCAACGATATTGAACTCATTGAAAATAGTAATAAAACCATTGTACTGATGCAAGATGCCCATATACCTTTTATCAGTGTGGATATGCGCTATCTTGGCGGGGAAAGCCTTTTGCCTTTTGTCGATACGAAAAACAAAGAAGCCCTGCCCAATCTGACAGCCCAGCTTTTGACAACGGGAACAAGTAAAAAAGATTATCAAGAACTCACAAGCTATTTATCTGCAAAAGATTTATACTTGTCCGCTTCTGCCGGCACACTCTCTTTCCAGTTGTCCGCAGGAGGGCATAAACGTTTTACCAAAGATATTATCGAACTTTTAATCGAAACTGTCAAAAAGCCCGCCTTTAACAAAAAACAGATGGAGCATATCAAGCTTGAACAGCTTGCTAAAATTAAAAAAAATAATGATTCCGTGACAGCAGGCATGATGACAAAACTGTCCGGTTTCCTCTTCCCCAATCATATTTACGGAAATAATAAACTGGGAACAGAAGAAAGTGTCAAGGCGCTGACTGCAAAAGATGTTAAAAAATATTGGGACGTCCAAAAAGAACAACGCGTTGTCATCAGTATAGCCGGTGATTTTGACCGTGAAGAAGTGCTTGCCGCTTTGCAGAATTTACCGGAACCGCGGCCGCAAGCCCTCAATGTAAGCGCCCCGGCATGGACATCTGAAAAATCCTTTAGCAACATTGTTGAAGGACGAAATCAAGATTTAACCATGCTTATTTTCCCGACTGTTTCCCTGTACCATGAAGACGCCCCTGCCCTTGAAATTTTAAGTTCTGCCCTTGACGGTTTCAATGGTATTTTATATCAGGAATTACGGGAAAAAAGAAATCTCGGCTATTCGGCATTTCCGCTTTTATCCCAAAGTGAGCACACAGGTTTTCTTGCCTATGGGATTATTGCTTCTCCGGAACACAGAAAAACCATTCAGGAACAATTTGCGGAAATAACAAAAACACTGCAAAAAAATGGCATTGATAAAACGGCTTTTGAGCGAGCCAAGGCAAGCGTGCAAATGGAATTTATCAATAACAGACAAAGTGCAAAATCCCGAGCTTCTTCCGCTGCAAATGCGGTTCTTTTTGGCAGAAATCCTGACTATAGTCAGGAATATTTGGAAAAAATGCTGGCTGTCAGCTTGGACGATGTTAATGCTTGCATAAAAAAATACCTTGTTTTAGAACAAGCCTATACTGCCCATTCCGGTTCCAAATAAAGGTTGATATGCAAAAAATTCTTATTTCAGGTCTGAGCGGAGGAAGTGGAAAAACCATTGTCAGTCTTGGCTTATCGCGTTTTTTTACTGCCAGGAACTATTCGGTTTATCCTTTTAAAAAAGGACCTGATTATATTGATGCAGCATGGCTTAGCGAAGCTTCGCATAAGCCATGTTACTGCCTTGACCCCTTTTTTATGACTGAAAAGGAATTAGCAGAGCATTTTTTCAAGACACTGCAAACTGCTCCGGCAGACAGCCTTGCAATCATTGAAGGCAACCGCGGTTTATACGATGGCAAAGATTATCTTGGCTCCTGCTCAACGGCACAGCTTGCCCATGCTCTTGACTGTCCTGTTCTTCTCACCGTAAATTGTGCAAAAATTACCAGAACAACGGCAGCCTTGATACTGGGCATGCAGCATTTTGACCCAAATCTTCAGTTTGCAGGCGTTATTCTCAATAATACGGCTTCTTCCCGCCATGAAACGGTTATCCGAAAATCCATTGAAGAATATACGGATATCCCTGTTCTTGGCTCTATTCCCCGTCAACGTATCAATCCTATTCCCGAACGGCATCTTGGACTTTGCCGCAACAAAAAAGACGATACGGAAACCATATTAAATTCATTGGCACAGCTTGTTGCTGAGTATACGGATACGGATAAAATCCTTGCCGCCATGCAGCGGTTCGAACTTCCCCAACATCCTGTTCTCACCGTAAAAAAACAATGCGATAAACCTCTGCATATTGCCTATCTTTATGACGACGCCTTTTGGTTTTACTATCAGGAAAACTTTGATGCGCTGGAAAAAGCAGGAGCAGCATGTATTGCGCTTTCTTTGCTTTCTGAAAAATCGTTTGCAGAACAGCTGCAGGCAAAACATTTAACAGAACAGGATATTGACGGACTTTATATCGGCGGCGGCTATCCTGAACTTTTTGCCAAACAAATCAGTACATCGCCCAAACTTACCCGTATCAAAAACTGGATTGAAAACAATATGCCTGTGTATGCCGAATGCGGAGGTTTTATGCTCCTTGCTGAAAAACTCCATTTTCCGGAAAACGGTACGTATAAAACCTATCCCATGACAGGCATTTTTCCCGTTGAAACCAAATTTTTTCAGACCCCTCAGGGACTGGGCTATACAGAAGTACGGACACTGCTCCCTAACCCCTATCACCCCCGGGGAAACATATGGAAAGGGCATGAATTTCATTTTTCCACAGCTGTAAATTGCAGTGACAAGCTGGAATTTTTCTTGGAATTGACAAAGGGGCACGGCATGGTTCAAAAAGAAAATCTTTCCAAAGAAATTTCCCCAAAAACTTCTCCCGAAGCCTCTTCCAAAATTTCTTATGACGGGCTGCTCTATAAAAACTGCTTTGCTTCCTATACACACCTTTATGCCCCGGCTGTTCCCCATTTTGCCCGAAATTTCATCCATGCAGCCCAAGAATATCAGAAAGGAAAACAATGAATAACAAGAATAAACATCGTGAAAACGGCAATCCGCTTTTCGGTATGCTCGGCACAGCTTCAACCATGGGCATGCACATGGTTTCCGGTCCTTTGGTCGGCGGAGGATTAGGCTATCTTTGCGATATCTATTTTTTTGATTCCTATCCCATTGGACTTTGCATTGGCGTTGTCCTCGGTGTTTTTGCGGGCTTCAGGAATATTTACATTGACGCACAATATATACAGCGGGAACAAAAACGTCTCGATGAAGAAAAAATTGAATATGACGAAGAAAATAAGAAAAATGGACAATAAATGAAAGCACTCCATACACTTGATGAATACATCAAAAAAAATATTGCCAATCCTGCTATCCAAAAAATAATTTTTTTTGATATCCTGCTTCTTGCTCTTCTTTTGCTTGTGAGCCTTTGCACATTAGGGCAAAGCACCTTTTTTCTCTGGATTTTTTTAGGTGGAATTTTATCTTTCTGGAACTTTTTTTTTGTGGCAATTTTTATACAAAAATACTTTAATTCCAAATTGTTAGGTACAAAATCAGACAAAATTTTACCGTTTGGACAGATTTTAATCTCAAATTTAAGACTTTTCATTACTGGATTTTTATTATATATATTCTTAACGCGGTGGAATGCTCATCCCATAGCATTATTCATTGGGGTTTCCATTCCAGTGGCAACTATACCTATCTTATTGATATATAATAAAAAAATATGAGAGGACGCGTATGGCATCTGAAGGTTTAGCACATCCACTTTTACTTTCCTCAATCATGGATATGGATACCATGACTATTGGCGGATCAGAAGTTCTCACAACCTATGTATTTTTTACATGGTGCGGCATGATAGCACTTCTTCTAATCGGGTTATATGTAAAAGCGAAAATCTCCCTTATCCCGGGAAAAACACAGTCTGTCTTTGAAGCCCTGATAGGAGGTTTGGAGGACTTCATTGTCGACTCCCTAGGCGAAAAAGGTCGTTGCTATGTTCCTCTTTTAATAGGTATTTTTATTTATATTTTTGCCATGAACTTACTGGGACTTATCCCCGGCTTTGACGCTCCGACCGCAAACCTCAATACCACTGCTTCTGTCGCTATTTTTGTGTTTATCTATTATAATTACCTTGGTCTTAAAACATGGGGAGCCCATTACATCGGACACTTTACAGGGCCTAGCAAAGCCCTTATGCCTCTCATGTTTCCCATTGAAATCATTTCCCATTTAGCACGTCCTCTTTCCATGTCTTTGCGTCTTTTTGGGAACATCTTTGGGGAAGAAATGACTCTGCTTATTTTCTTCAGCTTTGGAGCAAGTATTTATATTGGTGCATTGGTCGGAACCGTACCTTTATATTTTCTTTTCCTTTTGGGTAAAACCTTGCAGGCATTTATTTTATTTATTCTTTCTTTGATTTATATCAAAGGTGCCATTGAGCACGCTCATTAATCGTGGGGAATGGTCAACTGACCAAAACAATATAACAACAAAAAGGATTTAGAAATGCGTAAAACACTTCTTATCGCACTTAACATGCTTATGATGTTCTCCTTTGCTACAGTTGCTTTTGCTGCTGACGGTGATGCTTCTGCTGGTTTAGGACTTCTTGCTATTGGTACTGCTATTGGTATCAGTATTGCAGCTGCCGGCTGTGGTATTGGTCAAGGTCTTGCTGTTAAAGCAGCTTGCGAAGGTACTGCCCGTAACCCTGAAGCAAGTGGTAAAATCTCTCAATCACTTATTTTGGGTCTTGCATTTATCGAATCTCTTTGTATTTATGCTCTTTTAATCGACCTCATTTTGCTTTTCGTAAAGTAAAAATGTCATTCGCTATAGTACAAAAGGACTTTCGTCCTTTTGTACTTCACTTTTATCCCCGGTTTTCCCTATGCAAAAATACGATCACATTCCCAGAGCGACTATTCAAAGACTTGCAACCTATATGCAAGTTTTAGAGATTATGAAAAAAGACAATATCAAAATCACGTCTTCCGAACCGCTTGCGACAGCCTGCGATGTCAATGCTTCTCAAGTGCGGAAAGATTTAGCATATTTCGGGGAATTTGGCGTACGGGGAGTAGGCTATTACGTTGAATACCTTTTGGACGCAATAAAAGACTGCCTGCATGCAAATAGGGAATGGCGCACAGCCCTCATCGGGGTTGGAAACTTGGGACGAGCTTTATTAAACCATCAGGAATTCAACCGCCGCGGCATTAGAATTGTGGGAGCCTTTGACTGTGACCCTTTTAAAATCGGTGAAGTTGCCTATGGTTTAGAAATCTTTTGTTCTAAACGATTACAAGAAAAAGTACCGGAACTTGGAATTGAGCTTGGGATTATCACTACCCCGCCTGAACGGGCACAAAGGGCAGCTGATCAACTCATTGAAGCAGGAGTCAAAGGGATTTTGAATTTCAGCTCTTCCCGCATTACTGCCCCAAGTCATATTAATATTGAATATGTGGACTTTTTCCATCAAATCTATTCTTTGACCTTCAATATTTCTACCAAAAATTAAAGAAATAAAAGAAAGGTGCTTCTTTTGAAGTACTTTCTGTTTTAATATACCCCATAAATATGAAACAACATCTTCATGTTGCCTTTTCTTTTTTAACCGTTCTCATACAAGGAAGAGAATATTCTGATGCTGCCATGCAAAAGAGTATTTATTATTATCCTTTTGTGGGTGCTGTTATTTTTTTTCTTTCCGGCATTATTTCGCTTTTTTTTCTCACATGCTTCAATAATTACCTTCTTGCCGCCCTTGCCTTTCTTGCTTGTGAATGTATCCTTATCCGCGGGCTTCATCATGACGGACTGGCTGATATTGCCGATGCCGTGGGAAGCGGAAAAACCGGGAAAGAATTCAGAACTGTTTTAAAAGACAGCAGAATTGGCTCTTTTGGTGTCATTGCCCTTCTTCTCTATTTTCTTTTTGGGAGTGTCATATTGAGCCAACTTATTGAATTTAATGATAAAGCAAATGATATTTATCTTTTTATTCCCCAAATGATCTTTGCCGGATGCTGGAGCAGGTTAGGTTTATTAACACTGCCGCTTATCAGTACCTGCTATGACCCCCAAGAGCAAAAAATTTCCTTGGCAAAAATTCTTTTTGCAAATTTTCAACCTAAATACTTCGTTATCTGGTATCTTGCCATTTTTTTGGTTTCAGCCTTATATTTCAATGCCGAACTGCCCATTCTTTGCACAACGTTTTCCGTTCTTTCCACAATTCCCTTATACAAATCGGCAAAGAAGGAAAATGGCTATAATGGAGATTTTTTAGGTGCAAACTGCCTTTTGTGGGAACTTTGCTCCTTTCTTTCCCTGCTCCTTTATTATCAACATTAAATTATTTCTTGAAAAATTACCAAATATCCTTTCACAAGACTTGCTTTTTGTTCCGCCTTGTGTTATTTAAACGGCATGGAACTTTTAGAACTTTTAGAAAACCGTATCGATGCATTATTTGCAGAAATTGAACGATTAAGAACAGAAAATGCTGTTTTACAAGATCAATTATCTTCTTGTGAACAAAAATTATTTGAAAGTTCTCAATATATTGATGCTCTCAAGCACGAACAGCAAAACGCAGAATTTGTCAAAGAACGTCTTGAAGCATTAATGCAAAGAATTGAAACTGTTTTATCAAAATAAATCAATTTTATGCAAGAATATATCCTCAATGCTTTTGACCTCGTGAATGTATCATTCAGAACTGAGGCAGGTAACGATAGGGTTCATAAAGCCCATGAATATGCTCAAAGCCTTTATGAAGAACTAAAAGTACATGGCGGTAATCTTACCCGTGACAGATTATTGGCAATTTTGCTCTTAGGTATTACTGATGATTTATTGCAGCAAAAAGGGAAACTGGAGGATTTAAACAACTCTTTGCTCTCTTTGCTGAAAAAAATAGATGACTGTATTCCTGATAACCCAAAATAGGTTATTTGAAATATATCCCCTGAGATGTACGTGGTACAATTCAATGGTGCCGGCCGTACAAGCGATTTTAGGGAGTTGATAGACAAAATGGTGTGCATGCCTTTTTATAAGGAAGCCTGAAGTTTTGCTGATATTCCCACCCTGGCAAGCCAGGTCACGTGCCCTTATTGGTCACGGCATCTTGGGGTCTTCACTTTATAATCCATCTTTTCTCTCGTCTGAACATACCTTGGACAATATGCTCATAATCAAGTGTTATCGCTTGATTTTATTTTTTAAAGGCTTTTTTATAAAGAGGGAAAAATGTACATTTTATCATTATCCGTGAGTATTGTCCTCACTGCCATTGTCGGAATTTTAGTCGGCTGCTTTATCCAAAACAGAATGACAGCCAAACGTTTAGGCGATGCAAAGGATTTGGCAACACGCATTATCAACGAGGCAAGAAAAGAGGCTTCAGCCCAGAAAAAAGAATTATTAGTCCAATGCCAAGATGAAATCTTACAGCAAAAAAAGGCAATGGAAATGGAATATCGGGAACAGGAACGGGAAATTAAAAACCGTGAGCGCAAAGTTCAGGACCTCACCGAAAGACTGGATGAAAAAATTGAACGGGTTACCAAAAAAGAAGATGAAATTATTGCCTTAGAGAAAGAACAGGCAGTAAAAGAACGCCAATTAGGAGAAAAAGAGGCTGAATTACAAGCACTTATGGACGAACAGGAACGCAAGCTCCAAGAAGTTTGCGGACTGACCGTAGAAGAAGCTAAAGCCCGTTTATTCCAAGAAATTGAAGCAAGAACACGGCACGAAGCAGCCCATATTATTCGCGTTATTGAAACAGAAGCAAAAGAAAACGCTGACAGAAAAGCAAAAGAAATCATTGCCGGAGCCATTCAGCGTTATGCAGGTGATTATGTGGGCGAACAAACGGTTACCGCCGTGCCGCTTCCCAGTGAGGATATGAAAGGACGCATTATTGGTCGTGAAGGAAGAAATATCCGTGCCATTGAAGCTGCCACCGGCGTTGACCTCATTATTGATGACACCCCTGAAACCGTTATTTTATCAGCCTATAGCCCCATGCGCCGTCAAGTAGCCCGCATGGCACTTGAACGCCTTATCCAAGACGGCAGAATACACCCTGCCCGCATTGAAGATATTGTGTTAAAATGCGAAGAAGAACTTGACGTCCAAGTCAGAGAAGTAGGCGAACAGGCAACCTTTGATGCCGGCGTCCATGGTATCCACCCTGAAATTGTACGCTTGCTGGGACAATTAAAATACAGAACAAGTTTTACGCAAAACGTTTTGCAGCACTCTTTGGAAGTTTCTGCACTTTGCGGCATGATGGCGTCAGAGCTTGGTATGGATGTTAAAAAAGCAAAACGTGCAGGCTTGCTGCATGATATTGGCAAGGCTGTTGACCATGAAGTGGAAGGTTCCCATGCTCTCATTGGTGCTGATATTGCAAAAAAATACGGTGAAAGCAAAGAAATTATCCATGCTATTGCTGCTCACCATGAAGACCAGCACCCTGAAACGGCTCTTGCTGTTCTTGTACAGGCTGCGGACTCTTTATCCGCTGCCCGTCCCGGTGCTCGCAAGGAGCTTATGGAAAGCTATGTAAAGCGCCTTGAAGAGCTGGAAAGTATTGCAACAGATTTTGACGGCGTGTCAAAAGCCTATGCAATTCAGGCAGGACGTGAACTTCGGGTTATGGTTAATTCCGATAACATTGATGATGACAGAGCTTATTTACTCTGTAAAGATATTGTGGCAAAAATTGAAGAAACACTCACGTACCCGGGACAAATCCGCGTTACCGTTATCAGGGAACGCCGTGCTGTTTCTTTTGCCCGCTAATCTTTTGCATGCAGCAGGATATATATGGAAATTCCTTTTAAACCGGATTTTGAAAAAGGCAACGGTCTGATTACCGTTGCCGTGCAAGATATTCATTCCAATGAAGTCATTATGCTTGCCTATATGAATCAAGAGGCTTTTGAAAAAACCCTTGAAACAGGCGAAGCACACTATTACAGCCGAAGCAGAAAAAAACTTTGGCATAAAGGGGAAAGTTCCGGGCATGTACAAAAAGTTCATGCCATTCGCCTTGATTGCGACAGTGATGCACTGTTATTAAAAGTGGAGCAAATTGGTAATATTGCCTGCCACGAAGGCTATCATTCCTGCTTTTTCAGAGAATGGAAAAACGGTACTGTATCCTATTGCTTTAAACAATTGAAAGATCCTGCATTAATATACAACAAATAAAGAGGAAACTATGCCTACTCAGCTCAAACTCGGAATTCCTAAAGGTTCCCTTGAAGATTCTACTATTTCACTTTTTGACCGTGCAGGTTGGAAAATCCGTAAGCATGTCCGCAATTATTTTCCCGATATTGACGATCCTGAAATTACTGCCCGCCTCTGCCGTGTACAGGAAATTCCGCAGTATATCCAAGACGGTGTCCTTGACCTTGCTCTGACCGGCAAAGATTGGATTGAAGAAATGGGCGTTGATATTGAAAACGAAACATCTCCTGTTATCCGCATTGCAGATCTTGTCTATTCCAAAGTTTCCAACAGACCGGCCCGCTGGGTGCTTGCCGTTGCAGGTGATTCCCCGTATCAAAAGCCTGAGGATTTAAAAGGTAAACGCATTTCCACAGAGCTCAAAGGTGTTACCCAAAAATATTTTGATAAATTGGGTATTCCCGTGCAAATCAATTATTCATGGGGCGCAACGGAAGCAAAAGTAGTGGAAGGGCTGGCAGATGCCATTGTGGAAGTAACAGAAACCGAAACAACCATAAAAGCCCATAACTTACGGGTCATTGATGAAGTTTTTGTAACGAATACCGTACTTATTGCCAACAAAAACGCGTATAGCGACCCCGTAAAACGCAAAAAAATTGAACAAATCAGCCTTCTTTTGCAGGGTGCATTAAAAGCGGAATCCCTTGTCGCTTTAAAAATGAACGCTCCTGCTGCAAAATTGGACGATATTCTTGCCCTGCTTCCTGCCCTCAACTCCCCAACTGTGGCAAATTTGAAAAACAGCGATTGGCTTGCTTTGGAAACAGTTGTGAATAAAGATTTAGTCAGAGATTTAATCCCTCAGCTGAGGGAAAAAGGTGCGGAAGGCATTTTAGAATACGCCCTGAATAAAGTAATCTAAAAAAATGCTTTTTAAATATTTCCAATAATAATTGCAGCGTTACAGGAAGAGAACTTTCTCAAAAGTTTTCTCCCTGCACCCTCTCTTAAAACTTTTTAATATAAAACCGTATAAATATAAAAGTGTACTGCACCCCATTTTTTGGACAAAACAAAATCCATGAATGGGGCTTTTTTCAGGCAAAAAATTTTCCTCAAACATGAAGATAACATATTGTAATAGCAATCTTTTAATTTGCTTTACTCAAGCCTTGATTTAGCGTAAAGTAAATTCCTAAAACAATTTTAACATTCTTTTATGAATACAAAAACCGCTTTTTCAACTACGCTCACCTTTGACGATCCGCTGATAGCCCAAGAACTTTTTGGACCATTAGAGCTTCATTTAAAAGAATTGAGCAGCTATTCAGGTGCCAGTTTCAGCACAAGGGGAACAGAACTCTTTATTGACGCCAATTCCGTTCAGGAACAGGAGCAATTGGCCTTTCTTTTTGCCAAATGTTATGAAAGCCTGCAAAAAGGGCAAAATCTGGATTCCCATGCTCTGATTGATGCCTATATCCAATTAAAAGCAAACTCATCGGAAAAAGACCTTTTTCCTGAAACGAATTCCCTTATTACGCCGCGAAAAACCATTACAGCCCGCAATAATTCCCAACGAAAATTTCTTGATTTAATCCGTGAAAAGGAAATGATTTTTGCAACAGGTCCGGCAGGAACAGGGAAAAGTTATTTAGCTGTTGCAGCAGCAGTTTCCATGCTTCAGGCTAAGCGGGTTAAAAAAATTATTTTAACCCGTCCGGCTGTGGAAGCAGGAGAAAAGCTTGGTTTTCTCCCTGGAGATATGGAAGAAAAAATCAATCCTTATTTACGTCCGCTCTATGATGCCTTAGGGGATATGCTGGGTACCGCTCAGCTCATTGCCAAACAGGAAAGCGGGCAAATTGAAGTTGCCCCGCTGGCATTTATGCGCGGCAGGACGCTCAATGAGGCCTTCCTTATTCTTGACGAAGCACAAAATACTACCCGTGAACAAATGAAAATGTTTCTTACCCGCATGGGCTATGGCTCTCGGGCAATTATTACGGGGGACTTGACGCAGATAGATTTACCCCCAATCCATATCAGTCAATTGGAAGAGGGCGAAAAAAAAGGCGAAACACGCTCAGGTCTTGTGCACGCCCTCAAACTTTTAAAACATATTCCGGAAATTGGATTTATCCATTTCAAAAAAAGCGATGTTGTCCGTCACCCGCTTGTGGGGCAGATTGTTGACGCTTACGACATCTATGACAATATTAAAAATGACGAAAGATAATCAATTAAGTTTAAGCAAACTCTTTGCCCATATCAAAGGCATGCTTTTATACCATGACCATGGGTATGGCATGGCTGCATTAGCTGCCACTGCCCTTTTGCTGGCATTTTTAATAGGTATGCCCTCTACGGAAAATCCCGCTCTTTTTGTTGCAGGGGAAATTGCCGATAAAACCGTTATTGCAAAACGGGATTTTTTAGTTGAAGATGAAGAGGGAACAAAACTTCGCCGCGACAAAATCAGAGCTATCCAGCCCCTTGTTTTTAACTATAACCGCGAAGTGGCTACCCATGTCCGCGAAAATATCCTCAATCTGCTTCACACTATCAACACCTTTTCCATTTATCATGATATAGACGGCTTAGAAAAAATCCAAAAACAATTTAATTCCACCTATAATACTGCCATTACCCTCGAGGAATTTAAAGCCCTTGCCGCTGCAAAAACACAGGATTTTGCTTTTGACAATCTTCTGCCTTGGATTGATTCAAGGCTTTCTGACGGTATTTTGGCAGACAGCAGAATTTTATATAATACACCTAATTCAATTTTAATCCTTGATTCCCAAACATTTATGGAACACTTGCGTCCTACGGGTACCGGGCTTATTGATTTGCCTTCCCTGACCGTTGCCATGGGCAATCAAATCAGAGCCAATATGGATATTTCCGAGGATTCCAAGCAGGCACTTTTAAAAATTTTCCCGCATTTTCTTGCTCCTACCCTGTCCCTCAATCAGGAAGCGACCAATGAAAAAACAAAAGCAGTGCTGGACACCATAAAACCTATTTATCTTCAGGTTCATAAAGGGGAAATTATTGTCCGTGAAGGAGAAATTGTCACCCGTGATGCACAAATCAAAATGCAGGCTATTTTCAACAGTGCAAGTACGAATTTCAATTACCATAAAGCAGGCGGAACCTTTCTTCTCAGCTTGATTATGTTTCTGGGGCTTTTTATGACCCCGTCAGGACAGAAAGGACGCATTTTACACAGCAAAGATCAAGTTTTCATTGCCATTATTTTAGCTTTTGTGGGACTTGGTGCAGGCATTCTTGCTCTTGTGACCAAAAACCTTTCTTCAGAAATTTCTCTCAGCCTGCTTGCCTATGCGTTTCCGGTATCAGGTTTTGCGGGGCTTGCCGTACTTATTTTTGCCGCCAGACGATACTGTGTCATCGGCTTTTTGGTTTCTTTTTACTGCAGTTTGCTTTTTCAGGGTGATGTTGCGCTTTTCCTTTTTTATTTTACCAGCTCCATGATAAATACATGGCTTATTTTACGCTCTCAATCCCGTCAGGATGTTGTGTGGAGTGTTCTTCCTCTCTTCATTGCCCTGCTCATTTCCGGTTTTTCTTCTGCCCTTATTATGGGTTTAAATCCTGCACAATACCTTACTCTTTGTTATTTTTTGGCTGCCAATGCCATTTTATCCATTGTTATCCTTTTTACCCTCAGTCCTATTTTGGAAATGATGTTTGGCTATACCACCCGTTTCCGTCTTATGGAACTCATGAACCTTGATCATCCGCTTTTGCAGCGGCTTATGATGGAAACACCCGGCACCTATCACCATAGTCTTGTTGTTTCCAACCTTGTTGAAACAGGGGCAAAAGCCATTGGGGCAAACAGTCTGCTTGCCAAGGTCGGGGCACTCTACCATGACATCGGCAAACTCGGTCACCCCCATTATTTTATTGAAAACCAATTTGACGGCATTAATCCGCATAATAAGCTTTCTCCGCGCATGAGCTGTTTGATTATTTTCTCCCATGTCAAATACGGGCTTGAGCTTGCAGAACTGCATAAGCTTGGCAAAGAAATCACCGATATGATTTGCCAGCATCACGGCACACGGATGCCCATGTATTTTTATAATAAATCCGTCAAATTAGGGGAAAATCCAAAAGAAGCGGATTTTCGCTATGCCGGACCGCGCCCCCAGACAAAAGAAGCAGCCATTCTCATGATGGCAGATACCTTGGAAGCGGCTGTTCGTTCCCTGCCTGACCCGAGTTCCGCCCGTATCAGCAGTACTGTTGAAACGCTCATCAAAAATATCTATGCCGAAGGACAATTTGATGAGGCAGATTTAACATTTAAAGATTTAAGCAAACTTATTGACGGCTTTACACGAATGTTAATCGCTCTCAACCACCAGCGGATTAACTACCAAAATATCAAAGTCAATGAGACCAATTCCGCAAAAGAAGACGAACAAAAAGATAAAAATCCTGAACAAAAAGACAAGAAAACCGAACAAACAGATGATACTCAAAAAAATCAGGAACATACTCATTCCCATGAAGAAAAATAAGTATATCCTCACCATTGAAAGTATTGTTCCTTACCCGAAAAGAATGTGGGAAGAAATCCTTATCCGTTTTCTTGACCTTTTAGAAAAGCAAAAAAATTTTTCCTTTGAAAACTGTGCATTAACCTTGCTTGTTGTCAAAGATAACGATATGATTTTTTATAATCAGGAACAAATGGGAGTTAATGGTCCTACCAATATCCTGAGTTTTCCGGAAGATGACAGCAATGCCGTTTTTTTAAGCTCAAATTCTTCCGGTGCAAATGTTTTCGGCATAAAGCACGCTGCTGTCAAAAAACAGCGTACTGCATTAGGAACATTGATTTTAAGTATGGATACGCTTTTACGGGAAGCGCATATCTATGGACAAAATCCCCACAAATACGCAATACGCCTTCTCGCCCACGGGCTTGTCCACTTACTGGGATATGAACATGGCGACGACATGTGGGAATTGACGGATTTTTTGGAACATTCTCTTTTAACACAGGAATCAATATACACTCTTACCCCTTTCCGGAGTTTTACACATGGCTAAATTGCACCGTTGCGGCTGGGTAGTTCTTATGGGACCTCCAAACGCAGGAAAATCAACACTTACCAATGCACTGATCGGACAGAAGGTCAGTATTGTTACCAGTAAACCGCAAACCACAAGAAATCGTATCATAGGCATTTGCTCAGAAGAAAACGCGCAGATTATTTTTATGGATACTCCTGGTTTGCACCATGACAAAAACCAAATGCGGGGACCTCTTGGCAAACAAATGATACAGGCAGCATGGCAAAGCCTGTCCACTGCAAATGCCATTATGATGGTGCTTGACTGTGATTTATATATCCGTAAACCGGAATTTTTAGAACGGGATATCGCCTCTTTCAAGCTTGCCTTTGCAAATGAAGAGCGCCCTGTTTTTATTGTGGTGAATAAAGTTGACTTGTTCAGCGATAAATCAAAAATGCTGCCTCTTTTGGAAAAACTCCATGAGGATTTGCCCAAAGCTGTTATTTTTCCGCTGTCTGCTTCGCAAAAAGACGGTATCAAAGAACTCAAGCAGCTGCTTATCGAGGCAATGCCGGAGGGAGAAGCTCAATTTCCCGAAGATCAGCTTTCCACCGCTCCGACACGCTTTTTATGTGCGGAAATTATCCGTGAAAAAGTTTTTGAACATTTACGGCAGGAAGTTCCGTATACAACAGCCGTTGATATTGAGCACTGGGAAGAAATCCCCGAAAAAAATCAAACTGTTATCAATGCCGTTATCTATGTTGCACGTTCTTCCCATAAGGCTATGGTTATCGGAAGGGCAGGGGCAACCATAAAAGAAATTGGCACACTTGCCCGCAAGGATATTCAAGAACTTATCGGCGGCAAAGTCCATTTGGAACTTTGGGTAAAAATCAAAGAAAACTGGATTGAGGAAATTAACTTATATTCCGATGAAATGTTATAAAAGAAAGGGGAAATAGCATGAGTGAATTATCTGAACGCTATTTAAAAGTGAAAGACCGTGTCCATGAAGCCTGTAAAAAAGCCGGACGGGATGAACAGTCAGTTAAACTTGTTGCTGTTTCAAAGTTTCACCCCATTGAAGCGATTATTGAAGTTGCAGAACTTGGACAAAAAGAATTCGGGGAAAATTATATACAGGAAGCATTGGAAAAAATTGCTGTTCGCCCTGATTTGAAGTGGCACGCCATTGGACCGATCCAACACAAAAAAACAAAAGATATTATTGGAAAATTCAGCCTTATTGAAAGCCTTGCAACGGATTCTTTTTTACACGAACTGGAAAAAAGAACCCAAAATGCCAACTGCACGCAGGATGTCCTCGTACAAGTCAATATTGGCAGGGAAGAACAAAAATCCGGTTTGCTTCCGGAAGACCTTATTTCCTTTGCGCAAAAAGTTCTTGCTGTTCCCACCCTCAACCTTTGCGGACTCATGTGCCTGCCTCCTTTGGACGAAAACCCTGAACATACCCGCCCTTATTTTATTGAGCTGCGTGAACTGAAAGAAAAACTTGAAAAAGAATTGGAAATAACGCTTCCCCATCTATCCATGGGAATGAGCGCGGATTTTCCCGTTGCCATTGAAGAAGGTGCAACCATTATCCGGGTCGGCACAGATATTTTTGGATCTCGCCATCCTCATTAAATAAACCCGAAATACCATACCCTATTAACCTGTTGCATTTATGGAAAATTTCTGTATAGTTACATGAATGGAGAATTGATATGGCTAACGAACAAATACAAGAGCAACCCAAAAAAAGAAGTAAATTAAAACTTATCATCATTATTGTTATTTTACTCATGCTCATTCTTAGTGGTCTTGCTACCTATTGGTGGTTAAACCTTCATGTACCGGATACCCCAAAGAAAGCTGACACTCCTCAAGCTCCTGCTGAACAAACTGTTCCGGCGGAGGAAAAAAAATTTACGGAAAATGTCACCGATTTGCGTGAACAAGTCATGACCCCTCAAAAAACTTTATTAAATATTGTTACTATCCCTACTGTAACTATTAATTTAGCCGATACAGACAGTATACGTTATTTAAAAGTCGGTTTTGACATAGAGGTAAGCACAGAAGACGCGGCAAAAGCTCTTGAGGACCAAAAAGCGCGTATTCGTGATTCCATCATTATTTTACTTTCAAGCAAGACCTATGCGGAACTTTCCAGTACAGAAGGAAAACTTAAAGTAAAAAATGAAATTTCAACACGCCTTAACCAAATTTTGGGTGTTCCTCGCGTTGTGCAAATATACTTCAATGAGTTTGTCATTAACTAAAGGATTTGAGCTATGAGTCAGGAAGAAATGTCTGATGATGAAAGATTAGCTGCTGAATGGGCTGCCAGTCTGGAAGCAGAAGCAGAAAACAATAAAGAGCTGGATGAACAAAATTTTGGGGAAAATGCCCCTTCTGACGATGATGCAAAATTGGCAGAAGAATGGGCGGCTGCCTTGGCTTCCGATGAGCAGGAACAAGTGAAGAAAAAACACAAGCAATTGGCAGCGGAAGTTTCTGAACCGGCCTATAAAAACTTGACTGATGTTGCAAAAATTACTCCTCAGGACAACCAAAAACGGGAACTGGACTTTATTCTTGATATTCCCCTTGACGTTTCTGCGGAACTTGGCAAAACACGTCTTTTGATTAAAGATTTGCTCCAATTGGGGCAAGGCTCCGTTATTGAGCTGAATAAACTGGCAGGTGAACCCTTGGAAATTTTTGTCAACGGCAAACTTGTTGCCCGCGGCGAAGCTGTTGTTGTTAACGAAAAATTTGGTGTCCGTCTGACTGATATTATCAGTCCTATTGAACGAATAACCCAATTAAGTTAATTTTTTGTGAAAAGAGATACTTGTTATCTCTTTTTTTTTAGGTTAAAAAAAGGTATGAAAACAATACATGCTTTTTTCCTTTTCATCAGTCTGCTTTGTACAATGTGCCTTGGCGCACAGCACTGTTTTGCGGCAGAACAGGAAGTTACGCAAAAACAAAGCTCCCAACACGAAAGCACTCCTGCCCAAAGCACACCCCAAAAAAGCAATTTTTCTGAAAAACTTGAACAAACAAAACCCGATGCGGCTGTATCCGGAAAATTAGACAATAAGCAAACCCAAGAAAAGCCTTTTTTAACATCAACAGATGAACCTATCCCAAGCTTTGGCTGGGGAAACTATTTCCAAGGTCTTGGCATAATGCTTTTGCTTTTGTTTGTTTTTTGGTATATCCTCAAATTAATGCGAAAATATGGAAACGGAAGATTTTTGCCCAACCAAAAACTTCTGCCTCGTGACAGCATGTATCTTGAAGGACAGCTGCCCTTAGGACAAGGAAAAAGTATTCTTATTGTCAAAGTATTGGATGAACGGCTTGTGCTCGGTGTCACGGAAAAAAATATCAATCTGCTTTCAAAAACAGGAACAAATCATGCGGAAACATTTGAAGAGCTTATGCAGCAAGTTCCCTTTAAAAACACTCCTGACGCTTAGTTTTATCCTTATCCCCTCTCATGTTCTGGCAGCAATTCCAACCTTTACCATGAGCCTTGCGGGGGGAGAAGTTGAGCCTTCAGCTGTTGCGTTAACCCTTGAAATTTTATTCCTTTTTACTATTTTATCCCTTGCTCCCGCCATTGCCATGACAGTGACAAGCTTTACGCGGATTATTATTGTTTTCCACTTTTTGCGGCAGGCAATGGGCATACAGCAAATTCCGCCCACGCAAATTTTAGCAAGTTTAGCTATTTTTATGACGGTTATCATTATGTATCCTGTGGGAAAAGATATTAATGACAATGCCCTGCAGCCCTATTTGCAGGAAATAATCGGCTTTGACGAAGCCCTGCAGCGGGCAGAAATTCCTTTGCGGAATTTTATGTTTAAGCATACCAGAGAAAAAGACTTATCCCTTTTCTATTCCATAGCCCAAATGGACGCACCGCAAAATAAAGACGAAGTACCGACTGTTATGCTGGCTGCAGCATACGTTATCAGCGAATTTAAAACCGCCTTCAGCATCGGTTTTTTAATTTATATTCCTTTCCTGATTGTGGACATGGTTGTTTCCAGTACCTTGCTTGCCATGGGTATGATGATGCTGCCGCCAATGATGGTTTCCATGCCGTTTAAACTTTTGCTTTTTGTTATTGTAGACGGCTGGAATTTAATTATTGGCTCCCTTGTAAACAGTTTTCTTTTCTAAGGTTATCATATGAGTCCAGAATTTGTTATCGGTTTTATGCGCAGTGCGATTGAACTTACCCTCAGCCTTGCCCTGCCTATGCTTCTGGCAGGTCTTGCCGTGGGCGTCATTGTCAGTATTATCCAGGCTGCAACACAAATCCAAGAACAAACCCTTACGTTTATCCCCAAACTCTGTGTTATTTTTGGCATGCTTATTTATGCCTTTCCATGGATTTTAGAAAGAATATCCTCTTTTACGACTAATCTTCTCATCAATCTTCCGCAATACGTTCGGTAAGCAGGTACATATGGCAATTGTGATGGGTACAGCCGGGCATATTGACCATGGAAAAACAACGCTCATTCACGCCCTGACCGGTATCCGGTGTGACAGGCTCAAAGAAGAAAAAAAACGGGGCATTACCATTGAGCTGGGTTTTGCATGGTTTGATTTGCCTGAAAAAGACGGACAGCATATCCGCATGGGAATTATCGATGTTCCCGGTCATGAAAAATTTGTCAAAAACATGGTTGCAGGTGCTCAAGGTATTGATTTTGTTCTTCTTGTCATTGCTGCTGATGAAGGCGTTATGCCCCAGACGAGAGAACACCTTGAAATTTGCTCACTTTTAAATATTCGGGAAGGCATAATCGCCTTAACCAAAATTGATACCGTTGACAAGGAAATGCTGGAACTTGCCTGCAATGATATCAAGGAATTTACCAAAGGCACCTTTTTAGAAAATGCCCCGATTTTCCCTGTTTCTGCTTATACCGGTGAAGGACTGGAAACGCTCAAAAAGGCTATTATCGATAAAAATTATCAGCTTCAGCCCCAGCGCAGAAATGACCTTTTCCGGCTGCCTATCGACAGAGTTTTCAGTTTAAAAGGGCACGGAACATTGATCACAGGCACCCTTCTTTCCGGCTCCGCTTCCCTTGGTGATGAAGTGTGCATTATGCCCAAAAATATCCCCACAAAAATCCGCTCTATGCAAAATCACGGGCAAACAGTGGAAAAAGCCTTTGCCGGACACAGGACATCTGTCAATCTGGCTGGTATTGAAGTCAGTGATATTGAACGGGGCGATATTCTTGCCTTTCCGCATACACTTTTCCCCTCCACCCGCTGGCTTGCCAAACTGCATTGCCTTGCTTCCGCTTCCAAAGCAATCAAGCACAGAACAGAAATACATCTTCACCATGGAACAAAAGAAGTCATGGCAAAACTGTATTTAAAAGAGAAGGAAAAACTGGAACCAAACCAAACATGCCTGTGTGAAATCCGTTTTTCTGAGCCCATGTGCGGTGTTTTTGGCGATAAATGTGTCCTGCGCAGTTTTTCCCCTTTGCAAACCATAGCAGGAGCTGCTCTTCTCAATCCCTTGCCCCATTTTCCGAAACTGGGCAAAATTCAGGATGATTTTCTCGATATCGAGCAAAATTTCCTTGATTCCAAGGCACAGTATTCTGCCCTCTATGAACAATTAAAACTAGGCAATGAAAAAGGCATCAGCTTTAAAGAATTGGCGATTCTTTGTCCCTTTGATGAAAAAAAACTTGAAAAAGCATTGCAGGACTTACTCGCCCAAAAACGCTGCATTCTGTATGACAAAGAAAACAAAATCTATCTTGCTGACTGCTATGTTAAAGCATATGAGCAGACTATGCTCCAAAAAGTGCGGGAATATCATCAAAATGAGCCTCTTAAACAATATATGCCAAAGGCTTCTCTCCTTTCCCAGTTTGAACCTGCCAAACTGGCACAAAGTATTTTGAACAATTTGCTCAAACAAAAGAAGCTGCTCAGCATTGAAGACGGGCTTTGCGTAACCAATCATACCGTTTCGCTCACGACAAAAGAAAGTACAATAAAAAAAGAGTGTTATGATTTTTTCCTGCAAAATCCCCACAACCCGCCTCTTTTAAAAGAACTATGTGAAAAATTTTCTGTTTCCCAAAAAGAAATGCTCAATGTGCTCGCTCTCCTTGTTCAGGAAGAAAAACTGGTCAAAGTCATGGAAGGCATGTATTTTTTACGTGCTGAAATTGAACAGATAAAGCAAGCAATATTCCTTTTCTTTCAAAATAATTCAGATATGAGCCCCAATGATTTTAAAACAATATCTCAAGGTCTTACAAGAAAATATGCTATTCCTGTACTTGAATATTTTGACAAAGAGCGTATGACTATCCGGGTTGGAAACGGAAGAAAACTTCGGCAGATAAATAAATAAAAAGGCAGATACTAAACGAGCAACGCATGATATATACCGCGATTGACTTTGAAACAGCCGACAATGGCAGAGACAGTGCCTGTGCAGTAGGTCTGGTAAAAATACAGGATACTTGTATTCTTGACAGTTTTTATTCTTTAATCCGCCCTCCGCGCTCTTGGATTAAATACGCCTATTTTCACGGTATTACATGGGATATGCTCAAGGACAAACCTGGATTTGACGAACAGTGGCAGGATATTGCCGCATTTTTAGAAGGCACAGAAGCTTTTATTGCCCATAACGCCCCTTTTGATAAAGGGGTTTTATATGGAACGGCTGAAGCATATGGAATAAAAATTCCTGAAATTCCTTTTTATTGCACGCTCAAAGGAGCAAGAAAATTTTTGCACCTTCCTAAAAATTCTTTAGACTGCGTGTGCAATGCCCTCAATATCAATTTGCAGCATCACCATGCTCTTTCTGACGCCATGGCTTGCGCATCTATTTTTCTTTATTTTGCCGGGCAGCAATTTCCTTTAACATCTTGTCTTATAAAGTGAGTTTTTTATGCTTATTGATTTACACACCCACACTTGTTACGGTCATGGAAGCAATACCGTTTTTGAAATGTTCCAAGCCGGGAAAAAACAGGGACTTTCTGTCCATGGCTTTAGCGAACATTCCCCCCGTCCGCATGGTTATGACTATACCAATGAATACCGTGACCATTTAAATAAACACTTTCAAAATTATATTGATGAAGTTACGGAAATAAAGCAAAAAAACCTAGAAACAAAAGTATTGCTTGCCCTTGAGCTTGACTGGTTTGAAGACGAACCCGATTTTATGCAGGAATGTGCGGAAAAATATCCGTATGATTATCTAATTGCAGGCATACATTTTATCAAAAAGTGGGGCTTTGATGATCAGGCAAGCCATTGGAAAAATCTCCTCACAAAAGAAAAACATGCCTATTATTCCGCCTATTACAAAACCATGATTAAAATGGCAGAAAGCAAACTTTTCCACATTGTTGCCCATCCTGATTTAATCAAAATTTTCAGTAAAGAAAGTTTTGAGCCATGGATAAAAGAAAATAAACACCTTGCAGAAGACGCTCTTCTTGCCTGCAAGGAAAACGGACTGTGCATGGAAGTTTCTTCTGCCGGTCTGCGCAAGCCCTGTCAGGAAATTTATCCTTGCAGGACACTGATGGAAATTGCCGAAGACATTGCCATACCCCTGACCTTTGGCTCTGACGGACACTGTGTCCATACCATAGCCAAAGACCTGCCAAAACTGCACGGCTATGCAAAAGAATACGGCTTTACGGAACAACATTATTTTGAAAAGAAAAAACTTCTGACTGCAGCACTCTCATATGCCTAAACTTATTGAAACAAAGCAATTAACCTTTTCCTATTATACGGAAAACAAAGAAGAAATCCTTGCTCTCAACCATATTGATTTTACGCTAAATCAAGGAGAGCATATTGCTATTATTGGTGAAAACGGAGCAGGGAAGTCAACATTTTTGCAGGTCATGCGGGGAGAAATTTATCCCAGCCCTAAAAGCGGCGGAAAAATTTATTGGTACGAAAACGGCAAAGCAAGCGATTCCCCCCTTTCCGCACGGGAAATGTGTGCAATTATTTCGCCGAAGGAACAGGATTATTATGCCCGTCAGGATTGGCATGTCAATTGTCTGGAAATTATTTTGGCAGCCTGCAGCAATGACTATATTCTATACCGTGAGCCAAGCACAGAAGAAGTTTTGCAAGCTGTTGATATTGCAAAGCAATTAGGAGCAGAATATTTACTCTATACGCCTATCAACAAACTTTCTCAGGGGCAGCTTCGGATTATGCTTATTGCTCGGGCACTTATGAAAAAAAGCCCTGTTATTTTGCTTGATGAACCATTAAACGGCTTAGACGAAAAAACACAGCAGCGCTTTTGGGACACGCTGGAAAAACTTGCCACCTGCAAAGTAGCCCATCAGCCAACGCTTGTTCTTACTACCCATATTTTTCCTCTGCCTCCTTATATCAAACGCTGTTATGAAATGAAACAGGGGAAATTGACAGAAATTGACAACAGCAACCAAAGCGAATGCATAAAAATGGCTGAACAATACCAAGCAGTTCCAAAGGAAAAAGCTGTCAAAAGTCAGGAACAGGCAATGGAAATTGTCCTTGAAAATGCAAGCATTTACTTAGACCATGCAGAAATTGTAAAGCACGTCAACTGGCATATTCACCCCAAAGAACAGTGGACGCTTATCGGACATAACGGATCCGGAAAATCGACCCTGCTCAATGGTATTTTAGGCTTTTTACCCATTGCCCACGGCGGAAAAATTATCCGCAATTGGTATCAGAATATGCAAAAGCCCCCGGTTTTGCTGACTGTTCTTGATGAAATAAAAGAAAAAATCCATTTTATTTCCGATGCCCTGCAAACCCATTATACGTTTAATGATACGGTTATCGATATTCTTTTTGCAGGATTTGACGGAAATATTGGTGTATATCGGGATAAAACGGCTGAAGAAGAACAAATCATCCAAGATTTGCTTGCACAATTGAATCTTTCCCATTTAGCCCACCGCCCTTTCCGTTCCCTTTCCACAGGACAAGCCCGAAAAGTTCTTCTTGCCCGTGCTCTTATCGGAAAGCCTGCTCTTTTACTCCTTGATGAGCCCTTTTCAGGGCTTGATCCCCGCAACAAGCAGGAACTCAAAGAATTTTTAGAATATAAAATTACGGAAACTTCCCTGCAAACAATTTTAGTAAGCCATTTGGAAAGCGATTATCTTTCCTGCACTACCCACTTCGGCACACTCTTCAAAGGGGAATTTTCCATTATAGACTAATTAGTCAAAAGTTTAACTACTTTTTATTTTTCTGGAAATATATTGCATTCCTTTTAAAATTTTATTATACTAATTAAAAATATTAATCTTTTGATTAACAATTAACAAAAGGAACTGTCATGTCTTTTCCAAGTCTCACTATCGGTGACCTTATTGCCAAATTACCCATTGTCCAAGGGGGCATGGGAGTTGGCATTTCTCTTTCCGGCCTTGCATCTGCTGTGGCAAATCAAGGCGGCATTGGTGTTATTGCAGGTGCAATGATTGGTATGCGTGAACCTGATATTGTCAAAAATCCTGTTGAAGCCAATGTCCGTGCATTAAAAAATGAAATCATCAAAGCACGGGAACTCAGTCCCACCGGAATTTTAGGAGTCAATATCATGGTCGCTTTAACCACCTTTAAAGAAATGGTCAAAGCTTCCATAGAAAGCCATGCAAATATTATTTTTTCAGGAGCAGGTCTGCCCATGGATTTACCTAAAATCTTTTTAGATACCTGCGAAGAAAAAAAAGAACAATTCAAAACAAAACTTGTTCCCATTATTTCTTCTGCCCGGGCAGCCTCCGTTATTGCCAAAAAATGGCAGGCAAAAACAGGACTTCTGCCCGATGCTTTTGTCGTTGAAGGACCAAAAGCAGGCGGGCATCTTGGCTATAAATACGAAGAAATCACGGATCCGGGACACAGCCTTGAACATATTGTTCCGGAAGTCGTGGAAACCGTAAAGGCTCTTGAAGATAAAAAAGGACAAGCCATTCCCGTTATTGCAGGCGGTGGTATTTATTCCGGCGAAGATATTGCCAATATCATGGATCTTGGTGCTTCCGGTGTGCAAATGGGCACACGTTTTGTGGCAACCAATGAATGTGACGCCAATATCAAATTCAAAGAAGCCTTTGTTCAGGCAAAGGAAGAAGATATAACCATTATCAAAAGCCCTGTGGGCATGCCCGGACGTGCTTTATTCAATAATTTTATTGAAGCGGTACGGGAAGGTAAAAAACGCCCGGTCAACTGTGCCTTCCACTGTGTCAGCACCTGCCAGCAGGAAAAAACACCCTATTGCATTGCGTCTGCCCTTATTGCCGCCATGCAGGGAAATCTGGAAAAAGGTTTTGCATTTTGCGGCACCAATGTCTGCAAAATTAAATCTATTATTTCTGTCAAAGAATTAATAGAAAGTTTGCAAACAGAATACGATAATTTTAAAGCGAAATTAACTAAGTAAAACAGTTTCGTATCACTACCCCATTGTATTCTTATTCATTTTTTCCATGGTATCGTATAGACTGACTGTTGAAGAACAGAATTTGATAACAAAAACTCAAAATATCTTTTTTGGGGAATAATTCCCCCAAGCCCCTTGCTGCAAAACAGTTATGGACTTTATCCATGACTGTTTTGCCCTTTCTGTGCTTTTTGTGCATGTTGAGCAAAATTTTTCAGACCTATATATCATTTCTTTTATAGGAACGAGGCTGTGCATACAAAAAGAACAACAAGTATCAAAACAAATAAATAGTCTAAAAAGTATGAAAGACACGCTACCTCTTAAAAATACAAGCTTTTTTATTTTTCAATTTTCTATCGACAGACAGGAAAATACTTGCTATAGTCTATTTAAGAGCAGAAAGAGTACTTTCTGAAAATTAATTCTAAGGAGGAGGCAGTATGAACATTGAGTTTACTTTTAAAAATTTTGAGCCTTCTGAACACTTAAAAAAATATGCACGGCGCCGTTTTGAAAAAATTGCACGTTTTCTGGGAAAATCTCCTGCCCTGCAAATGCAGGTTTTGCTGAGCGTTGACAAATATCACCAAAAAGTTGAAATTTCGCTTACCGGTGAAGGTTTAAATATTAATGCAACGGAATCTTCAAAAGATATGTATGCAACCATTGATATGATTAGTGATAAGATTAGTTCACAAGTTCGCCGTTCATGCGAAAAATTACACAGCCGCCACAAAAGCCGTGATGTCAATGTTGATGTTTACAGCTATGATGTTATTGAAGAAGACGGCATACAGGTTGTGAACGGTGAAGAAAACTTTGCCCCCAAACCTTTGCACATGGACGAAGCAATTATTCAATTGCAGCAAAGCAACAGCGAAGTCCTTGTCTTTATCAATGCCGACCTTGAACGCATCAATGTTGTTTACCGCAAAAATAACGGTGATTTTGGCGTTATTGATCCAATTGTTTAAAACGGTATAACGAAAAAAAGGGAGTAGCCGTACTCCCTTTTTTTATGGGGTACAGCCATGGATGAAGAGAATATCGATAATAAAGTTGAAGTCTTTATTATTACCGGACTTTCAGGCTCCGGAATAAGTACTGCCATTCAAGTTTTTGAAGACATGAACTTTTTTACCACCGACGGTATCCCTGCCTCCATTGCTCCTGAACTCATCAGCCTTGCCTCAAAGCCTGAAATGCGGCATTTTCGAGGAATTGTATTAGGTATTGATTTAAAACGCAAATATCTTACTGATCCTGTTGCAGATCTCCTGCCTATTCTTACAAACAATCGCCAAAAAAATATTAAAACAACCCTGCTCTATCTTGAAGCGGACGATGACAGTATTTTAAAGCGTTATGCTTCCACAAGACGCCCGCACCCCCTTGAACAAGAAGGCTATTCACTGGAAGCTGCCCTTTCCGAAGAAAAAAACCGCCTTGCTAAAATCCGCAATATTGCCGATCATATCATTAATACAACAGGTTTTTCTATCCACGATTTACCCCGCTCTCTCCAAAAACGTTTTTCCCAAAGTGTTGAAAACAACCCATCCATGTGGATTACTATCATGAGTTTTGGGTATAAATATGGTATACCCAAAGATGCAGACCTTGTTTTTGACATGCGCTGCCTGCCCAATCCTTTTTTTGATGCCTCACTGCGTGAGTGTACAGGACTCCAGCAAAAAGTTGTTGATTATATTTTTAAAGAAGAACCGGCACAAGTATTCCGTAAGACACTGCTTGAATTTTTGCTCAGCATACTCCCCGCCTACAATAATGAAGGAAGATACAGACTTTGCATTGCCATTGGCTGCACAGGAGGTTATCACCGCTCTGTTGCCATGGTGGAATATTTAGCGAAAAACCTCATGCAAAATGGTTATAAAATAATCAAAGAACACAAACAATTACAAAAAAAATCCCTATGAAATCCTCTTATTTGAAACGCCGTGAAAAAGTCCGGCAAAAACTTACTGAAGAAAAACTCGATGCCCTGCTTGTCAGCTATCCGACCAACAGATTTTACCTTTCCGGTTTTGAACTGCATGACGGACAATGCAATGAAAGCTCCGGGCATATTCTTATCCAAAAAAACGGCAAAGATATTCTTTTTACAGATTCTCGTTTTTATGAGGCGGCAAAATCCCTGTGGGACAAAGAAAATATTATCATTTATTCCAACCAGCTGGAAGATATCCGTGCCTTTTTAAAAGATACTGTTCATGGCAAAATCGGTTTTGAAAGCAAAATTATCAGCCATCATTTTTATGAACATCTCTCTCAAGGCATGAATTTTGAGCCTTGTAACGGGCTGATTGAAGAGCTGCGTGTCATAAAAGATGAAACAGAAATCCAAGCGCTCAAAGATTCTGTTGCGCTTAATCATCAGCTTTTTGCGTGGCTGCCAAGCATTTTTGAAACAGGCAAAAGCGAAACCGATCTTGCTCTGGAAATAGAGTTCTTTTTTAGAAAACACGGAGCAACAGAAAACAGCTTTCCCCCCATTGTTGCTATAAATAAACACGCAGCCCGCCCCCACCATATTCCGGATCCGAATACAAAGCTTATTGAAAATTGCCATATTCTTATTGATGTAGGAGCAAGGTATCATGGGTATTGTTCAGATCAGACCAGAACCTTTTGGTTTGGAAAGACAATTGATCCGCGTTTTCAAAGCATGCTTGAACAAGTGCAGGAAGCCCAGCAAGAAGCGATAAAAATCCTTGCCCCCGGTGTTCTCTGCAGCGAAGCACATTTGACCGCCTGCAAAATATTTGAAAAATACGGCGTAGAAAAAGCCTTTACCCATTCCCTTGGACATGGTGTCGGGCTCGACACCCACGAAGAACCACGTCTAAGTTTGCGCAGCAAACGCCTGCTGCAGCCCAATATGATTGTCACGGTTGAACCGGGTTTATATTATGGGGACTACGGCGGAATACGCTGGGAATACATGGTCAGAATAACTGAAGACGGCTGTGAAGTTTTATAGCATATTAAAATAATAATTTTGCTTTGTTTTCGTATCCGATTGATTTTATAACTACAAAAGATAATTATAAAATTTTCTTTTTATGGAGGAAATGATTATCTCTGCTGTCGCTATCCGTAAGTCAACAAAGTTGACAACGGCTACCGCAAGTCTCGCAAGCTCGACATAAGAGAAACGGCTTCGCCGCCTTTGGTAGCTGGAAAAGTCTTCTCCTTGAAAAATAATAATTCTTAGTATTAAGTGAAAATATTTTAAAAAGCAAATCCCTTCTGGACTATTGTTCAGAAGGGATTTGCTTTTTAAGGGATACGGAAATAATTCTCCATAAAAAAATTTATTTTTTCTTTTTGCCGCAATTTTTTTCAATTTTTTGGATCATATCATTGAGCTGTCTGCCAACAGGACTTTCTTTTGAAACTTCTTCTTCAAGGGATGAAATCCCTTTTATGACTGTAGAATGGCGGCGGTTAAAGCCTTGTCCTATTTCATCCAGCGTTAAATCAGTGTGCTTGCGGAGCAAATAAAAAGCCAAATTCCGTGCTAACACATTATTTCTGCAGCGGGAATTGGATTGCAATTGCTGCCTTGTTACCCCAAAACCTTTGCATACCATATCCACGATACTGGGTAAATCAAAACACGGCTCAGCATGGGAAACCTGATTAATAACATCATAAACAAGATCTTCGGTAATTTCAGTTCCTAAAACCTTTGCGCGGAAGACGACGTTCTGCAGACAGGATTCAAGCATACGCACATCGGCATCAATACGCTTTGCCATAAGCTCTGCAACGGTTTCCGGCAAAATAAGTCCCAGTTTCTTTGATTTTTCAACCAAAATATTAAAACGGGTTTCCATATCCGGTTTTTCAATACTGGCTACAAAGCCGGACTGAAACTGTGAGGCAAGATAACTGTCCAAGCCCTCAAGATCCTTTGGTGCAAAAGAACTTGTCAAAACAACTTTTCCCCCGCGGGCATGGATAGCCTTGATGATGGAAAGGAGCATTTCCTGCGTTTTGTCTTTTCCATGGAAGAAATGCACATCTTCCAGCAAAAGCATATCACAAAGGCTATAGCGCTGCCGAAATTTGTCAAAATCTTTGGAAAGACTTGCCTGCACAAACTGAGAAGTAAAGGTTTCAGCAGAAACATAGGCAACATTTAAGGGCAGATTTTTTGCTTTTTCCTGCATTGCCATGCCCACAGCCTGCGTTAAATGGGTTTTGCCAAGCCCGGAACAGGAAGAAAGGAAAAGCATATTACTCAAAGCATTATCCTGAATAATATTTTCTGCTGCTGCCATGGCAAGTCTGTTACAAGGACCGACAACGAAATCATCAAAGGAATGTTTAAATTCTATCGGCTGTTCATAGCTGTAACGAAGAGGTAAAAGAAGCTGAGTATTTTTCCCTGTTGCGAGCATGGAAGGTGCTGTTGCAATACTTTTGGCGACATCTTCCACAGAAAAAGGCTTGATAATTGTTGTGTCGGTATTTAACGTTTCATACGCAACATCAACCAGAGCGCTGTTTTCCATTTCTAAAACTTTTGCTGTTGCCTCTTGGAATAACACGCCATATTTACGCAAATATTTTGCAATATGCGCATTCCGTGCATAAAGCGTAAGGCAGGGGATTTCGTTTTTATGCTCAACTTCCCCTTTCAAGGTTGCAATCCATACAGAATATTCAGCTTCCGGCAATATTTCGCGCAACCGAGATTGAATTTGTGTCCATAGCGTTTCCATAAAATCCTTAATATACACTTTTTCTGAATAAAACTATCACAAGAAAATTATAATTACTCCCCCCGGCAAAGAAACTTATCCACAAATACATTTAAAAAATAGACTAATAAATACAATATGTTATTTATTTTATTTGAGAAAGAATTACCAGCAAAAATGCAAATAAACATGCGGTTTAACAATGTCAAGGTATTTTTTCAACAAAAAATCAAATAATTTTTCAACAAAAATAAAAAAATTTTACTCAATATTTCTCAAAATATCTTTATTTTTCTAAAAAACATAAAATTACCATATCAAAATAAGAGCTTAGGACAAAAATTTTTTCAAAATATTTTTTATTCTATTAATACAATATGTTATTTTATTTTTTGATTTTTTCTTCATAATCTAAGCGGTTACAAAATGCTTCGTAGCAGCGTTCCAAACTTCTGTTTCCGTGAAAATCAATTTTTTGCCCGTAATTTTGAGGTCTTGGCGGAAAAACCGCTGTTATATGCTGTGGTATGGCTGTTCGCTCCAGCAAGGATTTTTTCCCCTGCATTAAAGAAAATTCCAGACGTTCAAAATAATTTTGCAAGCCGTACGCTTCCAAAAAGACATTTATTCTTTCTAATAACTCTGTATAATACATACGAATTTCCTGCAAATCGGCAGGATTTTCAGCACCGAGATAAAGAACTGTTCCCTTGCAGGCATAAGGTTTTATGAAAGGAATAATCTCCTCAGGGCACACCATATCCCAATTATCCCACAAATTCCGCAAAATATCCTGATGAGGATGCGGACTATATTTTTTTATCAGTGCAGGATAAAGCTCCTGTATGGCGAGAGGAGAGGATTTTCGTTTTTCTTTTTGAAATTTTTTTCGCATATTTTTTTTTAACCTGTCCCTGAAAATTTAGCAATATCTTTAACATTTTGTTTTAATATAATTAAATATTTTTCTTCATTTAATTTTGAAATTATTTAAAGTTTTTAATTCTTTTTTTTCAACACATTAACCGCCAAATAAGGATTCTTTGCCATAGAATTAATTATTTATTTGTGGTATGGTAACAAAGTATTACAATTACAGTAGGTTAAAACTATGATACAAAAACCCAAAAATTTAGCTCCTGCTCACCTTTCTGAAAACGCAGAATTAGTGCTCTCAAAACGCTATTATCACAAAGATGATGCCGGAAAATGTATTGAAACAGCCACAGATCTCTTTTGGCGTGTTGCCTCTTCCATTGCGGAAGAAGAAAAAAAATATGCAACTTCAAGCTATGAACCTGCCAAATTAGCGGAAAAATTTTATTCTATGATGGCAAATGGCTATTTTCTGCCAAACTCTCCGACCCTGATGAATGCCGGTTCGAAATTAGGGCAATTATCAGCCTGTTTTGTTTTACCTGTCGGAGATTCCATTGAAGAAATTTTTGATGCCATCAAATATGCGGCAATGATTCATAAATCAGGTGGCGGAACGGGCTTTTCTTTCAGCAATATCCGTCCCAAAGATTCCAGAGTAGGAACAACAGGCGGTGTTGCTTCAGGTCCTATTTCTTTCCTTCGGATTTTCAATACGGCAACGGAACAAATCAAACAAGGCGGTACCCGCCGCGGTGCCAACATGGGTATCCTCCGTGTTGACCACCCGGACATTTTAGAATTTATCCGTGCAAAAGAACAGGAAGGGGAATTTATCAATTTTAACCTTTCAGTTGCCTTGACGGAAAAGTTTATGGAAGCTGTTGAAAAAGGTGAAAATTACGAACTTATTGACCCTCATTCCAAAGCTGTCAAAGGCACACTCAATGCAAAGGAAGTTTTTGACATTTTAGTTAATAAAGCATGGGCAAGCGGTGACCCCGGCATTGTTTTCCTAGACAGAATAAACCGTGACAACCCCACTCCTTCTCAAGGGGAAATGGAATCCACAAATCCTTGCGGAGAACAGCCCCTTCTTCCTTATGAAGCATGTAATCTTGGCTCCATCAACCTTTCAAAATTTGTCATTGCAAATTCCATCAGCAATGAAAAAGAAGAAGCTGTTGACTGGAATAAACTCAAAGAAATTATCCATATTGCTGTTCGTTTTCTTGATAATGTTATCGATGCATCACGCTTCCCCCTTGAAAAAATTGCCGAACGTGTCCGTACAAACCGTAAAATCGGTCTTGGCGTTATGGGCTTTGCAGATATGCTTTTTGCCCTTGAAGTTCCTTATAATTCTGAAGAAGCACTCAGTCTTGCAGAAAAAATTATGGAGTTTATCCAAACCGAAGGACGCAATGCCTCCGCACAGCTCGCTGAAGAAAGAGGTGCTTTCCCTGCATTTTCCGAATCCATTTATAAGGACGGAAAACCATTACGGAATGCGACTATAACAACCATTGCTCCGACCGGTACGCTTTCCATTATTGCAAGCTGTTCCTCCGGGGTTGAACCCATTTTTGCCCTTGCCTTTGCCCGGCATGTCATGGACGGCGAACGCCTGATTGAAGTTAATCCATACTTTGAAAAGGCACTGAAATCATGTGATTTATATACGCCTGAACTCATGGAAGCTGTTACCAATGTAGGCTCCATTGCAAGTTTTGACTTCCTGCCTCAGCAAATCCGCGATGTTTTTGTTACTGCCATGGATATTTCTGCTGAAGCACACCTGAGAATGCAGGCTGCATTCCAAAAATACACGGATAATGCGGTATCAAAAACAGTTAACCTGCCTAACAATGCTACTGTTCAAGATATTGACCACATCTACAGACTTGCCTATACCCTTGGCTGCAAGGGCGTTACCATTTATCGTGACGGCAGCAAGTCCGGACAGGTATTAAATATCGGCAGCAAAAAAGAAGAAAAAGCCCAAAGCTCGCAGCAAGCCACAAGCGTTGTTCGTCAACGCCCCGATATTGTTGAAGGATTTACACAAAAAGTCAAAACCGGACTGGGTGTTTTATACCTAACCGTCAATGAAGTGGACGGGCAACCCTTTGAAGTCTTTACCACAATCGGCAAATCAGGACGTTCCATTACCGCAAAAGCAGAAGCCATCGGACGCCTTGTCTCCCTTTGTTTCCGTTCCGGTGTTCCTGTCCGTGATGTTGTGCAGCAGCTCAAAGGTATTGGCGGCGAACACCCTGTTTTCCAAAAGAAAGGAATTTTGCTTTCTATTCCTGACGCAATTTCTTGGGTTCTTGAAAACAGATATTTAAAAGATGAAGCTCCCGTACCGGCAAATAAAGATCAGGATTTGCAAAATCCTTCCTGTCCTGAATGTGGTTCTGAAATGACCTTCCAAGAAGGCTGCCACATTTGCCAAAACTGCGGCTACAGCCGCTGCGGTTAATATATTATTTTAGGGGGAAATGATTAGCACTGCTGTCGTTATCCGCAGAAATAATCATTTCCCCCAAGAAAAATAATGCATCGTTCCTCCTTAAAAAAAGCGTTTTTCCATGATAGGCAAAACGCTTTTTTTTTGTTATATTTTCTTCATGAAAAGCAAAGAACAAACCATAGTTCCGCAATTGCCCAATTTTGCGGAAGAAATCTCCCATTCTGAACGTTTTTTATCCTTGCATACAGATAAAAAAGAAGATTTGCTTATTCTTTTTTTTACGTTACTTTATAAAAATCAAAACAACAATGCTGCTGCGGTTTACAATTTTTTATTTTCCCTTTTAGAAAAAATTTTACCTAAACCCGAAGCCTATACCCTTGCCAAATTCCACTTCAGCCTTACTAGACCTCCTGAAAAAGAGAAATTCTTACCTGCTTTTCTGGAAAGTTTTTCTGAACAGGAAAAACATATTCTGTTCACAGAATTAGACAAAAGTGCATTGTTTACAAGCCCTGACAATCAAAGGCTTTTGCATGCTCTGCATAACGATGCCAAGAAAGACACAAAACACAAACTGCCAAAGTACCTTGCCATTTCTAAAGAACAGTTTTCTGACCTCTCAAAACAAATTAAACAGCATATTCCAATAAAATCAAAAACATTTCAAAATGCTGCACACCCTTTATCAAATTTTCAGCAGAATGTGCAGAATCTTTTCCTCCCCTTTTTTCCTCTGATTGCTTCTGATAAAAATCTGGAACAGGAATTTACCGATTTTTTAAGCACTCTCCATAATCAAGCATATCATATTGTCATTGCGGGTGAAGGAAAAAGGGGGAAAAGCTCCCTTATTAATGCCCTTTTAAAGCAGGAATTAAGTTCTGTTGAAGAATCTATTCCGCAAACGGCTGTGCCCATTGAATTTTATTTTCATGAAACAGAAGAATATTTCATTGAATTTCTTGAAGAAAAAGATAGTCTTATTCAAAAAGAACTTTATGCAAAACAAGGGCTTTTTGAGCCAAAGCAGACAGTTTCTCCCTTTTCCTATGGCAGAAAGATCAAAATAAATAAGCGGCAGCTTGCTGATTACATGCATATTAACGGGAAATTTACGGGGCAAGTTGCAAAAGTTTATATAGGATTAAACAATCCTTTCCTTGCTCAGGGTTTTCATATCAGTGATACTCCGGGGCTCAATTGTATCAATATGTTTCACGACTATTTAACCCATAGAGAAAGTTTGCAGGCTGACTGTATAATTTTTGTTGTGGACGCAAGAAAACCTGATTCTGCCAGCGAGCTGAATTTTTTGCGGGAAATTACCGCCAAAGGGCGGGTTATCACGCTTATTGGTGTTATTACCAATATTGACAGGCTCAACGAGCGGGAAAAAAGTCATGCCGCTATAAATCGGGCAAATCTCCTTTTTCAGGAAATAAAAAACTCCAATCCCCATCTTGTTTTTTTAGGGCTGTGCTGTCTTAATCCTAAGGAACTCATGGAGCATTTTTGTTTTCAAAAACATCTTTCCAAAATCCAGCAAAATAATTGGGAGGAGTTTTTAGCTCTTCTTGAAAAAGCCGTTCAAAAAAACGATAATTTTAAAATTTATCAGCGGAAAATCACCCAAAATGCACAAAATTTCTTGCACATAATCCAAAAGAAACTGGAAACGGAACAAAATGAAATTACAGCAGTCTGCCCTGCAAATTTTATGCAGCTTTTGGAAAAACATGAACAATCCCTGAGCATTGCCCTTGAAAAGTATCGAACACAAGCAATACAGCTTACCAAGAGCGTGGAAAAAGATATTCTTGCATGGAAAAAACAGCAGGAGGAAGAACTCGATATCTTTGAGGAAAAATTTATCCGGCGTATACAATTAAAAGCCCATGAATTTGCAGACAGTCTTGGAAACAATATTGCAAAAAATGAAGCATGGAAAGAATTTGACCAAAAAGAAGCAAAACAGCTTGCGCAAAGCATAGTCCACGAATTTATCCAGAAAGAAGAGGCACAGCTCCAGATATGGGAAGAAAAAATCAAGATTTTTCATGCAGATATACATACGTTATCCCATGAATGTCTGGAAACCATTTCCCTTTCGGTAAACGCCATGGGCAATACCAATATTGAAAGTACTGCTCTCAATAATATCCTTATCCAAGGCAATCTCAAAATGAAACAGCTTTCCCTCTTTCTGGCAGGAGCAGGGAGCGGTTTTGTGCTTTCTGCTTCATTTTTTAATTTTCTCACAGTTGGCAGTATCGCTCTTGCCTTTTTAGGTGACCCTATCAGCCTTTCCGGGCTTATTCTCACAGGAATTGGAGCGATTACCCTGCACTTTCAAGGAGATATACAAAAACATAAAAAAAATATTTTAGCAAAAAAGCAAAAAAAAATTGAAGCATGGGCAAAAAAAATCCGCCTTGCTCTGGAACAAATTTTAGAGGAAAAACAAAAGGAACTTTGCAAGCAATATCAAACTATTATCGAACAGAGTTTTCTTCCGTCCTTTGAACTGCTTTTTTCTGAAACCATACATATTCACTGGTACACAACATTTTTAAAACAGCTTCACCTCACCGCAAACACTGACAAACAAACTGCTCAACATGCCCTTGAAAATGCACGGCAATTTTTATCCAAAGCTGATTTCCAATAATATGTCACAAATCCAAGAATACTTACAAGCCTTTTACCTGCATGAGGAAATGAAAAGGCAAATTGTTTATCACAAAATCCTTTCAGAAAAAGAAGCTGCGTTTGACAGCCCCTGCTCTGCTCTTTCCCCTGCATTATCAGAAACTTTGCACCATTATGGCATAAAAAAACTGTATACCCATCAGGCACACGCTCTTGACGCAATCATGCAGGGCAGGGATATTGTCATTACCTCCCCCACCGCCAGCGGGAAAAGTATGGTTTATACCCTGCCTGTTCTCGAAACATTTTTACAAAATTCCCATTCCCATGCCCTGTACATTTTTCCCCTCAAAGCTTTAGCCCGTGACCAGTATACCTTTTTGCAAAATTTTATCAAAGACTGGAAACACAAACCGAGCATTGCTTTGTATGACGGCGACTGCACTCCCTCTGAGCGGCAAAAAATCCGTAAAAAAATCCCCAATATATTGATTACCAATCCCGACATGCTCAATCTGGGCATTATGCCCAGCCATGCCAGCTGGCGGGAATTTTTTGCCGGTCTTTCCTTTATTGTGCTCGATGAAGCCCATACCTACCGCGGTGTTTTTGGTTCGCACATGGCACAGATTTTTCGCAGGATACAGCGTATCTGTCAGCATTACAATGCCGCGCCGAAACGTATATTATGCACTGCAACCATTGGCAACCCAAAGGAATTAGCCCAAAAACTTTTAGGAACAGCCGATACGGAACTTATCGACTATTCAGGTGCTCCCCTTGGCAAAAAACATATTGTGCTTGTCAATCCTGAAGAAAGCCCTGCCTCCTATGCTATTTCTCTTATTAAATCAGCCCTCAAACGCAATTTGCGAACCATTGTTTATTGCCGCTCCAGAAAAATGACGGAACTCATCAGCATGTGGGCTTCGGAAAAAAATAACCAATACCGTCATAAAATTAACGCCTATCGTGCAGGATTTCTCCCGGAAGAGCGCCGGGAAATTGAAGAAAAAATGAGTAACGGCACTTTAGGCTGCATTGTTTCAACAAGTGCGCTTGAGCTGGGTATTGATATTGGCAATTTGGATTTATGCATATTGGTGGGCTATCCCGGTACCATAATGTCTACGCTGCAGCGATCAGGGCGTGTGGGCAGAAAGGGACAGGAATCTGCCATTTTTCTTTTGGCAGGAGAAGATGCCCTTGACCAATATTTTATGCAAAATCCCGAAGAATTTTTTAACCGCCCGCCGGAGAATGCTGTCATCAACACAGAAAATCCCTATATTTTGCAAAAACATCTGGAATGTGCGGCGGCTGAACTTGTGCTCGAAAAAAATGAACCATGGCTGCAGGAAAAAACAGTACCGGAACAAATCCATGAACTGTGCATGCAGGGGCTGCTTTTACAGGACGAAACAGGAGAAAAATTTTATGCTTCCCGCAAACGTCCCCATTTGCATATTGACTTGCGGGGAAGCGGAACAACCTTTAATATCATTGAACGCATTGCCATTAATCCCCAAAACTTTTGGCTCAATACCCTTTCCGATACACAAGAAACACAAAAAGAAACTGTCCGGCAAGAAACAGCACAAACGCAGGCTTTTCTCAATCTTGCCTCAAAAAGTCAGATTATTGGAACTGTTGACTTACGCCAAGCCTATATGGAAACCCATGAAGGAGCGATTTACCTCCATAATAAACACCAATATCTTGTAGATACTCTGGATTTTTCCACGAAAAGCATTTATGTGCATAAAGAAAATGTCCTTTGGCATACACGGGCAAGAAACAATAAAAACACAGAAATTTTAGAAGTTTTAGCTTCCTGCAGGGTTTTTGGTTTTGAAGTTGGATTTGGAAAACTCAAAGTGACAGAAAACCTCACCGGTTATGAACGAAGGCAAAACAGCACGCTCAAACTTTTGAGTATTGAAAGCTTGGAATATCCCCCTTTGACCTTTGAAACAGAAGGACTTTGGTTTATTATTCCTGAATACTGTGTCAAAGCTCTGGAAGAAAAATTTTATCATTTTATGGGCGCAATTCATGCTTTTGAGCATATTACCATCGGGCTTATGCCCCTTGTGGTCATGGCGGACAGGAATGATATCGGCGGAATTTCCATTCCCTTTTTCCCTGCACTGAACAGTCCTGCTGTTTTTATTTATGACGGCAGTGTTGGCGGCGCAGGACTTTGCAAAGAAGCCTTTTCAAAACTGGAAATATTACTCAAAGCAGTGCTTTCCCGTTTAGAATCCTGCCCCTGTGAGCTGGGCTGTCCTTCTTGTGTCATTTCACCCAAATGTGGTTCAGGAAACCGTCCCATTGATAAAGACGGGGCAAAAGCACTTTTGGAACTGCTGATCAATAATGAATTTCCTCCTGAACAGATTGCGCATGCCCCGCAAGTCATACCCAAAATTACAGAACAAACTTTCGATCTTTCCAACGCGGCAGTATCAATGAAAACCATTATGGTTTTAGACGTTGAAACCCGCTATAGTGCTGACGAAGTGGGCGGTTGGAAGAACAGCCATTTAATGGGGGTCAGCGCAGCTGTTCTTTTTGACGGAAAAACATACCAAAGTTTTACGCAGGAAAGACTTGAGGAAATGTTTACCCTTATGCAGCAGGCTGATTTAATTGTTGGTTTTAATACTCTAGGCTTTGACTACAAAGTTTTACAGCCGTTTTGTTCGTATAATCTATGGGACTTACCAAGCTTTGATATGCTCCATGAAATAAAAAAACGCTTAAATTATCTTGTCAGTCTTGATAATTTGGCTCGTTCCACCTTTAACATGCAAAAAAGTGCCGACGGGCTCAAAGCCCTCACATGGTGGAAACAAGGTGAAATAGATAAAATTATTGCATACTGCACCCAAGACGTTCGGCTAACCAAAGAGCTTTATGAATTTGCCCAAAACAACGGATATCTGCTTTTTACCAATAAGGCAGGACAAAAAGTTCGTATCCCCACGACTTGGTAAGAACTATTTACACATGTGTTCTTTTTTGTAGGAGGAGTTATTCCCCCCATAGCCCCTAACGCAAATCCATGATAGACATTATCCCGATTTATTTCTGCTTGAATAAACAAACAACAGAGATAGCCTTTTCCCCTGCATAATAATGCTTAATCATGACCGAAAATGCTTTTGTTCGTGTTATAAAATAAATACAAAAAAAGTCCCCCTTGTATCAGCAAAAGAGGGACTTTCTCTTTTTTATTGTTAATGGTTAGTCTTTGAACAAATCACGAACAGATATTTTCTTGAACAAGATACCAACAGTAATTGCCACAACAGCAAAGAATGTCGGGATAAAGAAAATACCCAGAGACGTTGCGGTTACCGTACCAAAGAATACTGCACCGCCAACCGCAAGCTGGCTGGCTGCACCTGCGCCGGAGGCTAAAAGAAGCGGGATAACCCCGAGACCAAAGGCAAGGGATGTCATCAAAATAGGACGCAGACGCAGTCTGGCTGCTTCTGCAGCTGCAGCGCGGTATGTTTTACCTTCTTTTTCCATTAAGTCTTTTGCAAATTCGACAACCATAATGGCGTTCTTTGCCGAAAGCCCCATGGTTGCAAGAAGACCAACCTGAAAATAAATATCGTTGGAAAGACCCAAAATAAATGTTCCAAGCACAGCTCCGAGCACCCCGATAGGAATCATCAGGATAACAGAAAAAGGAATTGCCCAGCTTTCATAAAGAGCAGCAAGAGCGAGAAAAACAATCAAAGCGGAAATACCAAGCACAATAGTTGTTTGGTTGCCGGCCTGTTTTTCTTCATAGCTCATGCCGGTCCAGCTCAGCCCAAAGCCCTGTCCGAGTTTAGCAACTTCTTCTTCCATAATTGCCATGGCTTCCCCTGTTGTTACTCCAGGAGCACCAACGCCTTGAAGTTCCACACTGGAAATGCCGTTATACCTTTCCAGCATAGCTGAACCTTGTGTCCAGCCAACATGGGCAATGGAAGAAAACGGAACCATTTTTCCCTGATTATTTCTAAAGCTCAGGTTCAAAAGATCATCCGGCGTCATACGGAAAGGACTGTCACCTTGGACATATACTTTCTTGATACGACCTCTGTCAATAAAGTCGTTTACATACATGCCGCCAAGCATAATGGAAATATTATTACTGATTTCACTGACAGAAAGCCCTAAGCTAGAAGCCTTTTGGTAGTCAAAGGAAATTTCATACTGCACGCTGTCTTCCAAGCCTGTGGGACGGACATAGGCAATTTTTGGATTTTGGAATGCTGCTGCCATAAGCTGATTTCGGGCGGCAATGAGCTTTTCATGCCCTAAACCGCCGTTATCCTGCAATTCCAGCGTAAAACCTGAGCTTGTACCCAGTTCAATAATGGCCGGAGGAATCATAACATAAATGGAACCGCGGATATCACCCGCAAAATGGTTTCTTACCCGTTCAGCCATAGCAAATGCGGAATTTTCTTTTCCCTTACGCTGTGACCAGTCTTTCAGAGAAACGAAAACAACCCCAACGTTCTGTCCTTGAGATTCCATACCATAACCGGCAACAACAATAACGCTGTCAAGGAGTTCTCCTTCATTTTCCAGAACATAATGCTCTATATCTTCCAAAACAGCAAGGGTTTGCGCCTGCGTACTGTTTGGCGGCAACGAAACAATGCCCATCATAAGACCGGCGTCTTCATCCGGCAAAAAGCCTTTCGGCAGTTGAAAATACATGAATATCAAAGCAACAATAATAACGGCATAGCCAATCAGCATTTTTCCGCCCTGCCGCAGCAGGCTGACAACTTTATTGTAATAAAGGTTCGTAAATTTTTCAAAGAAATCATTGAACTTAACAAAGAATTTACCAATTTTTTTCTCGCCTTCATGCTGCTTTAAAATAGTCGCACAAAGAGACGGAGTCAAAATCAGCGCAACTGCCAAAGACATGAGCATTGCCGTAACAATGGTTACAGAAAACTGACGGTAAATAACCCCTGTTGAGCCGGATAAAAATGCCATGGGTAAGAACACTGCGCATAAAACAGCAACAATGCCAACGAGCGCACCGGAAACCTGCTCCATGGATTTTTCTGCAGCTTCCACAGGGTCAAGTTTTTCAGTGGTCATAAGCCGTTCCACGTTTTCAACAACAACAATGGCATCGTCAACCAGCAAGCCAATCGCCAAAACCATGGCGAACAAGCTCAAGGTATTGACAGAAAAACCAAGCACCAGCAATATCGCAAAGGTACCGAGCAAAACAACAGGCACGGCAATAGTTGGAATAAGCGTTGCCCGGATGTTTTGCAGGAATAAGTACATAATCAAGAAAACAAGGACAATAGCTTCAAAGAGCGTATGCACAACGTTTTCAACAGATGCAACAATAGGCGGCGTTGTATCATATGGAATAACAATATCAATGTTTTCAGGTAAAAAGCTGCGAAGTTCCTTTAATTTTTCTTTAACTTCATTTGCCGTATTAAGAGCGTTTGCACCGGAAGCAAGCATAATCCCGAGAGCGCCTGAACTTTTCAAATTAACTTGTGAAGAAGTATTATAACTGGCGCTGCCGATTTCAACCCGTGCAATATCTTTTAAAAATACGCTTCGTCCTTCTTCATCCACACGGAGAAGTATATCTTCAAATTGCTGAACAGTTTGCAAAAGATTCTGCCCTTTGATAACAACGTTGATTTGGGCAGTTTTTTCAGCAGGAAGAGAACCTAACTGCCCGGCAGTAACCTGAGCGTTTTGCGCTGAAATTGCATTGACGACATCAGTCGCCGTCATATTGTAATCATACAATTTTTTCAAATCAAGCCAAATACGCATGGCGTATTCGTCACCAAAAAGCTGTACGCTTCCGACACCGGGCAAACGGCTTATCTGATCTTTAATATATGACCCCATATAGTCAGCAAGGTCAACAGAATCGAGCGTTCCGTCATTGCAGGTCAAGGCAAGAACCATAAGCATATTTGAGTTGCCTTTATCAATGCTTACACCTAAACGCTGAACAGACTCAGGCAAAGATGTAATGGCTGTCTGGATTTTATTTTGAACTTGAACCTGTGCAATATCAGAGTCCGTACCCTGCAGAAAAGAAACCGCAATATTGACCATACCATTGGAGTCGGATGTTGATTTCATGTAAATCATGTTATCAATACCCGTGATATTTTGCTCAATGACCTGCGTAACCGTTTCTTCCGTGGTACTTGCCGATGCCCCTAAATAGGTCGCACTAATTTGAATTGTTGGCGGTGCAACTTCCGGATACTGGGAAACAGGCAGCAGAAATAAGGCTAATACCCCTGAAAGCATGGTTATAATGGCAAGCACCCATGCAAAAATAGGGTGGTGAATAAAAAAGCGTGCCATTATACATTGCCTCCATGGTCTTCGTCTGTATGAACTGTTGCAATTTCATCATTTTTTACAACAGTATCTGCTTTTTTTGCAGTATCGGTCTTTTGCACATTTTCTGCCAAATAATCTGCGTCCGGGGGAATATTTGCATCGTTTGCTTTAATAATATTGATATCAGCATCTTCCGTTACTTTTTGGATACCCTCAACAATAACACTGTCACCGTCTTTCAATCCTTCCGTAACAAGCCAATTTTCTCCATAGGTATCGGCAACTGTTACAAATTTACGGACGGATTTTGCCTTTGCGGGAGCTTCTTCACTTGCCTGCTGGTCATGCGTATAGCCTTCCGCAATAAAAACATAGGCTCTGCCGCGGTTATCACGAAGCACGGCTTTTTGAGGAATAAGGAGAGCATTTGCCTCAACCCCAACTTGTACTTTTGCACGGACAAACATACCCGGCATAAGATGATACTGAGGGTTGGCAAAAGAAGCACGCAGCGTTATGGTTGAAGTGCTGGCGTCAACTCCAACATCCACAAATTCCAATTTACCCAGCTGTGAATATTCCCTGCCGTCATCAAGCAATAACTTTACGGGAATATCTAAATTTTGCAAATTTCGGGCAGAATCTTCTCCATTGAAATCTTCGCTTTGTTTTCTTGTCCGTACTAATTTTTCAATAGAATCAGTCAAATCCACATTCATGGGGTCGATTTGATAAATGGTTGTCAGTGCTGTAATCTGGTTATTGGAAACAAGTGTACCGACAGAAACACTGGATTTACTTATCAAACCGCTCAAAGGTGCAGAAATTTCCGTTCTGTCAAGATTGATTTTTGCTGTCTGCAAAGCGGCTTTAGCTGCCTGAACTTCAGCATTTGCCTGCAGATAGGTCGCCCTTGTTTCATCATAATCTTGTTGGCTGATAGCATTTCTTTTCCGCAGTTCACTCATTCTCCGTTCTTTTACATGAGCTAAGTTTGCAGAAGCTTCCGCCTTGGCAAGAGTAGCCTTGGCACTTTCATAACTGGCTTTATACAGTTCATCATCAATTAAATAAAGCACATCGCCTTTATTTACATAAGATCCTTCCTGATAAATCCTTTCGCGGATAATGCCAGTTACTTCAGGGCGAACTTCCGCTGTTTCAAAAGCAAGTGTCCGTCCGGGCATTTCAGCATATAAAATAACAGGGCGAGCTTTTACTTTTACAACCCCAACAACTGCTGCAGGGCGCTGCATTGCCTGCTGATTATCAGAATCACCACAAGCTGTTAATGCCAATAACGCAACACTGCAAATTAATGCACGTTTTAATGTATAAACCATATCTATTCTCCAAAAATTAACAAAATAAAAGGGAGGTAGTTAACAACTATCCTTAAATACAACGCATGAACTATATTCTTTTTTTTTACAAAAGTCCAGTATAAAATACAATAACTATTTGATTAATTTTCTCTTTATAAAATTTTCTTTTTATATTTCTTGACCATTTTTTTGCCCTTTTGTATAAAAAGAAAATGAAAAGTTCTCATATCTTAGAATTAATCGGCATGGCAAATGATACGTCTTTTCCTGCAGAAAAAGACTGTCTTCCCTTGTATCTTTCCACTGTGCAGGCTGGATTTCCCTCTCCTGCCGATGATTATATTGATAAAAAAATCAATCTGCATGAATTTCTTGTCCGCAATAAAAGTGCCACATTTTTTCTCAAAGCCCATGGAGAATCCATGCTGGGTGCGGGCATTTATGACGGTGACCTGCTCATTGTCGACCGTTCCATTGAAGCAAGTCATAACAAAATCGTCATTGCTGCTATTGACGGAGAACTGACAGTTAAGCGCCTTTTGCGCAGAGCCCGTCAGGTTGTGCTTGCACCTGAAAATCCCGATTATCCGGAATTTGATATTACCCATAAAGAACACGTTTATATTTGGGGCGTTGTCACCTACGCTATCCATAAAGTACAATAAAATGCCTGCTGATTTTTCCTCTGAAAAATATAAAAACATTCTCAATCCCAACATGCTCTGGGCATTAGTCGACTGCAATAATTTTTACGCTTCCTGTGAGGAGCTCTTCCGCCCTGATTTAAAAAATAAACCCATTGTTGTGCTTTCCAATAATGACGGCTGTATTGTGGCACGTTCCAAGAAAGCCAAAGAACTCGGCATACCCATGGGCGAACCGGAATATAAAATCCGTTCTTTTTTAAAACTGCATCATGTTGCGGTTTTTTCTTCCAATTATGCCCTTTACGGGGATATTTCCGCACGGGTTATGCAAATTATCGGAGATATTTGCCCCTGTGAGCCCTATTCCATTGATGAAGCATTTTGCCAGATGGAAAAAAGCCTCGTCCAAAACAGTTTTGAAGTTGCCAAACTCATCCGCGACCGTATCCAAAAATGGGTCGGCATTACCTGCTCTGTTGGCATTGCTCCCAGTAAAACCCTTGCTAAACTCGCCAATCACCTTGCAAAAAAAGGACACGGCATTTGCATGCTCCACCCTGAGCAGGAAAATTTTGAAGATATTTTAAAACATATCCCCGTCGGTGAAATATGGGGAATTGGCAAAAAACAAACGGAAAAACTTTTGCGGTATTCCATAAAGACAGCATGGGACTTTAAAAATACCCCTGAAGAATGGGTACAAAAACATTTTACAATCACCGGATTAAAAACATTGCGGGAATTGCACGGGGTTTCCTGTATCGATATTGATTTTTCCGATACGCCCAAAAGCCTTATCTGCTCACGATCCTTTGGCGTGCGTATTCAAAGTTTCCAAGAATTATTGGAGGCTGTTTCTTCCTTTACCGTGAGAGGATCTGAACGCTTGCGCCATAAAAAACTTGTAGCTTCCGGCATGTGCGTCCATATTCGCACCTCCCCCCATGCGGAAAATTGTTACAGGAATACTGCCGGTGCAAGTTTTCCCTATCCGTTGAATGACACAAAAAGCATGCTGCCTGTTGCAAAAGGGCTTTTACAGCAAATTTATAAGGAAAATTACTATTACATGAAAGCAGGTATTCTGTTTTACGGTATTTTACCTGTCCATGGCATGCAAAAAAATTTTCTGTCCCTTCTGGATGAAAACAAGGAGCAGGAAACAGAAAAATTGATGCTCGCCCTTGATACAATCAATAAGCGCTATGGAAAACGAACAATAAAATTCGGAGCTGAGGGAATTACCAGTGCCGCATGGCACATGAAACAGGAACACAAATCCTCCTACGATCCCCAAGATCTCAATCATCTGCCGCCGGTGAAATTATAACGGCTTTATTTTTCTTGGAAAATCATTTCCTCCCAAAAAAAATAAAAACTATACTTTTCGTACCGTAAAATGCCGTGGGTCAATATTATATTTTTTGACTTTATAATTGACAATACGATAACTGCTTTTTAAAATTTTTGCAGCTTTGAGCACATTTCCACTGGCTTTGACAAGCGCATCCACAATCATTTCTTTTTCAAACCGGGCAACTGCATCGCCTAAAGAGAGTTCATTTTCCGTATCCGTGCTTTCTGCTGTCTGCAAACTGGGGGGCAAATCCCCTGCCCGAATAACCTGATCTGAACAATTTTGCGCAGCAAGCTCCATACATTTTTGCAGTTCCGGAATATTTCCCGGCCAATAATAATGGGTCAGCAGCTGCAAAGCAGGATACGAAATTCTTTTGACAGCCTTTTCTGTCTGCCCGGAACTTTGACCGGCCGGCAGTCCGGCGGAATTTTCCTGTTCAGCAATTTGGGAAAGAAAATGCTCAGCCAAGGGAATAATATCTTCACGCCGTTCCCGAAGAGGGGGAACATATAAGCTGTACAGATTTAACCGCACATAAAGTTCTTTTAAAAATTTTCCTTCCTGCACGAGTTGTTCCAACGATACGCACGTAGACGCAACAACCCGAACATCACAAGGAAACGGCGCGCCGCCCAAACGGCAAATTTCATGTTCCTGCAAAAGGTGTAAAAGTGCTTTTTGGGCGTCTTTTGTCAAATATTCCACACAATCGAGGAAAATTGTCCCGTATTGTGCCTGTTCGAAAAGTCCTTTTTGGGTTTGTACCGCCCCTGCAAAGGCTCCTTTTTGATACCCCACCAACTCAGCAAGCATTTTCTCTTCAGAAATCGTTGCCAAATAGCAGATGACAAAGGTCATATCCTTTCGAGAGCTTGCCTTATAAATACACCGCGCTATAAATTCCTTGCCAACCCCTTTTTCACCTGCCAGCAAAAGTGGTGCTCTGCCTTGTGCCAAGTGGCTTGCCTGTTCCACTAAATGGCGCATAATCTTTGAAAAAAGAAAATAATTGCCGTTATTTTCCTGCATAAGGGTTGAAGCTGAATCAAGACGCCACAGACGGGTAATTTCTTCCTGCAGGTAGGCGGAACCATTGGCAATAAGTGATGCAACAACTTCCAAAAATAAACAGCGCCATTCCAAATCATCCCTGTCGCCGCCCATGGTATCCACATTCAGCGTTCCTAAAATATCCCGTGCTGTCATGGGATTTGCTTCAACAGGTGACAAAACAGGCACGGAAATAAAGGCAAGCTTTTCCATTTCCTCGTCAGTGCGATTAAAAAGAAGGCTTAAAAAATGTTCATCATCTTTCAGTTTCTCCACAATAATAGGTTTTCCCGTTGCAAAAACCTGCCCTGTTACTCCCACCCCGGGAGAATAGGTTGCTTCATTGACTTCCTGTGCAGAATAGGCATGACGCAGGCGTAAAAGCCCGGTTTCCGGTTCAAAAAGTACCAAATGGGCACGCATGAAATTGTGCCGCTTTGCCAGCAATTGTAAAAAAAACTCTAAATTGGAACGAAAAGAACGCTGCGGTCCGAGATAGGACGCCATTATTCTTAATGTTTCAAGATAATCCCTAAAATTTTCCGGCGTTTTTACCATAACAAACCTATAGTGTCATAAAAACTATTTTGAAAGTTCATTTATTCGGGCTTGGTAGAAAACAACATCTGTCGCATTTCTGTCCTCAAATAAATTAATTCCGTCTTGGTAAGCTTTTATGGCTTTATCCGTATCGCCTGACTGTTCCGCCATTTCTCCAAGCTGGAAATAGACAAGGGACTGCACATCTTTCGGACAATGGGAAACAATATCTTCGTAAATTTTCACAGCTTCAGCATAATTACCCTGATGGGCGGAAATACCTGCCGTATTCATTGCTGCGGTAATGCCAAGGGCAGAATATTTTTCTTTCTGCATAACATAACGGTAGGCATCTTCCGCTTTTGCAAAATCGCCTTGTTCACTTGCAAAACGGGCAATTTCAAGCTCAACGGCAAGACGAACTTCACTTTCTACAGAATTTTTAAATTGCTCTAAATCCGCTAAAACCTGTGCCGTATCTTTTTTGGAAATAATAAGCGCTAATTGACTTTTTGCGTCCTCAACTTTTCCTTCACGGTAACCGCTGTAAAAAGTATAGCCGCCGATGAGCACAATAAGCGTAATAACTATTGCCGCAATTTTAGGGGCATTATCATTAATATATTGCCATAAGGGCGTTGCTTCAGGAGAAATTTCCTGCTGCATTACTTTTAATAAATCTTCAGCAGAGCCGGCATAGGTATTTTGCGAAATTTGTTCTTTTATAAGTTCAGCTTGTTTTACTTCAGGTGTTTTTTTCTTGTCTTTCAAAGCCATGGTATCTCCTTAACATTATTACACAAAGCAAAAAATAACTTTTTTGTAACAATAATATTAACCCCTTTTTGTAAAACACTCAAGTTTAAAAATATTAATTCCGCATTAAAATCTTGCAAAAGCCTGCTAAGTTCTTTATAATACATAAAAATTTGAATTGACAAACTTGTAACAAGAGTAAAAAAAATGGAAAATCTTTCATCACAAATTTACACAATTGCACAAACAGCAAAACAAGTTTCCCGTGAAATAGCCAAAGCAAGCCCTGAACAAAAAAATTCGGCACTCACCAATCTTGCCCGTATTCTTGCAGACAGACAAACAGAAATTTTAAAGGCAAATGCCCTTGATATTGCAGAAGCCCAAAAAAATAATCTGTCACTGCCTAAAATTGACAGACTGACACTGACAGAAAAAATTATCCGGAGCATGGCTGATGCCTGCCTGTTTATTGCGGGACTGCCTGACCCTATCGGAGCCATGGATAAACAATGGCAGCGCCCCAACGGGTTACTGGTAGGAAAAATGCGCATTCCCCTTGGGGTTATCGCCATGGTGTATGAATCCCGCCCCAATGTGACTATTGACGCCGCTATTTTATGCCTCAAAGCCGGAAATGCCGTTATTTTGCGCGGAGGCTCAGAAGCATATCATTCCAATATCATGTTGGCACGCTGTATCCAAGAAGCCCTTTCCCAAAGCGGACTGAGCAAAAAAATTGTCCAATATATTGAAAATACGGACCATGAAAGCATTTATGAGCTTTGCAGACTTTCACAGTTTATTGACGTTATGATACCGCGCGGCGGAGAAAAAATGGTGCAGTCCATAGCCAGCCATGCCACCATGCCGGTCCTGAAACACGACAAGGGTGTTCCCCATTTATTTGTTGATAAAAGTGCGGATTTTGCCAAAACCATTGAAATTATTTTTAATGCAAAAACCCAAAGAACGGGCGTCTGCAATGCTCTTGAGGGCGTGCTTGTCCATAGTGCCGTTGCAGAAAAATTTATTCCTCTTTTAGAAGAAAAATTAGCCGAAAAAAATGTAGAAATTTTTGCCTGTGAAAAAAGCCTGCCTCTTTTTACAAAACTTGCAAAACCCATTCAGGAAGAACATAAGGGCAAAGAGTTCGGGGCATTGCAAATGGTTTGTATTCTTGTCAATTCCCTTGATGAAGCCCTTGATTACATTCATACGTACGGCTCTCATCATACAGAAGTTATTTGCACCAATGATTATGAGCATGCCCAGCGCTTTTTACGGGAAGCAGACGCAGCCATGGTGGCTGTCAATGCTTCTTCCCGGTTTAACGACGGAGGGGAACTGGGGCTGGGAGCAGAAATAGGCATCAGCACAACCAAAATGCATGCCTATGGTCCCATGGGAGTGGAAGAATTAACCACAACAAAATTTATAGTATATGGAAATGGACAAATTCGCCAATAAAAAAGTGGGTATTATGGGAGGGGCGTTTAACCCCTTTCATAACGGGCACTTACGCCATGCCATTGAAATTGCAGAAGAATTAGATCTTGACGCCATTGATTTGCTCGTATCCTTCAACCACCCGCAAAAAGAGGGGCTGCTGCCTTTTGAACTTCGCATACAATGCATTGAAAAATCGGTTCATGGTCTTGATTTTATTCATATCAACAGAATAGAGGAAAATATTTGCGGTCCTTCCTATACTGACGTAATTTTGTACGAGTGGAAAAAAGCCTATCCTCATGCCATTCCGTATTTTTTAATGGGTATTGAAGATTTTAAAGCCCTGCCCACATGGCACAACGGTTTATCCCTGCACACTGCTGCAAATCTTGTTGTGGTTGCAAGACTGGGAAAAACAGCGCAGGATTTTTATCAGATTGCAAAATCCTATTGGGACGGCTGTTTCATTCAGGAAGAAAATTCCTCACTGCCTCTGGCAAAACAAAAAAAAGTTAAACTCTTTCTCGATGATACGTGTATTTGTACCTTCATTAATATTCCTACCCTTAACATTGACGCTACTTCCATCCGTAAACTGTGGGCAACAAAGCGCAATATTAAAGGCTTAGTCCATGATGACGCAATAACACTTTTAGCCCGGCAGGAAGAAATTGTAAAAAAATACTGGAAATAAAATTTTTTTTACAATTTTCCTTTACAAAGCTGCAACTATGTCATACATAAACGCATGCAGGCTTGTTCTGCCTTTTTGTGTTTAATTCTTTGATTATTGGTGAAAAATGAAACTTTATAAAAGCCTTTGTGTATATTTTGCAAGTATTTGCGTTATTGCAGCTTTGTGCATAGCCTTATTTACGCTTTCAAGTTCTGACTTTTTGCACTTGGCATTTTTAAGCGCTCCCGTTTCTGTGTTTTCTGTCAGTGTGGTCGGACTTGTCGCAAGTTTTGTTATGTATAAAAGCACGGAACAAACGTTTATCCTTTTATTAAAACGCAGAGCCGGACGTGTTTATGCAGAACTTTTGCACCATAAAATGCGTCTTATTGATGTTATTGACGGTAAACGTTATGTTGATATTGAAAAATTCCTTTACCATAAGGATGCATTTATCAAAATTAAAAAACTTCTCTATGATGAATATTTTGCTCTTTTTTCTTATGACCCCTTTTTCAAAAATACTAAATCCTATAAAGCAGTAACCGACTTTAACGCTCTTCATCAGGATTTGTTAAATTATATTCGGTCACAACATATTGACAACATTGAATATAACAACTTAAAAATTCTGTACCAAAAAGTTTATCGGCAGCCCATTGTTGCAGATACTCCGGAAGAAAACTTTAATCACCCGGATATTATTGAGGCAATGGAAAATTTCCGTTCTAATTTGGATTATGCCCTTGTCAATGCCGATACGATTATGAATTTTATTGATACCCACCTTTATACCCTTGATGAATATTTCAAAACTGGTGAGTCTTGGTCAACAATCAAGGAACGCTTTGATCAGGAATTCCAGCATTGGGTACAAAATCCCGAAGAAAACTGACAGAGGGGATTTTCCCCCTCTTTTTTATAGTATGGATACCAATTTACACGAATTGCAAAACTTACAAAATAATTTAGGTTATCAGTTTAAAGATATCAATCTATTAATCACGGCGTTGACCCATAGTTCCTATATTAACGAAAACTCCTCCTCCACCCATAATGAACGCCTTGAATTTTTAGGAGATGCGATTTTAGAAATCCATATCTCTGAAGAACTGTATAAACGTTTTCCTCAAGCCCGTGAAGGAATTTTAACCCATTTTCGCTCCCAGATTGTCAATGAAAAATCTCTGGCAGAAACAGCAAGACAGCTGCACATACCTGAATATTTGCGCCTTGGCATTGGTGAAGAGCAGCAAGGGGGAAGAACTCGCCCTGCCCTTATTGCTGACGCTGTTGAGGCAATTTTAGGGGCAATTTATTTGGACAGTGATTTTGCAGTCTCAAAAAAAATCGTCCTTGCGCTTTTTGACAAAAAGTTCCCCAAGCAGGAGACAGTCATCCAGAAAAAAAGCTATAAAACACTGCTGCAGGAACTTACCCAAGCCCATTTCAGCCATACACCTCAATACGAACTTCTTTCCCAAGAAGGACCTGAACACAATAAAACCTTTACTGTCCGTTATGTATCCCCGCAAGGTTTTTCCGTCACTGCAAGCCATAGCAGCATAAAAAAAGCAGAACACGAAGCTGCCCGGCTTGCCCTTGAAAAATATCAGAAGCTCATGGCAGAATAAGTGAAAATAAAACAAGTACAGACAACACCTATTCCTGTTATTCCTCTTGGATATTTCTGCATACTATTCATCATGCTTATCGTATTATAAAGAAACAATAAAATAAAAAAAGTCCATTCATAAAAATATGAATGGACTTTCAACGGTTATACACGACTATGCACATCCTTACTCCCTCCATGTTATCAGAGCATATAAGGTTGATAAGGACAATTTCCTCTGAAAAATATCACACTAAGTTACTCAGGGACTTCTTCTGCCCAAAAAGGCAGAAGAAAATCTCTGGTATACCTTATACCTAGGTGATGAACTATGATTAGGAGCATTCCTAATCCAGCAAAAATTTTTCTAAAAAATATTATCCTATTAATTGCAAAGCCATTTGCGGTAATTGGTTAGCTTGAGAAAGCATTGAAACAGCAGTATTACTGAGAACTTGGTTACGTACAAACTCTGTCATTTCTGTTGCTACGTCAACGTCAGAAATTCGGGATTCTGCAGCTTGAATGTTCTCTGCTTGGATTGAAATATTACTGATTGTTGCTTCCAAGCGGTTTTGCATTGCACCAAGATGTGCACGAATATTATCTTTTGATACAATTGCAGCATTGATTGCTTCAAGTGCCATCTGTGCATTAGCTTGTGTTGAAATATTATGCCCGGCATCTAAATTTGAATTGTTGCCAAGACCAAGGGCGGAAGCTGTGGTACAGCCAATGGTGAGGTAGTAGTAATCTTCGTCTGAATCGTTTCCGGTACCAAAGTGGATTTTTAATGGACCAACGGACTTTAATCCGGTACCATCGTGACCATATGGCGGATTATACGGATCATTTGAACTTAAGCTACCGTCAAGCAATTTAATGTTATTGAAGTCAGTGGCCATGGAAATACGGGTAATTTCCGAAGCCATTTGTTGGTATTCTGAGTCAATCATAGCACGCTGAACAGAGTCATACGTACCGGTTGCAGCTTGTTCTGCAAGCTCTTTCATACGAATAAGCTTTTCGTCAATGGTTTGAAGAGCTCCATCAGCAGTTTGAATCAAGGATATTGCGTCGTTGGCGTTACGCACACCTTGTTGTAATGTTGCGACATCTGAACGCATAAGTTCGCGAATTGCAAGTCCTGCTGCGTCATCCGCAGCGGTACCGATGCGTAATCCGGATGATAATCTCCTTGTAGATGTTGCAAGTCTGTTATAGTGAGAATTTAAGTTTCTCGCTACGTTCATCGCCATCATGTTATGATTTACAACTAATGACATAATTCACCCCTCCTAAGGTTTAGGTATGCCTTACATAAAGCAATGAACGTGCCAAAACAAAATTATCATATGTTTTCATATAGTTATAAAAATACAATTTCGGTATATGCAAAAATTTCCCAGTTAAATTCAGAATTTTGACTTAAAAAATATGGGAAAAAATCATCAAAATTTTCCTTAAATTTCACCTTAAAAGAAAAATTTTCCTCAGCCATAAGGAATAAATATTTTCCTTTACACTTTTCATAAGGCTTATTATGCTATGTTAACATTAAATATATTAACATTTTGCAAAAAGAGGCAGTCGTGAAAACCAAAGCCAAAACTACTCCTAAATCCTCTCCAAGAACTTCTCAAAAAAATTCTCAAAAAGTTTCCTCAAAAAATTCTCAGCACTATAAAAAAAGAAATGCACAAGCAAAACCAAAAACGCTCTTATTATCTAAAGATTCAGAAAACAACCTTGAAACAGAGCCGAAAAGAGAAGAGACTTTTGGTATTCCCAATTTGGAAATAGAGGAACTTTCCTTTGATGCTCCCCTTGCCCCCATTCACTATACCGTATCTGAAGAAACAAGCCCAAAAAGCAGTATTATCTTAGGCTCTTTGCAGCCTGTTGCAGGTTTTAAACCGGAAATCCTTGCCCCTGCCGGGGATAAGTCTTCTTTTCTTGCCGGGCTTGCTGCCGGGGCTGATGCCACCTATGTGGGATTGAAAAACTTTTCTGCCCGGGCTGGTGCTGATAACTTCAGTATTTCCGAACTTTCCCAAATGGTTAATCTTGCAGGTGAATACGGCAAAAAAATTAATATTGCCTTTAACTCTCTTGTCAAGCCCAATGATATTCTTGCCGTCGGGCGGCTGTTTAAACGTCTGGCAAGAGATGTGAAACCCAATGCCCTTATTATCCAAGACGCAGGACTGATTGATATTGCCCGCCAGGCAGGTTTTGAGGGAGAAATGCACCTTTCAACCCTTGCCAATATCACCCACCCGAAAGCCCTTGAAAATGCCTATAATCTTGGGGCAAACCGTGTTATTTTGCCTCGTGAAATCAATATTGATGAACTGCGGCTTATTGCAGAAAACTGCCCAAAGGATTTAAGTCTTGAACTTTTTATCCATGGTGCGCTTTGTTTTTGTGTTTCCGGACGCTGCTACTGGTCAAGCTATATGGGAGGAAAAAGCGGTCTGCGCGGACGCTGTGTACAGCCTTGCCGTCGTGTTTACAAACAAAAATCCCGTGAAGGCAGATATTTTTCAAGCCAAGATTTTTCTCTTGATGTGCTTGTCAAGACATTGCTTTCCATTCCGCAAATAAACTGCTGGAAAATTGAGGGCAGAAAAAAAGGTCCTCACTATGTTTACCACACCGTTTTAGCCTATAAACTGCTGCGGGATGAAGGAAATGCAGCCAAAAAAGAAGCGGAAAAACTCCTTGCCATGGCTCTTGGCAGACCAAGTACTCACAGCCTTTTCCTTCCGCAGAACGAGCAAACCGTGACTGCCCCTGAAGAAAATACCGGTTCCGGACTCTTGGTTGGCAAAATCCAGTTTGACACTGTGGAAGAAAAGAAAAATCATAAAGAAAAGAAAATGCCCCAAAAAGGAAAAAACCAACATTCCCAAACACGGCAAAATCTTTCCCTGCCCTATTTTAAACCGTATATTCCGCTTATTGCCAAAGATTTGCTCCGCATTGGCTATGAAGATGATCCATGGCATGCAACCATTGCTGTCAGCCGTTCGATTCCAAAAGCAGGCTCCTTTACCATAAAAGGTGAACGGCATAAAACTCCAAAGGCAGGAACACCTGTCTTTCTTATTGACAGAAAAGAACCGGAACTTCTTGCGGAGTTATCCTTGTGGGAGAAAAAACTTGATGCCATGCCCCGTGTGCAAAGCGCAAGTGTTGATTTTACTCCCCATTTGCCAAAACCCTGCCAAACCCGCAAAGGCTTGAATATCAATGTTCGTGTATCTCTTCCTCAGGGTAAGGAAACAAAGGCAGCCAGAAGTGCATTGACAGGTTTATGGCTCAGTCCCAGCACAGTGCGGGCGGTTTCACGCACACTTGCCCCCCGCATTTCATGGTGGCTCCCCCCTGTTATCTGGACAAATGAAGAATATATTTGGCAAAAAACAATTCTCGAAGCGGTCAGAAACGGGGCTCTGCATTTTGTCTGCAATGAACCTTGGCAAATTGCCTTTTTCCAGAACTTTCCGGCCTTTACCTGCCGTTTTGAAAACTTTGGGCAGGAAGTTAAAACAGAAAGAGGAAAGCCAAACAGCCCAAGCAGCAAAATCAACGTGCCGCGAGGCGGAAAAACAAATCAAAAAGAAAACCGCTTTCACCTCACAGCAGGACCATTTTGCAATATTGCCAATGCATCGATGATTGCCCTGCTCAAGCGCATGGGTTTTGATGATGCTATTGTCAGCCCGGAACTTTCCCGTGATGATTTTCTTCTCTTGCCCCGTCAATCCTCACTTCCTCTCGGCTTTGTTCTGGAAGGTTTTTGGCCTATGGGCTTATCCCGTCACGATCCGCTTTACCTCAAAAGCAATATTCCATTTGAAAGTCCGAAAGGAGAACAATTCTGGACAAGAAAATACGGGCAAAACCTATGGATTTATCCTGCATGGCCTATGGATTTATCTGTACATAAAGCAGAGCTGGAACATGCAGGCTACAGCTTTTTTGTCAAACTCGAAGAGCATTGCCCCAATGAACAGGAAAGAAAATCCAGCGAATTTAACTGGAATAATACATTATTATAAAAAAAATCCCTCTGATGAGGGATTTTTTTATGCATGTGTATTTTTATATTTAAACCATTTATCCCGAATTTTTTTAAAGGGCTGTTCCAGTTGGCGCATATAGGGGCGAATATCCCGTTTTATTTTTAAAAGCCGGCGATACCCGCTGTACTGCAATAAAAATTCCTGCTGCTTATTTTTCCTGAGCATTTTTCTATAGGATTTGCTTTCTTGTATTGCAAGGATTTCTTTTGCAAAAACAGGCGTTTTTCTCGCCATATCCCACCATAAGGCAATATTTGGATAATAAAAAGGAAGATAGTCTTTACTTATCCTAAAGCCGTTACTGCTCCACGGTTTAACAGAAAAATGAATAATTTTGGGGCAATCGAGATTTTCATAAAAACTCTCGTCTGCAAAAAAATCCGGATGTTCTTTCCAAAATTTTTTTGTATCGTTCGGATCGGTCATATTATTCCACATCAAATTCCATTGATAAGGCAGTATTTTAATCTTATCTTTATACACCGCATTTAACGCATCCTGATCCGCACACTGCACACGGTAACAGCGCAAAAACTGCAGGCATTGTTCCTGAATATTGTTTTTTCGCCAATATTCAACATCAATAAGCATAACACCTGAGTTAAAATAGCAGACGTCGGGACTGAACGTATAATTTCCCTGTGCAGTATTACCTTGCAAAGTAAGCGCCAGCTGCGGAATATTGGGAACAACGGCAAGGGGTTTTCCTTCCATATTCTGTATCATAAACGGTCTGATATCAGTATTTACCAGTGTATCTCCGTCTAAAAACAATGCCCGTTTAAGCGTTTGGGGCACAAATTCAGCAAATAAAACCCGATAATAAGCAGCAAAATTTTTGCGCCAGCGCGGACAATCCCAAAAGCAACTGGGGTCTACGATATGAACCTGAATGGATACAGGAAAAACAAGCGCCAACCGCTCTTCCAATGCTTTAATTTTTTGTTTTGTTTCTTCAGAAAGAATATCTATTAAAATATGAAAGCAAAAACATTCCTCAGCAATATTTTCGTCAGCAGATAAAATATTCTTCGCCGCGTCTTTATAGGAAACAGTTTTATCCAGTTTATCAATAATACTTGTTATGCAAACGCAAATATAGGGAATATATTTTTCATCACCATTAAAAACAATATGATACATATTATCCTCATTAAATAGTATAAAAAAAGTATAGCAATCCAAGCAAAAATTGCAAGAATATTGTTTTGCCCTGCTGATTTGCAGAACCATGTTCCCGCAGTCAATTTTCCGGCTGTTTTTCACCGGCAGTCTGCCCGGACAATCCGTCCGGATATTCAAAATAATTGTCCAATGGAGGACACAAACAAAACAAGCAATGTCAGCAGGTTAAAAACACATAGCTGCAAACCGATGTTAATACTTCGAGCTGCTTTCATTGCTTCCGCTGTCAGTTTGAGGATTATTTTTGAGTACGTTCCTCTGAATATGCTCTTGCCCAAACTCTTTCCTTTACATTTTGCAAATTACCCACTATACTTTTACAAGATTTAAATTAAGGAGCTATTCATGGCTTACGATATTCGTTTAGTTAAAATTGTGACAGGGGAATTGACCATCGGAAAATATGACGCAGAAGCAAAAGCGCTCACGGACGTTGCTATTATGCAGACTGTTCCTGGTCAGCAAGGCGGCGTACAAATTATGCTTCTTCCTTATGGTTACCCTTTTGAACAGGATTTTTGCGGAAAAATTGAAGAAAAGAACTTCCTCTATGTGTATTCAAAAGTACCGCAGGAAATTATTGATAAATACCTTGAAACAAGCTCAAATATTACTTTAAAATCCGGCGGATTAAATCCAAATCCTTCTGACGGTAAAATCATTTTATAATTTTTTCTTTAACATATTCTTTTGAAAGTGAGGGGAGTTTCCTCTCACTTTCTGTTATAAAGGGTTATCATGCGTGAAATTTTAGCCTTGCTTCCAAAACCCAGCCGTTACCTTGGCATTGAAGAAGGTGCCGTAGAAGTTGATTTATCCAAAACAGAACTGCATACTGTTTTAGCCTTTCCCGACATGTATGAAGTAGGCATGTCCTACCTTGGGCTTAAAATTTTATACAGCCTTTTGAATAATCACCCCAAAATCACCGCAGAACGCGTCTTTGCGCCCTGCCGCGATGCAGCAAAAATCATGCGGGAACATAATGTTCCTCTGGCTACCCTTGAAAGCGATACACCCCTTGCCAAAACCCATTTAATTGGCTTCACCGTTACCACGGAATTATGCTTTACCAATCTTCTGTACATGCTTGATCTTGCCCATATTCCCTTGCGGGCAGAAGACAGGGGCGAGGATTTGTTGCGTTATCCCATTATTATGGCTGGCGGCGGCTGTACTCTTTGTTCAGAACCTGTTGCACCCTTTATGGATATTATGGCTCTTGGCGAAGGGGAGCTTATCCTGCCTCCGCTGACTACATTGCTTATGCAGGCTCGCCGTGAAAAATGGACAAAAACACAATTTTTAGAAGCAGCACGCTTTATTCCCGGAATTTATGTTCCCCGTTTTTTTGATTTAAAAGAAGACGGAACACTGACCCCAAAATTTGCTGATTACACAAAAATCAAACGTCGTGCCGTTGCCGATTTAAAAGACGCTCCCTACCCTGAAAAACAGGTTGTGCCTTTTGGGGCTGTGCACAACAGGCTTTCCCTTGAAATTGCAAGGGGCTGCACAAGAGGCTGCCGTTTCTGTCAGGCAGGCATGACCCTGCGCCCCTCACGTGAACGAAATGTGGAAGAAATTAAACAAATTTTAAATTCCTGTCTTGATAAGACAGGTTTTGACGATGTTTCTTTTCTTGCCCTTTCCTGCGGCGATTTTTCCATGCTCAAGCACTTGTTTTTGGACGCTGCAAAAAAATGCCGGCAAGAACAAATTTCCATTTCCCTGCCTTCCCTGCGTGTAGGCTCTGTTGACGGGGATATTATGAAAGCCATGGCAGGCATCAGACGCACAGGGGCTACCCTCGCTCCGGAAGCCGGAAGTCAGCGCTTGCGCAATGTTATTAATAAAGGCATTACGGAAGAAGCCCTTATTCACCATGTGCGTCAATTAGTTGGCTATGGCTGGCAACAGGTAAAACTGTATTTCATGCTGGGACTGCCTACGGAAACCTATGAAGATTTGGACGCTATCGTGGAGCTTTGCAAAAAAGTCCGTGACTGCTGCCGTCTGCCCAATGAAAAAGGTTACATTGAAGGTCCCCGCATTGCAGTGACGGCTGCCCTTTCTCCTTTTGTACCCAAAACCCATACGCCTTTCCAGTGGGAAGCGCAAATTCCTCTGGAAGAAATGAAAAAACGTATTTTCTATTTGCGTGACCAGTTCAAAAAACAAAAAGCCCTTACTATGCGCTGGCACGAGCCTGCCATGAGCCACCTCGAAGGGATTATTTCCCGCGGGGACAGGCGACTTGCCCCCTTTATCGAAAGTGCTTACAAAAAGGGTGCAGTTTTTTCCACATGGGTGGAAGGATTCAGCTTAGAACCATGGTATGAGGCAGCAAAAGAATGTCATATCAATATTGAGGAATGGATTGGCAAACGAGATATTTCAGCCCCTCTGCCATGGGATCATTTGGAAGCAGGACTGAGTAAAGAATTTCTGAAAAAGGAACGGGAACGTGCCTTGCAGGAAAAAATCACCGAAGACTGCCGTTATCATGCCTGCAGAAACTGCGGATCCTGCGATACAAAAGCAGGAACTTCCCTGCTCAAAGAACAAGGTGATGCCCCTCTGCAGACCATGCTCAATCAGGCTCACAGGGATCAAATTGAATTTGGAGAAATTCCCGTACCTCAACCTGCTGAAAAAACAGAAGCTCCCCATATTGACGATAAACTCAAACAAAAGGCTGTCCGTTACCGCATTTGGCATAAAAAAATGGGACAATCGGCTTTTTTAAGCCAACTGGAAATACAGGCACTTTTTGACAGGGCAATGCGCCGGGCAAAACTGCCCCTTGCCTTTTCTCAGGGCTTTCACCCTATGCCCCTGCTGACCTTTGGCATGGCTCTGACCACCGGCATTGAAAGCGAGGCAGAATGGTTTGCCATAACCTTACGCAGTCCCATGGACAAAGAAGACGTTGTCAGGGCATTAAATCCGCATATGCTCAGGGGCATGGAAATTACTGCCATTGAAGAAATACCGCTGACAGGCACTATCCGCAATGCCGTCAAAGAAACATTCCTTTTAGGGCATACAACGTATGCAGATGAAGCAGTCCGGAATGCCATGGAAGATTTTGCGGGCAAAAACGAAGTCATCTACAGCAAAACCAATAAAAGAGGTGTGCAGAAAACCCGTAATATCCGCCCTGTGCTGACAGCCTATAAAAAAAGCGAATACCCTGATTTTGCAGTGGAAATGACTTTGTCTTGGGAAGAAGGCTATATTTCCCCTATAACTTTCAGCCAGTTTATTTTGGAAAACAGCTCCGGCGTTGCTTTAAAAATCAGAAAAATACAGCAGCATTTTGCGTAAAAAACAATACGCTGCAACTTATTTAAATAAAGACAAATAACTGGGTAAACCAAATAAAGGCTCTGCTGTTTTAACCGCCCGCACAATGGCTTTTTCCATAACCATGGTGCAGAGCACTCCCAAGGCATTGATATCAGCTTTTTTCTCGCCTAAACTCACCGCATAAACGGTATCTCCGTCAGCCATAGTATGCACAGGGCTAATAGTACGGGCATAGGCATTGTGCGTGACTGATGCAAGCTTTGACAGCTGTGCCTTGTCAAATTTTGCATTGGTAAAAATAATCCCCAGTGTTGTATTGATGACGCTGTGCTGCTTTTGTTCTTCTTGACTTTGTGTAAAAAGATTTTGTTCTTGAGCTAAAAGTTTTAATAATTCTAATTGGGCAGTCCGGTCAGAAGAAAACGATTTTTTATCGGAAGCTAAGATACCGGCAATTTTCTGCCCCGTTTCCGGGTCAAAAATATCCCCTAAGGCATTGAGCACCACCACAGCACCTGCCTGTATGCCGTCCAGTTCCAGAGCATATGCACCAATGCCTGTTTTCATGGCATAATCCATACCCAAAACCTTACCCACACTCGCACCCATGCCAGCTCCAATACACCCCTCTAAAAAAGCTGTATTTGCGGCATTTTTACAGGCTTGATACGCCATTTCCCTGCCGGGACGAACCGTGGCACTCCCTACAGTCAAATCAAACAGGCAAGACTGACAAACAAGCGGAACTTTTGTTACCCCTACATCAAAGCCAATGCCCCGCTCTTCCAAATAGTTGAGCACGCCGCCGCCTGCATCCAGACCAAAAGCAGAACCGCCGGAAAGCACAAGAGCATGCAAACCGTTTGCCCCTTTTTGCGGATCAAGAAGCGGTGTTTCACGGCTGGCAGGTCCTCCGCCCCGTATATCAGCCCCCACAGGGCTCAGTCTGTCAAAAAGAAAAACACTTACCCCCGTGCCTGCTTCCTTGTCTTCAGCATGCCCGGCTTTAAATCCCTGAATGGCAAAAAGAGGAATTTCCTGTATTTTCATAGAGATAACTATTTACTGTGCTTATTGCTGCTCACCATGGGAAAGAGCATAGGTATCTTTGGCAATAAAACTGCAAAGAAGAGCAAGCACGGCACTAAAAAGGACAAGTCCGCAAGCCGTGCGGTAAGAGCTGATAGTGTCATAGCCTGCCTGAGATGTATAGGTCAAAATCTTGCCGAACAAAATTTGCGTCAGTGCCGTCCACAGCGGATAAAACATATTGAACAGACCAAGGGCTGTGCCTGTCAATCCCTTGGGACAAATTTCTTTGACCATGGTATTGCAGATATTTGAGCCGGATACACCGCACATAAACATAATACCCAAAATAACAAACATAAAATAATTTAAATGCCCTGCAGCAAAAACAAACAATGCACAAGGAACAGCATAAATAACAGTAATCAAAATCAACACTTTTTTCCTGCTGTGGAAAACCATATCGGACAAAAAGCCTACGGAAAACTGGATAAAAATAAGACACGCGCCGCCAATGGAAATCACGGAAGACAACTGCAATGCTCCATAGGAAGAGGTATTTTGCATGTACTCGATAAACCACAGGTTTATCATCATATAAATGGAACCTGTTGCCACCATTTGCCAAAGGCATAAGGGCCAAAAATGTTTGTTTTTAACAACGGTCAAAAGCCCGCCGAACACACTCTTGAGCGTTGCCTTTTCCTTTTTGGGAATTTGATAGGGAGAAATCTCCGGAATGAAGAAAAACCAGCAAAAGGTCAGCCCAAGAATAATAAATACCATGAGCCCCATAGCTCCCCGCCATGTCAAAAGCTGGGTCACCACTAAAAGGGGGGTTGCAGCTAAAACCGGTCCAAGTTCGCTGATACCGCACAAAATACTGTTTGCCCTTGCAAAGTTTTGGGGAGGAAACCAAAGGCTCAGCATGGTAATGGAAATAACGGACAAGGATACCCCGAACCCAATAAAAAAACGGGAAACAATTACCTGCCACTGCGTTTGTGAAAAGGTAAAACCAAGGGTGGCAAGACCTGCTATTAAAGTGAAAATAATCAGGATTTTTCGAGGTCCAAAAGCATCTGCCAAAATCCCGGCAGGCAGCTGCATAAAACCATAGGAAAACATGGTTGCCGCACTGACATAGCCAATATTTTGCGGCGTAAAGGCAAAATCAGCCACCATATAGTCCACAAGCACTGTAGGACAGCTTCTTGACAATAAACTCAAAAGGTAGCCAATACCGCAGAGAATAAGAACAAAATAACTTTTTTTCATCTTGCACCTTAAAAAATTAATTTTTCAATACAAAAAGACAAAAGCTAAAATTCTACAACCTGTCCGGTTTGGGCTACTTCTTTTAATAAGTTTAATGCTTCATCTGCCTCTTTTTCCTCAAGCACACGAAGGGCAAATCCGGCATGGACTATCATATAATCTCCTACTTTTGGAGCCTTTTCCAAAAGCATGGTGGAAACAGTCAAAAAAGTTTCCCCTTCTCCGACACGGACTTTTGCTGCATCATTTTCCAAAACTTCCGTTACGCAAACAGGAACTGCTAAACACATACTCAATCCTCTTTATCAATTCAGTAAACTTGTTATACTTCTTTTCTTCATCCCTGACAAGTTTTCCGGCACATTTTTCGGTAAGCAAAAGCCGTTTTCACACTTATAATTTTATTGCCAAGTGTAAGAAAATAGTCTATTAACACTTATACAGGAAAGAAATATGATACAAAATTTGCTGATATATCCATGCATGAAAATAATAGATACATTAGGTGCTGTTGCCCTTTTTCTTTTTGAAGCAATTTTTGCAACCCAAAATGTACGCCACCTTTTTAATAAAATTTTTAATCAGGTTTTTATTATTGGGGCACAATCTATTTTCGTTATCTTGCTCATTGGACTTTTTACAGGGCTGGTACTTGGTTTACAGGCTTTTTACGCCATGAGTATGTTCGAAGCTCAGGGTATGCTTGGCTCACTCATTTCTTTGACTCTTATCCGTGAAATGGGACCGGTGCTCACGGCTATCATGGTGGCTGCAAGAGCCGGCAGTGCCATGACCGCTGAAATCGGAGTCATGCGCATCAGTGACCAAATTGATGCCCTGACCGTTATGGATATCCACCCCATCGGCTATTTGGTAAGTCCGCGCTTATGGGCTGCGCTGATTTCTTTTCCGCTGCTTACGGCTATTTTTAATATTATTGGACTTATCGGCGGTTATCTTTCTGCCTGCGTCCTTTTGGGACTGAATGCAGGCCGCTATATGTCCGGTATTGAGTCTTCTGTCATGCTCAGCGACGTCAACGGCTGCATGCTGAAATCCCTTGTTTTTGCCGTAATTGTTATTTTAATCTGTTGCTATCAAGGCTATTTTGTCCACATGAGAAAAGACGCGAAAGGTCCTGTTGCCGTTGGCAATGCAACGACATCTGCTGTGGTTACCAGCTGTGTTTTAATTTTAATAGCCGACTACGTGCTCAGCTCTTTTCTGTTATAGGAAACACTATGAATTCGTCTGTACAAAAAGCATGGGATATAAAAATTGAAAATTTATCTGCCGGCTATGGCAGCAAAACCATTATCAAAAGCATGAATGCCCATATTCCTGCAGGGAAAATCACAGCTGTTTTAGGAGAATCGGGCTGCGGAAAAACAACGCTGTTAAAAGTTTTTCTGGGACTTATTCCCGTCCGAAGCGGAAAATTTTTCCTTGCGGATAAAGATATTACGAGCCTGAATGAAAAATCTTTTCGCTGTATGCGCAGACGTTTCGGAGTACTTTTTCAAGACGGAGCACTGCTCAGTTCCTTGAATTTATTGGATAATGTTGCTCTTCCCCTCAAAGAGCATACCAAACTTTCGCCGCGCATTATCGAAAAAGCAGTGCTTGAAACCCTTGATCTTGTTGGACTCAAAGAAGCTGCCTACCGCTATCCCAGTGAGCTTTCCGGCGGTATGCGAAAAAGAGCGGGACTTGCGCGGGCGATTATTACAGAACCGCCTCTTTTATTTTATGACGAACCCACATCAGGGCTTGACCCCATAACCTCCATGCGCATGGATCAACTGCTCCTTGATATGCAGTCTTATTACAAAAATATGACGACAGTGCTTATTACCCATGATATGAGCAGCGTAAAACGGGTTGCTGATTATATTCTGCTGGTAAAAGACGGCATTGCCCATTTCAACGGCACCAAAGAGGATTTTTTCACATCTTCTGATGCCTATATTAAAAACTTTCTTGAACAGCAAGAAAAACATGAACAAAAACATACTCTTCCGGATAATCCGGAAGTAAGAAAAGCCCTTGCCGCGTGGCTGCAAAGCTAGAGCCGCGTGGCGCTGAAATTGGTTACGTGGCTGCAAGTTTTAGCCCCGTGACCGCAAAATGAAAAGAAAAAGGGAAATATTGAGGTACCTATGATAAAGAAACAAAGTGCAGTCGGAATATTTGTTTTCATTGGTCTGCTTTGTATCGGATATTTAACCATAAAACTGGGCAAAATGGAAGTTTTTGGCAGCAACAGCTATACTGTTGAAGCACAGTTTTCTTCTGTTCAGGGACTGAGAAATGGAGCTGCGGTTGAAATTGCAGGAGTTCAAGTGGGACGGGTCAGTGCCATTAATCTTGATTCTGAAACCTATACAGCCAAAATCAGCATGAAAATAGACAACAAAATTGCTTTAAGTGATGATACCATGGCGTCCATTAAAACAAGCGGACTGATTGGGGATAAATTTATAGAACTTACCCCCGGCGGATCTGATGAATTGTTAGCAGAAGGAGCGTATATTACCGATACGGAACCTCCTGTTGATTTAATTGCCCTTATTTCAAAATATGTCTTTGGGAGTATATAATGCTTAAAACGATTTTATCCTTTTTGTGTGTTCTTACCCTTTCAGTCAGCATGGCTTTTGCCGTATCCGTCACCCCAAAACAACGGGTTGAAGACGGCAGTGCAAGAATTTTCAATCTTCTTTTGCAGGAAGAATTCCAAAACCCTAAAACCCGTCCGGAAGTGTTAAAAGAAATTGAAAAAGAACTCATCAGTTTTTTTGATTTTGAAGAATTTGCAACCAGAACAGTCGGTCCTAAATGGCGTCAGTTCACCGCCGATCAAAAACAGCGTTTTACGGATGCTTTTACAGAGCTGCTCAGAAATTCCTATATCAATACCCTCAATTCCTATAATGGGGAAACCCTTTCCTATGTGGGGGAAATCCGCTCAAAAGACGGCAGCAAAGTGGAAGTGCATACCCTTTTCAAAGGGCAGGAAAAAGACTATCCTGTTTCTTTCCGCATGCTTGTCAAAAACGACAACTGGTACGTCTATGATGTGATTATTGAAGGAATCAGCATGATTAAAAATTATCGTGAACAATTCCATGATATCCTTATCAAAGCTGATCCGGAAGAGCTGATTAGCCGTGTCCGTGAAAAAGCAAAAGAAAAAAAAGAAGAAAAACTCAAGAAATAAGATATGAAAAAAATTCTTTTTAATATCCTTTTTGCATGCATAATTTGCACGGGAATACAGCATACGGCTGCGTTGGCAGAAGAAAATACTGTCATTGCGTCCGATGATTATTTTGATGATGATTATGACAATGAACAGGCATATACCCCCGATGCGGATACGTTTAAATTCTGGAATAAGCCTTGGCATGAAATCAATGACGTTCTCTTGATTGACATTGCAAAACCCCTTTTCCTTGAATACAGTAAAATAACAACGCCGGAGGTTCGTACGGGTTTTAAAGCTTTCCGGGAAAATATCAAAACTCCGCGCCGTATGCTCAATGCTTTGCTGCAGGGAGAAATTGGACAATGTTTTGTCGAGCTTGGCAGGTTTATTGTCAATACAACCACAAGCCTCGGTTTTGCAGATGTAGCAAGTGTCAATAATAAGCCTCTTGTTTCCTATACACCGGAAAATCTCCGCTTTGGCTATACCCTTGCAGTATGGGGATTTGGCGAAGGTTCCTATTTTGTTTATCCCTTTTATGGTCCTTCCACTATCCGCGAGGCAATCGGATCAAGCGTGGACTTTTTCAGCAATGCTTTTGACTATCTTGTTCCATGGTATGTTTTCACGCCTGCTGAAGTTTTCTTTGCCTTCAACGAAATAGATACAATGTATGTGCCTTACGAAGCCATTACTTCCAACGCTCTTGAACCCTATATTGCCCTTCGTAATGCTTATTTGGAAAACTTGTACAGCAATAAACCCGTTGTTTCAAAACCGAAAAAGTAAGGAGTTTTTATGTCAAACCAAACGACCAAATTCCCCATCACGTGGGAACAAGTGCATCGTGACGCATTACGCCTTGCAGAAAAATTAAAACAAGTACAGCAATTTGACGCCATTTTGACTGTTTGCCGCGGCGGGCTTGTTCCTGCTGCTCTTGTTGCCCGTGCTTTAGACATCCATGTGATTGATACACTTTGCTTTATCACAAAAGACAATCAGGAAGAACTTATCAAACATTCTGCTTTGCCTGATAAAAATCTTTTGATTATTGATGATATTGTCAATACCGGACACACGGCAAAGGCTGTTCGCACACTTTTTCCCAATGCCCATTATGCAAGCATTTATGTCAAAGATGATTATAAAGATCTTGTTGATACGTGGATTACAGACGTCAAACAGGATACATGGTTTATTTTCCCTTGGGAACATGATTTAAAATGAACCTTGCCCAACAATCTCGCTTATTAGCCTGCCTTGCCGTATTGTGCTGGATTTTACTGTTCCATTCACAAACGAATATTATTATCATTGCAAGTGCCATAGCATTTTTGACCTATCCGTTTTTCCGGCGTTTACAGCGAAAATTTAATGTAGGTTTTTCTTTAATTATTTATTATTGCTGTCTTGCACTGGTTGTGATTATTCCCATTATTTTAATCACGGTGCTTGTTACCCCGCAGGCGGTCAATGGCTATAAAACGCTTATGCTCTGGATTGATAAAGGCTTGGAGCTTCCGCCTGCCATTGAACACTATATCACCGTTATGAATACATGGCTTGAAACTATCCCCGGCTTTCAGGATTTACAAAGCTCCACGGCTGAAATCAGCGGAACAATCAGACGATCCCTGTCTTCTTTTCTCCAGCTTCTTTTAACAGGCAGTATCAGCTTTGCAGGAAGCACAATCAATATTGCCATGCAGCTTTTTCTGATTATTTTCTTAGCCGGGCTTGCTGTTATGTATGCCAAGACCTGTCAAAAACTGGCAATCAGAATTACCGCTCTGCCAGAAGAATGTATTGAGCGTTTTATTCTTGCCTTCCAGCGGGCTGCCCGTTCCATTTTTCTTGGAGTTTTCTTTGTTGCCTTTATACAGGGAATACTGGTTGGAATTGGCTTTTTCATTTTTGGCGTAAAAGACGCCGCCTTCTGGGGACTTATTGCCATGATTTGTGCTGTTATCCCTATCTTTGGCACGGCTCTTATTTGGGTGCCTATTGCCATTACGGTTTGGGTTGGCGGTTCTTTCTACAGCGCTTTGGGCATTGTGCTGTGGGGAATTATTATTGTGGCAGGTGCGGATAATTTGCTGCGCCCCTATTGTCTGCAAAAAGGCATTAAAACCTCCATTATCGTGCTCTTTTTTGCTATTATCTGCAGCATTATCGCCTTTGGTCCCATTGGGCTTATCCTTGGTCCAACCCTTGTCGCTCTTGGTATCCAAGCTGTAGAAGAAAGCGATTACTTGCTGCAGAAAGCACAAGAACAAAAGAATACGGAATAATTCTCATTTTGCTTTTCATTTTTTGGGGAAATGATTATCTCTGCTGTCGCTATCCGTAAAGCTCGTAAACGCGCTAACGGCTACCGCTCCCCAAACCCCTCATAACAAAAATTTCATTCTGAAATTTTGAGAAAATATTTATTCATTATCCCTTCCCGTTATCCCAATTATAAGCATAAAAGAAAACCGTTACAGACAGCGCCTATAACGATTTTCTTTTTCTATGCCGTTTCTGTGAATAAAACGTAACAGTTCATTAATAACAATTAATTTGCTTCTTCATAATTCAAATACTTACCTTCTTCAAAAATTTTCTTTCCAAAATAATAAGTAATGTGTGGAACTCTTTTTTCAAGTATAGAATAATCATCTGAAAGATACGTAAAAAGATGTAAGAATAAATTTATATTACTTATATAATTTCCTTTTGAAATATCAACCAGTTCTCCATTAGGTAATCTTATTGCCAACAAAACATTATGGCTATCATTAACCACATCTTCTGCTGTAACATCCTTTGCTTCCTGCTCATTTACATCATAAATATTATTACCTTTAAACTTAGCACCAAGATATGAATATGCACCATGATCACCCAATAAAATAATAATTGAGTTTGGATCATGTTTAATAATGTAATCTATAATTTCCATATTCTCTGTATTAGCTTGTTGTATTGCCTTTTGATAACGTTCACTTTTTACTAACTCTTCACGCCCAGTTATAGTAAATTGATAACCTACAGGAGCATGGGTCGCACCACCTTTTATAATGCAAAACTGAGGAATTTTACTGCCTGCAATAGTCTTAACTTTATCCAACAGACTTTCATAAAAAGGAGAAACCAAGTTATTATTCATAACAATTTTATATTTCATATATTCAAAAATAGGCAAATAATTATATAATGATTGCAAATCAATATTTCTACCAATTGAATTTATTTCATCCAAATATTTATCATTGCGATGCAAATAATAAGACATTTCAGCAACACTAAATGAAATATAGTAACCATTATCTTTAAAAATTTTATAAACAAAATTTGCCTCATTTCCGCCTATAATTTCACGAATAATAGAAAAACCGTCAGATTGTCCTGCAGAAAGATATGTAGGCTCAACTCTTCCCATTGTATATGTATCAGTAAATGAAATTAATGTTCCTATATGTAATGAATTGGCATTATTAAAATTCATAAAATTATTTTCTTTCAAATAATTCATAAAATCAATATTATC
>OFGD01000082.1_pt1 | contig 77642 bp, 67 predicted proteins | sample 1521671 | NCBI WGS metagenome assembly OFGD01 (sample SAMEA3504114, study PRJEB24116) | mouse gut metagenome | biome: mouse gut; feature: mouse-associated habitat; material: faeces | place: Denmark | collected 2011 | reverse complement strand
ATATGCAATCTCTGTCATACATTTGGGATGTTCCGCTGTAAGAACCCCCATCCGGCTGCCTAATCCGGAATTTAAAATCAATGCTTTCATGACAATATCCTCCTGTTTCGGCCCTTCTATCAATCTCTGATTCTGTCTCTCCGATTAGCCGGAATATTCCTGTTTTCTCGCAGCAATCTTACTTTGAAGACTGTCAAGAATATAGCTTCCGCCAACCTCTCCGCTATGTCCGTAGTTGGCAATAAGCATATCTCTAAGGGCGATGTTTTTCCTGATATATTCTTCCTGGCGTTCCATCAGCTGTTGAATCTTACCGTTACAGCCGGAAATATCTGACGGCTCCAACGATATTCCAACCTTGTTTCTCAAGGCAATTTCCTGCGGCTCTATGCCGAGTTTTTCATAATCAGGATTATTTACTTTCATTGGCGTATTGATAAACACAGCCGGTTTTCCTGTTACAAACGAAAATTCAAAAGCGGTTCCGGACCAGTCAGTGATTACCACATCGGAGTCAAAAATGGAAGTGTTGGAGGTAAAATCCAGTTCAAAATCCAGGTCTTCTCCGGAATATTCCCCATATTGTTTTACGATGGCATCCATCCGCCTACCATACCGCTTTACATACTCGGGATGAGGGCGAACCACAATGTGATATCCCTTTCCCAATAATTCCTGAAGCAGCGTATCTATACAGGAATCCAGAATGTTGTCTTCCTGCCAGGAAGGCGCTATTAAGATCTTTTTGCATTTCGAGTTTCCAGAGGGCATTACATCATATTGCCTTTGCAGCTTCTCCAACTGGCCATATCCGCACATGACCAGCTTTTTTTCCGGCAGGCAATTTAGCTCTTCCTGCTTTCTGATTTCAGGCACCTGGAATTCACCCACACAGAGGATGGTATCATAGTGATCCAGTGCGCCTGTATGCAGAACCATATGGGTACTCAGCGGGTAATGGAACACATATACATACTCAATGTCTTTACGGACATAACTGCGCTTTATATGATAATTATTCAGGTCCGACATGGTCATAACCACCATGTCCGCATCCATTTTCATCATCAGTGTAATCAGCTTTTTTTCGCCGATGTAATATCCTCGGATCCTATTGTTTGTTTTTGCCTTCTCAAATACAGAATCGGCCGGATCGCTCGTAATATAATGAATCGTTACATTTGAGTTTGCCAGCAGATACTCGATAATATTTTCAAAATATTTGTCAATAGCGGGGAAAGATGATAAACTATACAAAGAGGGAAATAAAGGAGGTTACATCATGGATAATCAATTTGATAATATACCGGAAGATGGAATGCCGAAGAATTCTACAGAAGCGGCAAATGAGTCAGCGGATATGGCAGTGAATGAGGTTCCAAAAGAAGTCGTGACGGAAGCAAAGAAGGATTCAGAGCAAAATCAGACAGCGAATCCATATCAGCGGGCATACCAGACCTATCAGCAAAACCAGCAAAGCAACGGTTATCAGAACCAGAACATGGGTTACCAGAATAATGGATATCAAAATTCCGGCTACCAGAATAATAATTATCAGAACAGCAATTACCAGAACAATGGTTATCAGAATACCGGTTATCAGCCGAATAACTATGACGACTATAATGATGAGTCTGTTATGACGATGGGGGACTGGATTTTGACCTTGATCGTAGGTTTTATTCCCTGCGTAGGTTTTATTTTGTATTTGGTATGGGCGTTTAGCAGAACGGGAAATGTTAACCGCAGAAACTATTGTCGTGCAAGTCTGATCGTAGGTGCAGTAGTGATTGCGATTTATGTGATTCTTGTTCTTGTGTTTGGAGCAGCAATTTTGTCTGCTTACAGTTAGAAAGTATTAAAGGATTAGAAGTTATTAGGGAAGACAGTGATTCAAATGAGTCGCGGTCTTCCTTATTCATTCTTCTAGTTTTCCTTTAACTGTGTGCGGCTGTCATGCAATTTATAATCATCTGTGATGAAGATTGCTTCCACATCGTCTAAGGATTGGATAAGCTGCATTCCTTGTTCGAATCCCAAAGCAAAGCAGACAGTGCTTAAGCCATCGCCCTGAGTGGAAGTGTCGGAAAGAATAGTCACTCCATAGAGGGAATTCTCATAAGGATATCCGGTTTTGGGATTTAAAATGTGATGATAAATCTTGCCACCAGCCTCAAAATAGCGTTGGTAATTACCAGAGGATGTGACTGCCTGGTCAGTTACATAGACAGAAGTAATCGGTACGTTTTTATCATCAAACGGTTTGGCAATACCGATGTGGAACGGTTTGTTGCCTAGGTTGTCACCAATCACAAGGACATTGCCGCCGAGGTTGATCGTGGCATGTTTCACTTGTTTTGATATCAGATATTCTTTCAGGCAATCTGCAATGTAGCCTTTGGCAATGCCTCCAAGGTCAAGTGCAGCCTCAGGGTCTTTTAAGGTGACTGTGTTTCCATCGAGGATGACATTGCGATAATCCACATGAGGCAAGGCGGCATTGATTGATTCTTGCGAAGGAACGGCGCCGGTATTGTTCTTAAAATCCCACAGATCATTTAGAGGAGCAATGGTAATATCAAAGGCTCCGTCGGAAAGCTCGCAGTAAGAAAGTCCTTCCCGGATTAAATTTACAGTGTCATCAGAAACAGTTACCGGCGTTCCTTTGGCAGTGTTGATCTTGCTGATTTCGCTTGCAGGATCGGTGCGGTCAAATCTGGATTCGAAGTCTTTGCACATCTGCATACATTCAGTTAAAAGGGTCTGATCTTTGGTGCCATAAAGCTGTATGGTTACAACCGTATCAAAATAAATACCGGTCGCGTGGATCGGCTCTTTTGTCTGGCAGCCACTTAATATTACAGAACATAGAAGCAGACAAAAGATAAGTTTTAAATAAATAAAGCGAAATAGTTTTGACATAGGAAACCTCATTTCTATGATTTTTGATTTTCTAAAAACGATTATAAACATAATTATAATCGAAAAGAGGATCGGACGGCAAGAGGAGATCAGGAAGAAGAGGGGAGTTAGACCGAACGTGTGGTTGCATAAATAGAATCTGTGTGCTAAAATAACACACAGAAGAGGGTGTACTATGAAAAGAAATGACTGGTTTTTGATTACCGGAATCGTCATTATCTCGATTCTTTTTTTTGTTATGCATTATATAAGCGGACAAAAAGGGGCAGGAGAAGTTACGGTTTTTGCAGATGGAAAGATGTATGGAAGATATCTGCTTGGAAAAGAGCAGGAGATTGCGATCAACGATACGAACGTATTGCGTATTGAGAATGGAACTGTTACGATGGCACAAGCTTCCTGCCCGGATCAGCTTTGCGTACATCAAAAAGCGATATCCAGGAATCGGGAAAGTATTATCTGCCTTCCCAATCAAGTCGTCGTGGAAGTGACAGCCACGGAGGAAAAGACTTACGACGCAATGACGAATTAGGGGGCGTTTAGTGTGAAAAAAAGAACAGCCTGGTTTGGAGTTTTTACGGCTTTAGCATTGATTTTTAGTTATGTGGAGACGTTGGTTCCGGTGATTGTCGGGATTCCCGGAATCAAGCTTGGGCTTGCCAATCTTGTGATTGTGATCGTGCTTTATAAGATGGATGTCAAAACAGCAGCATTGCTTTCCGTAGTACGGGTGCTGCTTGCAGGGTTTTTATTTGGAAATCTTTTTAGTATTTTATATAGCATGGCAGGCGGAATGCTCAGTCTTTTAGTGATGGCATTCCTTCAAAAGACAAACTGGTTCAGCCTGATTGGAGTCAGTATTGCAGGGGGCGTGTGCCATAATATAGGACAATTAGTTGTAGCAGCGATTGTAGTGGAGACATTTAGCGTGACGTATTATATTCCATATTTGCTGCTGGCAGGTATGGTGACAGGAATGGTGATCGGATTTACGGCAGACAAAATGCTGGAACATCTTAAGACAATAAAGTTAGCATAAAAGGAGTAGTTATGATTTCGTATATACGGGGAGAATTGGTTGATATTCAAGAAGATAAGATTATCGTAGATGTAGGCGGGGTCGGATATGGTATCTATATGCCAAGGCAGGCGATTACAAGATTGCCGGCAGCAGGAAGAGAAGTGAAGATCCATACATATTTGAATGTCCGGGAAGATGCCATGCAGCTTTTCGGATTTTTGAGCAAGGATGATTTGGAAGTATTTAAGCTGGTCATTGGAGTCAGTGGGATTGGACCCAAAGGCGGTCTTTCGATTCTTTCCGGGATGTCGCCGGATGAATTGCGGTTTGCGGTGATTTCCAATGATACGAAAGCAATCAGCAAGACCCCGGGTATTGGAAAAAAGACGGCAGAAAAGCTGATTATTGAATTGAAAGATAAATTAAGCATGGAAGATGTACTGGAGCGCGGAAAAGATTCTTTGGAATATTCCCAAGAAACGAGCGAAAGCGTCGGAGTTCAAGCGGAAGCTGTGCAGGCGTTGGTAGCGCTTGGATATGGCAGTACAGAGGCGCTGCGCGCGGTTAAGAATGTCATTGCAGATGGTATGACGGTAGAAGAAGTATTAAAGCTTTCATTGAAACAGATGATGTTTTAAGAAAATGCAAGATAGAGGGAAGATAATATGGGAAGACGTATTATTACGACAGATACATTGGAAGAAGATATCAAGATAGAAGGGAATCTTCGGCCACAGCTTTTAGAAGACTATATCGGTCAGCAAAAAGCAAAAGAGACGTTAAAGATTTATATTGAAGCGGCAAAAGCAAGAAGAGAAAGCCTGGATCATGTATTGTTTTATGGTCCTCCGGGGCTGGGGAAGACAACGCTTGCGGGGATTATTGCAAATGAGATGGGCGTAAATATGAAAGTCACCTCTGGTCCGGCGATAGAGAAGCCAGGTGAGATGGCAGCTATTCTCAATAGTCTGCAAGAAGGCGACGTGCTGTTTGTAGACGAGATCCACCGTTTGAACCGTCAGGTGGAGGAAGTCCTGTATCCGGCGATGGAAGATTATGCGATTGATATCATGATTGGAAAAGGAGCTTCTGCCAGGTCTATAAGATTGGAGCTGCCTGAATTTACATTGGTAGGTGCAACAACGAGAGCAGGAATGCTGACAGCACCGTTAAGGGATCGTTTTGGAGTGGTGCATCATCTGGAATATTACAGTGAAGAGGAATTAAAGACGATTATCATAAGGTCTGCAAAAGTACTTGGAGTGGAGATCGATGCGAAAGGAGCGGCAGAGCTTGCGAAACGTTCCCGAGGCACTCCGCGTCTTGCAAACCGTTTGTTAAAGAGAGTAAGGGATTTTGCACAGGTGAAATATGATGGGAAGATTACCGAAGAAGTGGCTTCTTCGGCGCTTGATATTTTGGATGTAGATAAATACGGGTTGGATGGGATTGACCGCAATATTCTGCTTACGATGATACAAAAATTCCAGGGAGGGCCGGTCGGTCTTGATACTTTGGCTGCGTCTGTAGGAGAAGATTCGGGCACGTTGGAAGATGTATATGAGCCATATCTTTTGAAAAACGGATTTATAAAGAGGACGCCAAGAGGGCGCGTGGCAACAGAACTGACTTATGAACATCTTGGACTTCCGATGGAAAATGTATAAAATGTAGTTGGTTTTTGATGATAAATCGTTTATAATGATAAACATAAAACGCAGGAGAAAATGCAAGGGGGTATTCCTATGTCAGCAGCAAAGAATAATGCAGAAGTATTAATCGGGGGAAAGGTATATACATTAAGTGGATTTGAAAGTGAAGAGTATCTTCAGCAAGTAGCCACTTATCTGAATCGTAAAATGAACGAATCTTTCGGTCAGGATGGTTATCGTAAGCAAAGTCCGGAGACAAAGATTGTACTATTGGGATTGAATATTGCAGATGACTATTTCAAGGCAACAAAACAGGCGGAGACGCTGGAAAGCGATCTGGAGCAGAAGGAAAAAGATATTTATGAACTGAAACATGAATTGATTTCGGTACAGATTAAGCTGGAAAATGCGGAAAAAACGTTGGAGAAAGAGAAGTCCGAGAACAATGCATTACAGATGCAGGTTGTTAAATTAGAAACAGAGATGAAAAATCACAAAAGATAGGGCTGTCTTATGACAGCCTTTTTTAAAGGGCATAAGGAAATGAAACAAATTGAAATATTAGCGCCGGCAGGCTCTTATGCAAGTTTGAAAGCAGCGCTTGCATCTGGTGCAGATGCCGTCTATGTAGGCGGAGATAAGTTTGGAGCAAGAGCATATGCAGAGAATTTCACAAGAGAGCAGCTTTTGCATGCCATAGATAAAGTACATCTTCATGGCAAAAAAATATATATGACGATGAATACCCTTTTGAAAGAAAAAGAGTTGATGGAATCATTTGTGCCATATTTCGAGCCATATTATGAGCAGGGGATTGATGCAGTAATCGTACAGGATATGGGTGTCTTAACGATGCTGAAAAAGCATTTTCCGGACGTGGCGATTCATGCAAGTACGCAGATGACCATTACCAATGAGCTGGGAGCCAGATTTGCCAAGCAAGAAGGAATACAAAGAGTAGTTCCGGCAAGAGAGCTGCATATCGATGAGGTGCGTAAGATTGCAGAGACCGGAATCGAGGTAGAATGTTTTGTGCACGGAGCGCTTTGCTACTGCTATTCGGGGCAGTGTCTGTACAGCAGCCTGGTTGGTGCAAGAAGCGGAAACCGCGGACAATGCGCGCAGCCATGCAGACTGCCTTATCAGGTAGATGGAAAGAAGGCTTCTTATGTCTTGAGTTTAAAAGATATCTGTACGCTGCAGGGAATTCCGGATTTGATTGAAGCCGGCGTCTGTTCTTTTAAAATAGAGGGACGTATGAAGAAGCCGGAATATGTGGCAGCAGTGACGTCCATATACAGGAAGTACACAGATTGGTATTTGCAAAATGGCAGAGATGGTTTTGGTGTAGAACAAAAAGATATGGAACTTTTGATGGACATCTATAACCGGGGCGGCTTTCACAGTGGCTATTATGGTCAGCAAAACGGCAGGGATATGGTTTCTTTGGAGCGGCCAAATCATGCAGGGGTTCCGGCACTAAAGGTGATACAGCCGCAAAAGAAGCAAATGCAAGTAAAAGCACTTACAAAACTTCATAAAGGGGATGTCATTGAGATTCCGTGGAAAAGTGAAAGTGAGCCGGAAAACTATACTTTAGGACAGGATTATCCGAAAGGGCAGGTGTTTTTTATCCCTGTGCGGAAGATGAAAGGATTGGAAAAGGATACGATTCTTTCTCGCACGCGAAATGAAATGCTTTTAAAAGAGATGAAAGCATTGGCAGAAAAGGAAATAAAAGAAAAAATTAAGGGGAAATTAATGCTTTCATTGACAAAATCTGCTAAACTTATACTGTCTGGAAATGGTATAGTGGTTGAATCCAATGGGGCACAGGCAGAACCTGCAAAAAATCAGCCGATGGATGCTGCTCGCATAAGTAAGCAGATGAGAAAAACAGGCGGCACCCCATACGAGTTTGAGAGTCTGGAAGTAGAGATAGAAGACACGGTATTTATGCCAATGCAGGCATTAAATGAATTGCGAAGACAAGGAATACAATCCTTGGAAGAGGCTGTTTTGGAAAAATATCGAAGACATAGGCTGCCTTTCAAGGAGTGTTCTGATTCTAAGATAGCGTGGAACGAAAAGAACGAAAAGAACGAAAAGAAAGATTCGTGCGTTGGTGTTCCAGGTTTGTTTGTATCTGTGGAGCAGTGGGAACAATTTTTGTGTGCGAAAGAGAATCCATATGTAAATCGCATTTATACAGACAGTACGCTGGTACAAAGAAAGACTCCGGAAGAATGGAAGCAGATATTAAGTTTAGGAACAAAGGAGCGTACACAGATTTATCTTTCTATGCCATATATTTTCCGGGAAAGGGCACATAAGATTTTTGAAAAGATGTGGCAGGCAGGAATCGTGGAGCTGTTTGACGGTGTACTCATTCGCAATTTGGAGAGTTATCAGTTTCTGCAAGAAAAGGGATATGAAAAACCGATTATTTTGGACGCGAATGTATATATGTTTAATACACAAAGCAAAGAATTCTGGCGTCATAAAAAGGTTCATGGCATGACGGCTCCGATGGAATTGAATGAAAAGGACTTAAATCTTTTGGGAGTTAGGGATATGGAAATGGTTGTCTATGGATATATTCCGATGATGGTTTCTGCGCAGTGTGTACAAAAAACGATTTATGGATGTAATGGACAGGAAGCGATACATTACTTAAAGGATCGTTATAAAAAAGAATTTACAGTTAAAAATTATTGCGATTACTGTTATAATATCATATATAATTCTGTTCCCCTTATGTTAGAAGGGGAGATAGCGTCTATAAGAAAGCTTTCTCCGGCAGCCATCCGCCTTTCTTTTACAAGAGAAACGGATTTGGAGATGGAAGTGTTGCTTAGACAGTATGGAGAACAGATCATAGAAGATAAAAAATTAGAGCCGCTTAAAATGGAACATACGAAGGGGCATTTTAAGAGAGGCGTAAAGTAGGTGGAATATTGGCGAATATAATAGTAGAGCTTTCCAAATATATATTGGTAGTGTGCATTATTTTGTATACGTATCAGTGTTTCAGTGTATTTGGATATCATGATTATGATAAAAAGCAGAGAATCTTAAACAGGCAAAGAAATCTTATGCTGGTGATTCATTTTATCTGCTTTCTGGTGATTTATACAAGTACAAATGAATTGAATATGTTGATTTTTTATGCAGTACAAGGCGTTATTCTTATTGTGATCAATCTACTGTATACGTTTGTTTATCCAAAGGTATCAAGGTTAGTCGTAAATAATATGTGCATGCTGATCAGTATCGGTTTTGTCATGCTGGCCAGGCTGTCTTTTAACAAAGCTGTGAAGCAGTGCGTATTTGTATCCGGATGTTTTGCCGCAAGTCTTTTTGTACCGCTGATCATCCGGAAAGTAAAAATGCTGTCGCAGTGGAGGATTTTTTACGGAGTGGTTGGAATCGTGTCCTTGGCGGCCGTGTTGGTTGCGGCACAAGTCTCGGACGGCGCAAAGCTTGGATTTACCTTTGGCGGAATCAGTATTCAGCCATCTGAGCTTGTGAAGATTATTTTTGTATTTTTTGTGGCGGCAAGTTTTTATAAATCAGTTTCTTTTACAAACGTCGTAATAACAACCGCATTGGCCGCCTTTCATGTATTGATCTTAGTAATATCAAAAGATTTAGGCGCGGCGCTTATCATTTTTGTTGTATATTTGATCATGCTTTATGTGGCAACCAGACAGCCTTTGTATATGCTTGCAGGGTTAGGCGCAGGAAGCGTGGCTTCCGTAGCGGCATATCATCTGTTTTCACATGTGCGCACACGTGTATTGGTGTGGAAGGATCCGTTTGCGGTCTATCAAAATGGTGGATTTCAGGTAGCGCAGTCTTTGTTTGCGATCGGCACAGGCAGTTGGTTCGGAATGGGACTTTTCCAGGGAGCGCCAAATGAGATACCGGTAGCAGAAGAAGATTTTATCTTTTCTGCGATTTCGGAAGAGCTGGGACTTATTTTTGCGTTGTGCTTGATCTTGATCTGTCTAAGCTGCTATGTGATGTTCTTAAATATCGCCATGCAGCTTCGGGACTTATTTTATAAACTGGTAGCGCTTGGGCTTGGAACATGTTACATCTTTCAGGTATTTTTAACAATTGGCGGTGTGACAAAGTTTATACCGTCTACCGGTGTGACACTTCCGTTTATCAGTTATGGAGGAAGTTCTGTTTTGAGTACGATGATCATGTTTGCAGTGATACAAGGTCTATATATATTAAGAGAAGATGAGGAAGAGAATCTTGAGCGAGAAAAGGCAAAACAATTACGAGAAGAAAAAAGAATATCGAAGCCTGCAAAACGCAGACAAGCGCCAGCCGATAAAGAAAAACGTCCGCTCGAGCAGCCAAAAAGACGTGCGCAGAGTAAGCCGCGACCAAGAAGTGTGGATGAAGAAATCGGAGCAACCGTCCAGGAAGCTCTCAGAGAAAAAGAGCGGGAAGAAAGAGCGCAAAAAGAAAAATACCAATAAAGAATTTGCAAGAATCACCTATGTGTTTGTAACATTATTTATTGTTATGATGGGGTATCTGGTATATTTTAATGCTGTTAAGAGTAAAGAGATTATCAATAGTCCGTATAATCCAAGGCAGGATCTGTATGCAGAGCGAGTAGTTCGGGGAAAGATATTAGATAGCAGTGGGAATATATTGGCAGAGACAACATTTGACGAAGATGGAACGGAAGTAAGGGAATACCCATATGGGGATTTGTTTGCGCATGTTGTCGGTTATTCTGTAAAAGGAAAAAGCGGACTGGAATCTACACAGAATTATAATTTGTTGACTTCAAATGCATTTATTCTGGAACGGGTTACGAAGGAATTCCAGGCAAAGAAAAATACCGGAGACAGTGTTGTGACAACATTGGACGCGGGACTTCAGGAAGCAGCAGCAGACGCACTTGGAAATCATAAAGGTGCGGTAGTGGTGTTGGAGGCAAGTACCGGTAAGGTTCGGGTAATGTTTTCTAATCCGGGTTTTGATCCGAATACCGTGTCGGAAGACTGGGAAGAATTGAATCAGGATGAAGACAGCGCTCTTTTAAACCGGGCAACCTATGGCGCATATGCGCCAGGCTCTACATTCAAAGCGATAACGGCGCTGGAGTACATGCGGGAATACAATAATTATGCGGACTATTCATACGAATGCGGCGGAAGTATTGAACATCAGGGAGTGGTGATTCATTGTTTTGACAGTACAGTGCATGGGAGAGAGAACTTTTTGGAATCCTTTGCAAATTCCTGTAACGCATCTTTTGTGAATATCGGACTGCTGCTAGACAGGGAGCGTTACGCAAAAACTGCAAAAGAGCTATTATTTAACAGCAAGCTGCCAGGGGATATTCCGCATCGGCAAAGCTCGTTTGCGGTATCAAAAGACACCAGCGATGCGGAACTTATGATGACTGCAATGGGGCAGGGAAAGACGCAAGTGAGCCCTTACCATATGGCGCTTATCACATCGGCGATTGCAAATGGAGGAACTTTGATGAAGCCGTATCTGGTAGATCGGATTACAAATTACAGCGGTTCTGTTATTAAGAAATATATGCCGGAAAAAGCAGGTACGCTGATGCAGTCAGGAGAAGCCGCTAAGTTAAAAGAGTATATGGAAGCGGTTGTAACGCAGGGTACTGGAAGCATCTTACAAAGCAACAGCTATACGGCAGCGGGAAAGACAGGAACTGCGGAATACAGCAGTGATAAAAGCAAGAGCCATTCTTGGTTTATGGGATTTTCCAATGTAGATAATCCGGAGCTTGTCATCAGTGTGGTAATCGAAGGCGCAGATGATACAGGAGCAAAAGCGATATCAGTTGCAAAAGAAGTTTTTGATGCGTATTACAGTAGATAAAGAGGCGCATATGCAGTATTATAAAAAGTTATATTTGGGTGAGAATGTAGCATCAAGAAAAGAGAAAATATTAGAAAAATTAAAGAAAAAAGAAACGGTTTTAAATGTGTATCTGATCATATTACCGAGGTATCCAAAGAAGCAGTTGGAATTTTTTGACGCTGTACTACTGCATCAAAAACGTTTTCAGGGAGACTTGTCGTTAGTTGGGCTTGCATCCGGTTATATGGAAGCACTGGATGTGGTGAGACGTATTACTGAGGAGGTATATCAGGAAACGAAGGACGCAGATATCAAGGCTTTCTTTGAAAAAGAGGCGTTTATCCGGTTGGATTGAGAAAGATGGTAGAAGGATGTTGCATATAATAGGAATGCTGTTGAAAATCATAGGAATCATGTTTGCAGTGATACTGGGGATTTTGGTATTACTGCTTTGCATTGTGCTTTTTTGCGCGGCGAAATATCAGGCGGATTTATCCTGTAAAGGTACAAAAGCTTCATTAAAGATAAATGCGTCTGTCAAATGGTTGTTTGGCTTGCTACGGTTCAAATTGCAATTACATGGAGAAAATTATGAATGGTCTGTAAAGGCAGCATGGAAGACAATCCTCAAAGAAGAATCTTTTTTTGAAGAAGCGGAAGAAAGAGTGATCGAGGAAGTAGAAGAAGTCGAAACAGCAGTCGAGACAGTCGTTAAAGAAGAAATAGAAGAAATCTTAAAAGAAGAAACTTTGAAAGAAGAGACAACAAAAAAGCAGACAATAAAAGAAGATATACCGTCAGCATCGGAAGAAAAAAAGATGGATGAAACATCTAAAGAGGAGCGGAAGAAACGAAAGAAAAAAAGACCAAACGTTATCTTGCGTATGCGAAAAAAAATTCATGAGTTAATCGAAAAGATAAAATATACTTTTTCCAATATTTGTGATAAGATAGAAGTGTTGGAAAAGTTAAAAGACCGGATAGCGGCATTTGTCGAATATGAACCGCATCGTCTTGCGTATCGAAAAGTGCTTGATACGGTTAAAATATGTATTGGTCATTTTTTTCCGAAGAAAATACAAGGGGATGTGACATTTGGTTTTTTGGATCCTTATCATACCGGACAGGCTTTGGCTGGTCTTAGTATGATATATCCGTTTATTGGTGATAATGTAAGTATTACTCCGGATTTTGAGCGGCGGATGCTGGAAGGAGAGATATTCCTGAAAGGGCATATCCGCATATGTCATGTGGTTTTGCTGGCAGGAAGATTGATTTTTTCTAAAAATGTCCGGGTGACATATAAACATATCAGGAAAATAATGAAACAAAGAGCAGGAGGAACATAATATGGCAGAAAATAATTTCCGAAATACGGTAGATGCACTGGTGCAGGGGATTGATACTGTGATTTCAACAGAAACTGTTGTGGGCGATCCAATTCATATAGGGGATACGATTATCTTGCCTCTTGTGGACGTCTCTTTTGCAATAGGTGCGGGAGCCTTCCATGCAGATAAAAGAGACCGCGGAGCGGGCGGCGTGGGTGGTAAGATGACACCAAGCGCAGTGCTTGTTTTGCAGAATGGAACAGCAAAGCTCGTAAATATTAAGAATCAGGATACGATTACAAAGCTTTTGGATATGGTTCCGGATCTGATCGATCGTTTTAAAAAAGATAAAAAGATGACGGAGAAGGAAGTTTCCGAACTTTTAGATGAAGCAGAAAAAGAAAAAAAATAATATGAGAACAGTGCATGAATCTAAGATGAGCGCATATAATGAATCAATATCGTTTGCCGGTGTGTGGTGAGTATGAAACGCGTCATAGGGTTTGCGCTGTTTTTTATTGCAGTAGGCATGACTATCATGATATTTCTTCCGAATAAGTTTGTCGGAGTATTACTGATCTTACTATGTCTGTTGATTGGATATCAGATGTTCTGCTGTTGATTTGAAAGGGCTGAAAGGAAAAGAAAGATAATACGACAAAAAAACCGGGGCTTACGGATGCCTCGGTTTCGCTTTGTCTGTATTCAGCACGAAAGAGATTAAGCTCTTTCCACTTTGCCGGATTTTAAGCAAGAAGTACATACGTACATTCTTTTTGATCCGCCTTCTGTCTTTACGCGAACAGATTTTACATTAGATTTCCACATTTTTGGTGTCTTTCTATGAGAGTGACTTACATTGTTTCCAAAATGAGCACCCTTTTCACAAATAGCACATTTAGCCATGATTGCACCTCCTAACGATCTTATATGCCTATATAAGGCTCACAACATTAATAATTCTAGCAGATAAATTTGGGTTTTGCAAGTGTTTATTTTAGTTTTTCAAAATTGTTGTAAAATTTTAGGAAAGAGAGTATAATATGTTTGATAAGTGCGCAAAACGGAATTCTATCAATTTAGGATTGGAGGTATAGATTAATGAGAGGTAATATAAGCACAGATTTAGGAATCATTTCGATCGATCCGGAAGTTATTGCCAAATATGCAGGATCCGTGGCTGTAGAATGCTTTGGAATTGTCGGAATGGCCGCAATCAGCATGAAGGATGGTCTGGTACATCTTTTGAAGAAGGAAAGCCTTACCAGAGGAATTCAGGTTGATATTTCAGAAGAGAATAAGATTTCGCTGAATTTTCATGTAATTGTATCCTATGGAGTCAGCATTTCAGCAGTGACAGAGAACCTTATGAGTAATGTAAGATATAAAGTAGAAGAATTTTCAGGACTGAGTGTAGATAAGATCAATATTTACATTGAAGGCGTAAGAGTAATTGATTAACAAGGAGGAACTTTATCGTGGCTACCAAAATAATCAATGTTGAGATGCTGGGAAAAATGTTTTTAGCCGGTGCGTCGAATATTGAGGCAAAAAAAGAATTTATTAATGAATTGAACGTATTTCCTGTTCCGGATGGGGATACAGGAACAAATATGTCATTGACCATTATGGCTGCAGCGAAAGAAGTGACTGCGCTTTCCAATCCGGATATGGTTTCACTTGCAAAGGCCATTTCATCCGGTTCATTACGAGGAGCAAGAGGAAACTCAGGAGTCATCCTTTCACAGTTGTTTCGTGGATTTACGAAAGGAATCAAGGAACACAAAGAGATTGATGTGATCGTTTTGGCAAATGCACTTGTGAAAGCGAAAGAAACGGCATATAAAGCAGTTATGAAGCCAAAGGAAGGAACCATTCTGACTGTGGCAAAAGGAATTGCGGATAAAGGGTTAGAACTTGCAGAAGAGACGGATGATTTGGAAGTATTTATTCCAAAAGTATTAGAACATGCCGAAGCGGTACTGGAAAAGACTCCGGAGATGCTTCCGGTATTAAAAGAAGCCGGTGTTGTAGACTCTGGCGGACAAGGGCTTTTAGAAGTATTGAAAGGTGCATATGACGCATTCCTTGGAAAAGAGATTGATTATTCAGCGATCAAACCAAGCGCCGGCGCAGGAATTACAAAAATCAGCGCGGAATCTACGGCAGAGATTAAATTCGGATATTGTACAGAGTTTATTATTCTTGCAGAGAAGGAATTTACGGAAGAGGATGAGAAGGGATTCAAGGCATTTTTGGAATCCATTGGTGATTCCATCGTATGTGTCGCAGATGATGAAGTAGTAAAAGTGCATGTGCATACAAATGATCCGGGACTTGCGATTCAAAAGGCGCTTACCTTCGGACAACTTTCCCGCATGAAGATTGATAATATGCGTGAAGAGCATGAAGAGAAATTGATCCGCGATGCCAATAAGATTGCGGCACAGCAAAAGGAAGCCGAAAAAGAGGCGAAACAAAAAGAACCAAGAAAACCGATGGGATTCATTGCAGTTTCCATTGGAGAAGGATTAAATGAGATTTTCCGTGAACTTGGCGTAGATTATATTATCGAAGGCGGACAGACGATGAATCCTAGTACGGAAGACATGCTGACCGCGATTGATGAAGTAAATGCAGACAGTGTATTTATCCTTCCGAACAATAAGAATATTGTACTCGCGGCAAATCAGGCGAAAGCGCTTATGGAAGATAAAGAGATCATTGTAATTCCAACAAAGACAGTTCCTCAGGGAATTACAGCCGTCATTAATTTTGTGCCGGAATTAAGCGCGAAAGAAAATGAAGAGATGATGTTAGAAGAGATTAAGAACGTCAAATCGGGTCAGGTTACTTATGCAGTCAGAGATACGAAGATTGATGACAAAGAGATTCATGAAGGCGATATTATGGGAATTGGTGATGCCGGAATTATCTCGGTAGGTACATCCATCGAAGAGACAGCCAAAGATATGCTTTCGCAGCTGGTGGATGAAGACAGCGAGTTGATCAGTCTGTATTATGGCGAGGATGTCAGTGAAGAAGATGCCGAGAATTTCAGCGCTCAGATTGAAGAACTGTATCCGCAGCTTGATGTAGATACACATTTTGGAGGACAGCCGATTTATTATTATGTATTGGCAGTAGAATAAATCAAAAAGAAGAATGTGCGAAAGCACATTCTTTTTTCGAAAATATGTCAAAAGGGAACAGATATGAAAGAAACAGACGCAATGATTACGTTAAAAGGAATCGGAGAAAAGACGGAAAAACTATTCCAAAAAGCAGGTATTTATACCGTGGGTGATTTGCTTCGTTTTTATCCGAGAGGATATGAGGTATATGAAGCGCCGGTTCCAATCAGTGAAATCGAAGAGGGGAATGTCTTTGCGGTTACAGGAATGATATCCGGGGCGGTAAAGACAGGAGGAAGCCGAGCCATGCAGGTGACTACGCTTTGTATAAAGGATGAGAGTGCAAGCTTAAAGGTGATTTGGTTTCGAATGCCATTTTTAAAAAATTCGCTAAGAAGCGGCATGACAGTAACGGTTCGTGGACGTGTCGTTCGAAAAAAGGACGGATTGGTGATGGAGCATCCGGAAATTTTTTCGCCTTTTTCCAAGTATGAGGAAAAACTGGGCACATTGCAGCCGGTTTATCCATTGACAGCAGGACTTACGAATAATATGGTAACGAGAGCGATGAAGCAAGCATTAGACGAGATTGTCTTGGCAAGGGAATTTCTTCCGAAAGAGCTGCGCCTTCATTATCGGCTGGCGGAATATAATTATGCCCTTCGAGGGATTCATTTTCCGATTGACAAACAAAACTATTATACGGCGAGGGAACGCCTGGTATTTGAAGAGTTTTTTATGTTTATCCTGGCGCTTCGCCAGCTAAAAGAGAGTACCGACAAGATGGAAAATGCTTTTTTAGTGGAAAAAAGGGAAGAAATAGAACATCTTATTGCAAAACTGCCATATGAGCTTACGAATGCGCAAAAAAAAGTTTGGACGGAGATCAAGAAAGAGCTTATGGGAGCATACGCGATGTCACGTCTGGTGCAAGGAGATGTGGGCTCCGGAAAAACGATAATCGCACTTTTGGCGCTTTTGCTGGTGGGACTAAATGGATATCAAGGAGCGCTTATGGCGCCGACAGAAGTGCTGGCAAAGCAGCATTTCGAATCTATCGTTCATACGCTGGAAGAGCATGGACTTCCGCTTCGGGCAGAATTGCTTACCGGTTCTATGACAGCAAAAGAAAAACGGCTTGCCTATGAAAGAATCGCAGAAGGAAAAGTGCAGATGATTATCGGAACGCATGCGTTGATCCAGGAAAAAGCCGTGTATCATAATCTGGCGTTGGTAGTGACAGACGAGCAACACCGATTTGGGGTCAAACAAAGAGAAACACTGGCGAAAAAGGGGCAGACACCGCATATGCTGGTAATGAGCGCCACGCCGATTCCTCGAACGCTTGCGATGATCGTATATGGAGATATGGATATCTCCGTCATTGATGAGCTTCCTGCAAATCGTCTTCCGATCAAGAACTGTGTGGTGGATACCGGATACCGTACCATTGCATATCAGTTTATGAAAAAACAGGTGAGTGAAGGAAGGCAATGTTATATTATCTGTCCCATGGTCGAAGAAAGCGAGGCGATTGAGGCTGAAAATGTGATAGATTACGCTGCGATGCTTCAGGAAATACTTGGAAACGCCTGTAGAATAGCTTATCTGCATGGAAAAATGAAGCAAAAACAAAAAGATGAGATTATGGAAATGTTTGCGAAGAAAGAAATAGATATTCTTGTATCTACAACGGTGATTGAAGTTGGAATCAATGTGCCGAATGCAACGGTTATGATGGTCGAAAATGCAGAACGGTTTGGATTGGCACAGCTGCATCAGCTTAGAGGAAGAGTTGGACGTGGAATTTATCAGTCATATTGCATTTTCATGACGGCTTCTAAGGCAAAGGAGACAAAAAAACGATTAGAGATTTTGAATCAATCCAATGATGGATTTTTTATTGCCAGTGAAGATTTAAAGCTTAGAGGACCGGGAGATCTTTTTGGAATCCGCCAAAGCGGATTGCTTAATTTTCGGCTTGGCGATGTATTTCAAGACGCCGTCATATTGCAGAAAGCGAACGAGGCAGTACAAAATCTGCTGGAGCATGACAAAAATCTTGAGGCAAAAGAGCATGTTTTATTAAAAGAGTTACTTCAGAAAGAAAAAGGTGTATCAGCATTCCTGTGATCGGAATGCAATACACCTTTTTCTTCGCTATTTTTGTCTAAAACGTATTTTTATGGTTTGACTTATTTACCAGCCATCTGTTTTTCCTGCTGTTCGATCATCTTCTTAACCATATAGCCGCCGACAGAACCATTCTGTCTAGAAGTTAAGTCACCATTGTATCCTTCTTTCAAAGGTACTCCAAGTTCGCTTGCAACCTCATATTTGAATTTGTTTAATGCTTCTTTTGCCTCTGGTACGGCTGTTCTGTTTGATGAACTGTTTGTCATAATCATTTTCCTCCTTTGTTGTAACTTTTTCAATTGTGTTACGCTGATAGTATGTGAAAAATAAAAAAGTTTAAACTAGTAATTTTTTCCTTCTGAAAAAGGAAATCCGATATAAAATTTTGTTGACATTTTTTCTCTACAAATGTAGAATGAAGTTGTACTACAAATGTAGAAAAAGAAAACGGAAAGGAAGAGGTAATTATGAAACGATTGTCTGAAGCAGAATTAGAGATTATGATGGCAATCTGGAATCTTGGAAAAACTGCAACTTCTTCGGAAATTACCGATATGTTGGGAGATAAGACTTGGAAAAAGACATCCGTACTTACTTTTTTGTCCAGGCTTGTGGAGAAAGAATATCTGGTATGTAAGAAAGAAGGAAAAGTAAATTATTATACGCCGCTTGTTTCTTATGAAAAGTTTACGAGGAAAGAGAGCAAAAATGTATTGGAGAAGATATATCATAATTCTTTGAAGAACTTTGTATCGGCTCTCTACGAAGGAGATGAGCTTAAAAAAGATGAGATTGAAGAATTAAAGATGTATTTGGAACAGCTGTAGAGGAGGGACAGATATGTTACAGCAGATATTTTATGATTTGACGGAAATATCCATTGCCGTATCTTTCGTAATTCTGCTTGCCTGTGCGGCATCGAAGTGGATGAGCAAAACATATGGCCGCCGATTCCGAAAAATCCTGTGGCTGGTACTTGCCATAAGGCTTTTGATTCCATGGAATTATACATTGGAGCAGACGCCGGTTAAGCTGTTTCAGACAAAAGAGGCGATAGGAATCCATGTGAATTCACACGAGCTGTCAGAAAAAAATATCATGCAGGAAGAAGCAGACGCGGGCATAGAAGAAAAGGATTTGAACGCAGGCAGAAGTCAGAGGGATATAGAAGAGGTTTCCGGGAAAACCAAAGATGGAATACCGATTCTGGTAGTGGCGGCATTGGTATGGCTTATGGGAGTATGTGTCTATTTTGGAAGGCAGCTTTGGATTTATCTTGGGCTTCGAAGACGATGCAGGAAAAAAGGAATTTTATGCGGGGGTGTCTATGAAAGAATGCTGCGAAGAACGTTTGCGGATATGAAGATTCGCCGTATTCCGCGTATTTACCGCATGATGGAGATTCAAAGTCCAATGATTTTAGGATATTTTGATGTTATTATGCTGCTGCCGGATAGGATATATACCGAAGAACAGTTAGAGCATATCTTTCGGCATGAAGGATGGCATTACCGCTGCAAGGATTTGTGGTATAAATTATTAATGGTGATCGTATGCGGTCTTCATTGGTTTAATCCGTGCGTCTATTATATGAGACGTCAGTCTTTTGAAGACTTGGAGTTCGTCTGTGATGAAAAAACAACAAGTATGTTGAAAAAAGAAGAAAAGAAATCTTATTGTCATACGCTTTTGGATACCACAATCTCGGATCAGCGAGAACAACTGCTTTCTACTTGCTTCTGGGGAAGTAAAAGAATTTTGAAGTACCGTATAAATAATATATTCGATGAAACCAAGAAAAAAAGCGGAAAACTGCCATTGATTTTGATCTTGGGCGTGATGATTTTGCTTAGCATGACGATCTCTTGCGGATATCAAAGGAGCGGTGCAGAATACGATAATCTGGATTTGAGTTATATTGCCGATACTAAGAAGAGCAGGCTAAAAGACACGAATAAGAATATTTGCGTAATGCTGGAAAAAATCCAAAAAGAAGACGGCATTGCGGCTATGGAATTCTATATTCGGTCACAAGGAACAGCAAGTTTGGGTGAAAATGCTTATTTTGAAACATGCAGATGTTATATTGATGACGTTTTGATACACGAAAAGCGAATAGGGATGGAAGAGACGGAAAACTTAAAAGAATCTTTTATGATGCTTCGTACAGAACATGCAGCGTTTGAAGATTTGGATGGAGTGCAGATGCGGATAGAATTTGAAAATCTCGTCTCAGATAGCGGGGCAGTATATGAAGGAGTATGGGATTTAAACTGGGCAATGAAGGTTTTAGAAGAAGCCGATACATATTATTTGAAGGAAAATGCATATGATGGGTTTACAGTGGATTTCGTCCGGGTCACACAAGATACGCTGAGTGTCCATGCGACAAGTAAAACGGTATTGAGAAACATTAGCCAGGCGATGCTTTTGCTGGAGGTGGCGCAGGTTGAATATAAGAATGGCGCACACAGTAATTTAAAAGAAATCTCTTATGTATTATCCGAAGACGGGAAAGAAGTCGTTTTGTCGGGGACATTCGAAAATCCTCAGCCAGATAAGAAATTATTATCAATCACATTAGCAAATGACAGAAAAAAGAATATTCTCCTGGAAGATTCGGCGAATTAAAAGAAGAATAGAAAATATGAAAGAAAGAAGGATGCTTATGAAAAAGAAAAACAATCGTCTTATGAAAATTGCCATTGGAATGAGTATACTTGCAGTGTGTACGGTTCTTTTGGCGGCAGGACTTTTTATGGCAAAACGTATGGAGGAAGAACATGCGACACCGCAGGAAGTGCTGAATGCATATTTTGCGCTCATTCCGGAAAAGAAATATGAAGAAATGTATGGATTTTTAAGTGCAGCTGCCAAAGAGAATATTTCCAAAGAAGCGTTTATGGAACGGAATCAGAATATCTATGACGGAATCGAATGCAGTGAGATTAAGATTGAAATTTCGGAGGAAGATTCTGTTGTAGAGGAAGGTGCCAAAGAAGCAGAATTAGTTTACAAAACAACAATGCAGACTTTGGCAGGAGAAGCATTGTTTGGCAATTCGGCAGTGCTGACACTTGACGAAGAAAAGGAGTATAAGATTGAATGGACTTCGAGGATGATTTTTCCGGATCTTGGGGAGAAGGAAAAGGTAAAAATCCGTACAAAAGAGGCCAGACGAGGCAGTATTTTAGACCGTAATGGAAAGATTCTTGCGCAAAATGGCGCTGTATCGGAGGTAGGACTTGTGCCTGGCAAGATGCCGGAGGATCCGACACAGATGTTAAGCAAACTTGCATCATTGCTTGATACGGAAGCGGAGAAAATTAACAAAGAATTAAGTGCGTCATGGGTAACAGATGAGACCTTTGTTCCATTGAAAAGAATATCAAGAGAGAATGAAGAATTAGAAAAAAAATTACTCGCTTGTGAAGGCGTGTTGATTCAGAATGTGGAAGACCGCGTGTATCCATACGGTGAGATGGCGGGACATATTACAGGGTACATTCAGTCTATCAGCGAGGAGCAATTAAAGGAGCTGGAGGCAGAAGGATATCATAGCGGAAGCAAGATTGGGAAAGCAGGCGCGGAAAAGATGTTTGAAGAAGCGCTGCGTCCGAAGGAGGGATATGAAATCTATATCGCGGATGAGTCCGGAGTTCAGGTGAATTCGATTGCTGCGAAAGAGGCGCAAGACGGAGAAGACGTAACATTGACGATTGATATTGCGCTGCAAAAGGAATTTTACGAGGCATTTAAAGATACGTCGGGCGCCAATGTTGCTATGGACCCATCCAGTGGAGAATTGCTGGCGCTGCTTAGTACGCCGTGTTACGACCCAAATGAATTTATCTGGGGATTATCTCAGGCAAGATGGGATGAACTTAATAACGATCCGAAAATGCCTTTGACGAATAAGTACCTTGCATCTTGGGTTCCGGGTTCTACATTCAAACCAATCACGGCGATGATCGGAATTGACAGTGGTAAATTAGATCCTTTGGAGAACAAAGGAAATGTAGGAAAGGCATGGCAAAAGGACGGAAGCTGGGGGTCCTATAAAGTAACTACGCTGACGGATTATGGAAGTGAAGTGAATTTGAAAAATGCGTTGATCTATTCGGATAATATCTATTTTGCAAGAACCGCACTTGATATAGGCGCAGATACATTTGAGCAGGCACTTGTAAAAATCGGATTCGGGGAAGAATGCGATTTTACACTTCCGATTCAGAATTCAACCTTTGCCGCGGAAGGCAAAATTACAAGCGAGATTCAGCTTGCGGATACCGGATATGGGCAGGGACAGCTTCTTGTGAATCCGATTTTCTTTGCATCCATATATTCTGCATTTACCAATGATGGCAATATGGTTCGTCCAGTGCTTTTACTTGACGAAGAAAAGGGAGCTATATATAAACAACAGGCGTTTTCTTCGCAGGCAGTAAAGACGGTGAAAGATGCACTTTATGCGGTGATTGAAACACCCGACGGAACCGGTCATGCGGCATGGAGCAATGGAGTACGTCTTTATGGAAAGACGGGAACTGCCGAGACAAAAGCAAGTCAGGGGGATGCCGGCGCGACTGAATATGGATGGCTTGCCTGCGCAATTGAGGAAGGCGTGGAAAGACCGCTGGAAATCATTAGTATGGTACAGGATATTCAAAATGAGGAGCGTGGATTTATCAATAAAAATATCAAGAAAATTGTTCAATTTTACATACAGCAGCGGTAAAGTGATTGACAATGAGAAAGCAACTTTATATAATAAACGGGAATAAAAAAGTGAGAGGTGCTTTATGAGAGTAATTGCAGGAAGTGCAAAAAGCATCCGGCTGAAAACACCTGTAGGTTTGAGTACAAGACCAACGACAGACCGGATCAAAGAAACTCTTTTTAATATGATTTCTCCGTATTTGTGTGATTGCTGCTTTCTGGATTTGTTTAGCGGCAGCGGGGCAATCGGGATAGAAGCGTTGAGCCGCGGGGCAAGAAGCGCTGTCTTCGTAGAACAGAATGCAAATGCGATCGCGTGTATCTATGAGAATTTGAAAAATACCAGATTAGAAACATGGGCGAAGGTTATAAAAGGAGACGTATTTCATGTATTGAGGATGTTAGAAGGAAAATATGTATTTGACTGTATTTTCATGGACCCGCCCTATAATATGGAGTATGAAAAAAAAGTATTGAGGGCGCTTGCAGATTCCTCTTGCATTCATTCGGATACGATAATCATTATAGAAGCTTCTCTTGAGACGGACTTTTCTTATCTGGATGAGATTGGTTATGAGATTATAAAACAGAAGACGTATAAGACGAATGTGCATATATTTGTCTCATATAAAGGAGTGGGGTAAAATGATAAGGGCAGTATATCCGGGAAGTTTTGATCCGGTGACTTTTGGACATATAGATGTGATCAAACGAGCCAGCAGATTGGTAGATGAGCTGGTTGTCGGAGTGTTGCATAATAAAGCAAAAATTCCGTTGTTTTCTGTGGAAGAACGTGTTAAAATGTTAAATGAAGTATTTGAAAATCTGGCAAATGTGAAAGTAATTCCCTTTGAAGGGTTATTGGTTGATTTTGTAAAATCAGTGGAAGCACAGATGGTAATCAGAGGTTTGCGCGCGATTACGGACTTTGAATATGAATTACAGATGGCGCAGACGAACCATAAGTTGTCACCGGATATAGAAACCGTTTTTTTGACAACAGGTCTTGAATATTCGTATTTAAGTTCAACGATGGTAAAAGAGGTTGCCGCTTTTGGAGGAGATATTACAAGATTTGTGCCTGAAGCAGTTGCTTGCAAAATACAAGGGAAAATGAAGATTAAAGGAGAGTGTAAATCATGAGCAGCCGTATTGAACAGATTATTGAAGAGATTGAGGAGTACATTGACAGTTGTAAATTCCAACCGTTATCTACAACCAAGATTATTGTAAATAAAGAACAGTTAGATGAGCTTTTACGTGAATTACGTATGAAGACCCCAGATGAGATTAAACGTTATCAGAAAATCATTGCAAATAAGGATGCAATTCTTGCTGATGCGCAGGCGAAAGCAGAAAGCATGATTGAAGAAGCACAGATACATACGAATGAACTTGTAAGTGAGCATGAAATTATGCAGCAGGCATATGCGCAGGCAAACGAAATAGTTACTGCTGCTACAGAACAGGCACAGCAGATTCTTGACAATGCAACAAGCGATGCGAATGATATCCGTATGGGAGCGCTGCAGTATGCCGGCGATCTTCTTCAGAATGCAGAGACGATTATTGGTCACACACTTGACAGCTATACAACCAAATATGACAATCTGGTAAGTACTCTTCAGGATTGTTATGAAACTGTACGCAATAACCGTGCAGATTTGGAAGCTTCGAATGCTCCATCGGAGGATTACGATTCTGATTTGGCATCATTTGATCTGGAAGATGATTTGTAAAAATATCAAAATTATATTAGGATCAAAAGATAAAATTTATATAACAATAAGCGATGAAACTGGTTATTCCTGTAGTAACCAGTTTTTCTGCGATATAGGGGAGCAGCGGAATGTCAGTTCCTTGCAGCATACAATCTGTCTGCGCCGCTGCACATAATCCTCCAAAAGAAGTACAAGCCATTAAAAGCGTATATTTCAGAGGGAATGCAAGATCGGAATTGCAAAGAAGAACGATTCCGTTGGTTACTTCCAAAGCCGGAAGAAATAGGTATTGCCAGAGGAAAGAGCCTGGGAATAATTCTTTTGCAAAAACCAGAAGAATAGAAAAAACCATAATGTAACCGCCAACCTTGGTGACAGCTTCGAAGCTGTCGATGATACTTTCATCGATCAGGGAAAGACCTTTTAGTGCAGATGATTTTTCTGAAGGAACAAAAGTGCTTGCGTTCGATTCTTTATAAAAAAAACGAAAAATAAAGCTTGCACAAACTGGCGCTATAAGTAAGATGAAAAGAGAAGGAAGCATTAAGGCTTCTTTTTTTAAATTCTGCAGTACAAGAAAGTTCATAATAAATGCCGGACTTGTATTGTTACAGAAAGAAAGCAGGTAACGGGCTTCTTTATTGGCGATCAAACCATTGAATGCAAGATCAGAGACTGCTTTTGCACCCATGGGATAACCGCATAAAAATCCTGTTGCTACAGGATATGTACCGGTTTTACTTACTTTAAAAAAACGGGATAACAATGGTCCGGTTAAGTTCGTAAGAAGAGAGACGGCGTTTGATTTTACTAAAATCCCGGATATAAATATGAATGGCAGCAAGGTAGGAAGTACAATCTGGAACCATAAAAGAAGTCCGCTGCTTGCACCTTCAAATACTTTGGATGGCTGGAAAAGCATGATCAAAAAAATACCTGCGATTGTAAGACGAAACGTAAAGTTTTTCAAAAAGTCACCTCCTTTTTAGGATAATCTAATTTATGGGAGATTTTGTTTTTTTATGCGTAGTCAATGCATATAGTGTTGGGAGAACAAAAAGACAGGGATTGCGTATGAGACAAAACAAATATCGAAGGTATCTGCTTTTGATTGGAATAGCAGCAATATGCAACAGTATTTTGATTGGACAGATCAGGGAACGAAGCGCCCTTAACGAGTTAGATATGGCAGTTGTAAAGGAGGAAACTTTTCGTAATCATGTATTAAATGAAGAGATGATCATGTATATGCAAAAATCTGATGTGCCGGCGAAAGCGGCGGGCATTTTTTTGGCAGAGGAGATCAGCGCTTCCTGCGGTTTGCATAAACCGTATACAACGAAGAAAATCCAAAAGGCAGAGCACAAATGGAGACAGAATCCGATGTTTGACGAATACATGGACGTCTGTGACAGCATCTGGCGCGATCTTAAATATTTTCCGGTTCCAAAGTCAGGGACAGATGATTCGCTTACCGTATCTTATGGGGATAGTTGGATGGGCGAGCGTACTTTTGGTGGAAGACGAGGTCATGAAGGAACCGACCTTATGGCAAATGAAAACATACCAGGGTTATATCCGATTATCAGTATGACCGACGGGGTAGTCGTAAACAAAGGATGGCTTCCAAAAGGCGGATGGAGAATTGGGATTCTTTCTCCAAGCGGCGGGTATTATTATTATGCTCATCTTAGTGATTATGCAGATATTGAAGAGGGCGATGAAATTAAAGCAGGCGAACTGCTTGGCTATATGGGAGACAGCGGTTACGGTGAAGAAGGAACGACCGGAATGTTCCCGGTACATTTGCACGTGGGCATCTATATTTATCCGGATGGAAAGGAGATTAGTATCAATCCATACTGGATCATGCGTTATCTTGAAAAATTTAAATTAGAAGCTGCATATTCTTGATGGAGTATGATATACTGTTAAGTTGTGGAGGAAGAATAATGAATTTACCAGCAGAGTTTATAGAAAAAATGAAAAATTTACTGGGCGATGAATTCGATGATTACATCTCTTGCTATCAGGAACCAAGATGGTATGGTCTTCGTGTAAATACAGCGAAGATCAGTGTAGAAGAATTCGAAAGAATATGCCCGTTTGAGATAAAGAAAGTCCCTTGGATCGAAAATGGATTCTATTATGAGGGAGATAAGGTTCAGGCTGCAAAACATCCATATTATTTTGCCGGACTTTACTATCTGCAGGAACCAAGCGCTATGACACCGGCCAGCCGTCTTCCGATATCGGCGGGAGATAAAGTATTGGATGTATGCGCTGCTCCCGGCGGAAAGGCAACGGAACTTGGAGCAAAGCTTGCAAGAGAAGGTGTGCTGGCTGCCAATGATATCAGTAATTCCAGGGCGAAAGGACTGCTTAAGAATATCGAAGTATTTGGGATCGGCAACGTACTTGTTTTGAGCGAGGAACCGGGGAAACTGGAGGATTATTTTACAGGATATTTTGATAAGATATTGATCGACGCGCCATGCTCCGGAGAGGGAATGTTTCGCAAGGATAAAAAAGTTGTAAAAGCATGGGAAGAACATGGACCGGAATTTTTTGCAAAGCTGCAAAAAAGCATTATTACGCAAGCCGCAAGAATGTTAAAGCCTGGCGGACTTATGCTATATTCTACCTGTACGTTTGACGTGAGAGAAAACGAAGAAACGATTGAATATTTACTGGATACCTATCCGGAATTCCAGATATTGCCGATGGAAGGCTACGAAGGATTTTGCGAGGGAAGATGGGATTTGACCAAAAGTAAGAACGAGGACTTGAAAAAAACAATTCGTATCTTTCCGCATAAGATGCATGGGGAAGGACATTATCTTGCGCTCCTGCAAAAGGGGGAGCCATTGGAGGAGACGATTGAAAGTAAGACGTATTCCAACCCAAAGCAGGGTGTGAAAAAGATTCCGGAAGAGCTGGAAGCGTTTTTAAAATATACAACGTTGGACATAAAAAAAGAGCGGCTTGAAATCCACGGTGAGACGGTATATTATATGCCAAAGGCAATCCCGGATATCAAAGGATTGCGTTTCCTGCGCACAGGACTCTATCTTGGGGATTTAAAGAAGAACCGATTTGAGCCGAGTCAGGCAATTGCCATGTACTTAAAAAAAGAGGAATATAAACTTACGATAGATCTGCCGGTAACGGATGAACGTGTGATCCGTTATCTAAAGGGAGAGACGATTGAGGTGGATGACTTTGTAAGCGCCAAAGAAAAGGGATGGTATCTGCTTCTTGTCGACGGATATCCGCTTGGTTTTGGAAAGCTTTTACAGGGTACGTTAAAGAATAAATATCTTCCGGGCTGGAGATGGCAGTCATGATCCGTCTTGATAAATATCTGGCTGATTTAAGCATCGGAACCAGACAGGAAGTGAAAAAATATATCCGTCAGGGACGTGTCTGCATTGATGGAAATATTGTAAAGAAAGCAGATACAAAAGTCGATGAGCAGATACAAAAAGTATCTTTCGACGGGAAAGAATTAGGGTATGAGGCCTTTGTCTATTATATGCTGCATAAACCGGCAGGAGTAGTGTCGGCAACAGAAGATAAAAAAGAGACGACGGTTTTGGATCTGATCACGGATAAAAAGCGTAAAGATTTATTTCCGGTGGGAAGATTGGATAAGGATACCGAAGGGCTTTTGCTGATTACGAATGATGGAGCGTTGGCGCATCGTTTGCTTTCTCCGAAAAAGCATGTAGATAAAGTCTATTATGCCAAAGTAGAAGGAGTCGTTACCGAGGAGGACGTAAGGCGTTTCGCGGAAGGGCTTTGCATCGGTCAAGGAGAAGAGGCGAGTCCATCTAAGCTTGTAATCTTAAAATCCGGAGCAGTTTCGGAGATTGAGCTTACGATTCAGGAAGGAAAGTTTCATCAGGTAAAGAGGATGTTTGAAGCAGTCGGAAAGAACGTAATTTATCTAAAACGACTTTCGATGGGAGCATTGAAATTAGATGAAACGTTGGAAAAAGGTTCTTATCGCCTGCTTAGCAAAGAGGAGTTGGAACAATTATGCTGACAGAGAAGAAGGCAGTAATTTTCGACATGGATGGCACGCTCATAGATTCGATGTGGGTATGGCATTCGGTAGATGAAATTTATATGCAAAAGTACCATTTAATAGAGCCGGATGACTTTCATGAAGAGATGGAAGGGATGAGCTTTGCGGAAGTGGCAGATTATTTTTTGCGGGCATTTCCCAATCTGATGCTTACAACGGCAGAAATTATGGAAGAATGGCATCAGCTTGCCATGGATAAATACCGAAATGAAGTACAGTTAAAAGAAGGAGCTTTAGAATTCCTATTAAGCTTGAAGGAGCAAGGAATTTGCCTTGGCATTGCAACAAGCAATTCCAGGGAACTGGCGGAAGCAGTGCTGGATGCGCATGGTATCCGAAATCTTTTCGACTGCATTTTGACATCCGATGAAGCAAAGGCAGGGAAACCGGCGCCGGATGTTTACTTAAAGGTTGCAGAGAAGCTAAATGTACTGCCGGCACAGTGTCTTGTCTTTGAAGATGTGCCAAAGGGTATTCTAGCAGGAAAGAATGCCGGCATGACTGTATGTGCAGTCTATGATGCGGCGGCTGAATATCAGGAAGAGAAAAAACGTGAACTTGCGGACTATTCTATCCGTAACTTTTTTGATATAAAAAATAAAACCTATGAGGTATTATAGATGAATCAGGGATTTTTACCGATTACAAAACAAGAGATGAAAGAAAGAGGATGGGAGCAGCTAGACTTTGTCTATGTATGCGGAGATGCATATGTAGATCATCCATCTTTTGGACATGCTATCATCACAAGAATATTAGAAGCAAATGGCTATAAGGTTGGGATTATCGCGCAGCCGGATTGGAAAGACAAAGAAAGTATTATGGAATTTGGCGAACCAAGACTTGGTTTTTTGGTTTCTGCCGGAAATATGGATTCCATGGTGAATCACTATTATGTCTCTAAAAAACGAAGAAAAACCGATGCTTTTACCCCGGGCGGGGTGATGGGAAAGCGGCCGGACTATGCGACGGTTGTATATTGCAACCTTATTCGCCAAGCATACAAAAAGATTCCGATTATCATAGGAGGAATCGAAGCCAGTCTTCGCAGGCTAGCTCATTACGACTACTGGTCTGACCAATTAAAACGCTCGATACTTTTAGATTCGGGCGCGGATATTTTATCTTATGGCATGGGAGAGCGTTCCATCGTAGAGATTGCAGAGGCACTGGATTCCGGCATCGAGGTCAAGGATATTACTTATATTGACGGAACGGTTTGCAAAGTGAAAAATTTAGACAGTGTGTATGATGCCATAATACTGGAATCATTTGAGGAATTAAAACAGGATAAAAGGAACTATGCAAAAAGCTTTTACACACAGTACTGCAATACAGATCCGTTTCAGGCAAAGCGTCTTGTCGAGCCTTACCAGGAGCATCTGTATGTAGTGCAGAATCCGCCGGCGAAACCTCTTTCGCAATCTGAAATGGATCGTGTCTATAGTTATCCGTATATGCGGACTTATCATCCGTCTTATGAGGAAGCAGGCGGGGTTCCGGCAATTTCCGAAGTGAAATTCAGCCTGATCAGCAATCGCGGTTGTTTTGGGGCTTGCAGTTTTTGTGCATTGACGTTTCATCAGGGTAGGATCATTCAGACAAGAAGCCATGAATCACTGTTGGAGGAAGCCAAAAAGTTTATCTGGGAACCGGATTTTAAAGGTTATATCCATGATGTGGGAGGTCCTACAGCCAATTTCCGCGCTCCGGCCTGTGAAAAACAGCTGACGCAAGGAGCATGTAAACACAGGCAATGTCTGTTCCCATCTCCTTGTAAAAATATGAACGCGAGTCATAGAGACTATTTGAAATTATTACGAAAACTTCGGGAGCTGCCAAATGTAAAAAAGGTATTTATCCGCTCAGGTATCCGATTTGACTATCTGTTGGCAGATAAAGATGACAGCTTTTTTAAGGAGTTGTGTGAACATCATATAAGCGGACAGTTAAAAGTTGCGCCCGAACATATCTCTGATGCGGTACTTACACGTATGGGAAAACCAGAGAACAGCGTCTATCAAAGATTTTGCAAAAAATATAAAAAAATCAATGAAGACTTAGGAAAAAAGCAGTATTTGGTCCCGTATCTGATGTCTTCACATCCGGGTTCTACGCTGAAAGAGGCGGTAGAGCTGGCAGAGTATTTAAGAGATCTTGGTTATATGCCGGAACAGGTGCAGGATTTCTATCCGACGCCATCCACGATTTCTACGTGTATGTATTATACCGGAGTAGATCCACGCGATATGAAGCCGGTATATGTGCCGGTAAACCCACATGAGAAAGCAATGCAGCGGGCGTTGATCCAGTACCGGAATCCGAAAAACTATGATCTGGTGTTGGAAGCATTAAAACTTGCGGATCGTATGGATTTGGTTGGTTATGACAAGCATTGTCTTATCCGGCCAAAGTATAAGGAAAACGGCGGTTATCCGAATCGATATTTCAAAAAAGAGACGGAGAAAATAAAACCAAAGAAAAAGAAGACGATCCGTAATGTACATAAGAAAAAAAGATAGGGAAATAAAAAATAACGAGGAATCATGATGAATAGAAAAAAAGGAGAGGCTGGATATCTTTTATCCAGGAAAAGACAGTTGATACTAAAGGCGGTGCTTGAATTCGGTATTGTTGCCGCGCTCTTGATCTTAGGGATCACACAGACGAAGACACGTGCAAATCTTTTGACGGTCGTGGCAATTTTAGGGTGTCTTCCTGCATCAAAAGTATTGGTACAGTTTATCAGTATCTTCCCATATAAATCGATAGAGAAGGAAAAACATAGGGAAATCAGTGAAAAATCAGAATGCCTGTCAGTCGTGTATGATACGGTTGTCACCAGTCATGAAAAAATCCTTCCGATCGATTGCATGGTTGTATGCGGCAATATGATATGCGGTTACGCGCATAATCCAAAAACGGATCCGGAATATGCTGCAAAGCATATCAAACAGATGCTTTCGCAAAATGGCTATGCACAGATGACGGTAAAACTTTTTTCGGATTACGTGAAATTCATTACAAGAGTAGAAGGATTGAATAATATACGAAAAGTAGAGAAGAAAGAAACGTCGCCAGAAGAAGAACAAATTTGCAATCTGTTGTTAAATATATCAATGTAGTCTGGCAGGAGAAGATATGCAGGAACTAAAAATTACAAAAAACGAGTCAGGACAGCGTATGGATAAGGTGGTATCCAAATATTTAAATCAGGCGCCTGCAAGCTTTATCTATAAAATGCTCCGGAAAAAGAATATCGTATTGAATGGAAAGAAGGCATCCGGAAAAGAGAAACTGATCTTAGATGATGTGATTCAGTTCTTTCTTGCAGATGAGACGATAGCGAAATTTTCCAATGTTAAGATCCCAAAAACAAAGCAGGTAACGCTGGATATTGTATATGAAGATGAGAACGTAGTTTTTATTAATAAGCCGGTGGGAATGCTGTCACAAAAAGCTAATCCTTCGGATGAATCAGTGAATGAATACCTGATTCAGTATTTATTAGCTTCCAATGCAATTACAGGAGAAGAGCTTCGCAGTTTCCGTCCTGCTGTCTGCAATCGTCTGGATAGAAATACCAGCGGACTGATTCTTGCCGGAAAGACGATGGAAGGACTGCAAGGACTGAGTATGATGTTGAAGGATCGGACGATGAAAAAATATTATCGCTGTCTGGTAAAAGGGAATGTAAATAAAGACATGTATGTGGCAGGATGGCTCGTAAAAGACGAAAAGACGAATAAAGTAATCGTGCATAATGCAAAAGAAAGGATGTCAGAGGAAGAAAAGCGGATAGAAACTTCGTACCATGTGATTTGGAATACAGATGAAGTCTCTTTTTTGGAAGTGCATCTGATTACCGGAAGAACGCATCAGATTCGCGCACATCTTGCAAGCATAGGGCATCCTATTATCGGAGATCACAAATATGGAGAAGTTAAGATCAATACGGCGTACAAAGAACGATTTGGATTAAAATCACAGCTTTTACATGCGTATCGTATTCAGATGCCAAGGTTGGAGAAAGGATTGGAAACTCTTTCCCAAAAAGAATTCTGTGCCAGATTACCGAAGCAATTCCAGACAATTTGTGATAATGCGTGTAAAGCAGGGAAGGGATAACGCGTATGGGAACCTGGAATTCAAGAGGGCTTCGAGGCTCTGCATTAGAAGATTTTATTAATCACACAAATGAGCGGTATTTAGAAAAAGGTCTTGCATTGATTCAGAAGATTCCAACGCCGATTACCCCTGTTCGGATCGATAAAGAACACAGACATATCACCCTTGCTTATTTTGAGCAGAAAAGCACGGTGGATTATATTGGGGCGGTACAAGGGATTCCGATTTGCTTTGATGCGAAGGAATGCAGCAGCGATACATTTCCGCTGCAGAACATTCACGAACATCAGGTAGCATTTATGGAAGCGTTCGAGAAACAGGAAGGAATTGCATTTTTAGTGATTTACTTTAGCATGCGTAATGAATTGTATTATATGCGTTTTGCTGAAATGAAACAGTTCTGGGAGAGGAAAGAGTCAGGCGGACGAAAAAGTATCCGCTACGAAGAGTTGCATCCCGAGTATTTTATGACACTGCAAAATGGATATTTTGTTCCCTATCTGGAGGCGATTCAACGGGATTTGGAAGAAAGAGATTGAGTAGGAGAGAATAATCCTATTATTGTATTGACAAGGATATCTGCCTGTTATATAATTCAATGATGGTTTAATACATTAGCACGATAAAGCGCGAGCGATAGGTTGGAGGAGCAAATGAAAAATCAGATTATACATACTCCGGAAGGAGTCAGAGATATTTATAATGTAGAATGCAGAAAGAAACTGATCTTGCAGGAACGGCTGCATGATGTTCTGCATTTATATGGCTATCAGGATATACAGACGCCAAGCTTTGAATTTTTTGAGGTATTTCGAAAGGAAATCGGAACCATTGCGTCAAAGGAACTCTACAAATTCTTTGACCGTGAGGGCAATACAATGGCGCTTCGCCCGGACATTACGCCTTCCATTGCCCGTGCGGCAGCAACTTTGTATGAAGGAGAGGAACTTCCTATACGGCTTTGTTATATTGGGAATACGTTTATCAATCATTCCAGTTATCAGGGACGTTTAAAGGAAACTACACAGCTTGGAGCCGAGTTGATCGGCGTGGACAGTGTAGATGCCGATGCAGAAATGCTTGCGATGGTGATTGATTGTTTAAAAAAAGCCGGACTGGAAGACTTTCAGCTTACGATTGGGAATGTAGAATTTTTTGAAAGCCTGATTCAAGCGGGAGGATTTGAAGAGAAGATAGAAGAACAGGTACGCGATTTGATTAAAAACCGTAATTTTTTTGGTATAGATGAAGTGTTTGATCATATTGAGGTGTCGCAGAATGCAAAAGACGCATTTGCCATGCTGCCATCTTTGATCGGTACGGTGGAAATTTTAGAAGAAGCGAAAAAAATTGCGCCGGATGCAAAGGCAGCAAGAGGAATCCGGCGGCTGGAACGCATTTATAAAGTATTAAGAGCATACGGTGTGGAAAAATATGTTACGTTTGATCTTAGCATGTGCGGCACTTATGGGTATTATACCGGGATTATTTTCAGAGCATATACATTTGGAACCGGAGATGCGATTGTAAAGGGCGGACGTTACGATCATCTGTTGGAAAAATTCGGAAAGGTTTCTCCTTCGATTGGATTTGCAATCGTGGCGGATGAGCTTATGAATGCCCTGAACAGACAGAAAATTGAGATTCCATGCGAATTTTCTAACTTTATGATTCTTTATGATGAAGAGCGGCGGTTTGAGGCAATCAAGCTTGCGAGAAAATTCAGAAGAAACCAGAAAAATACGGAGCTGATTAAAAAAAATCCGCAAAAGGAGCTGGAAGAATACTATGAGCATGGCAGACAGAATCTTGCCGGGAGCATGATCTATCTTGGAAATGAAGACAAATTTTTGATGATGGACTTGATTACAGGGGAAGAACTGATGCGCAGTGAAAATTAAAAGGAGATAGATCAATGAGGTATCTGACGTTTGCGCTCTGTAAAGGGCGGCTGGCAAAAAAAACGCTGGCACTTCTGGAAAGACTTGGAATTACCTGTGAGGAAATGAAAGATCCAAATTCCAGAAAACTGATTTTTGTAAACGAAGAATTAAAATTAAAATTTTTCCTTGCAAAAGGACCGGATGTACCGACCTATGTAGAATATGGCGCGGCAGACATTGGGGTTGTCGGGAAAGATATATTGGTTGAAGAGGGGAAAAAAGTACATGAGGTTCTGGATCTTGGATTTGGCGCCTGCAAGATGTGTGTATGCGGGCCAAAAGAAGCGAATGAACTGCTTTTGCATCATGAATTGATCCGGGTAGCAACAAAATATCCGGCAATCGCAAAAGATTATTTTTATAATAAAAAGCATCAAACGGTAGAGATTATCAAATTAAACGGTTCGATTGAACTCGCTCCAATCGTAGGCCTTTCCGAAGTGATCGTAGATATTGTGGAAACGGGCTCAACCCTAAGAGAGAATGGGCTGGCTGTGTTGGAAGAAGTGTGTCCGCTGTCTGCAAGGATGGTAGTAAATCCGGTTAGCATGCGTATGGAAAACGACCGAATCAAAGAATTAGTGACTGGTCTTCGAAAAATTTTGAAGGAGGATGCAAGATGAGAATTCAGAAATTAGATAAAGACAGCAAAGCAAACCTTTTGGAAGATCTGTTAAAGAGAAGTCCGAACAACTACACCGAATATGAGACCCGTGTGGCTGCTATTTTGCAGGAAGTGAAAGAAAAGAAAGATGCGGCGATATTTGCTTATACGAAACAGTTTGATAAAGCAGATATTGATAAAGATACCATCCGTGTGACCGATGCAGAAATGGACGAAGCATATCAAAGCGTAGATGCTTCTTTGTTGGAGATTATCCGAAAGGCGCTTAAAAATATCAGGGAATATCACGATAAGCAAAAGCAGTACAGCTGGTTTGACTCAAAGCCCGATGGCTCTATATTAGGACAGAAGATTACACCGTTACAGCGTGTCGGCGTATATGTGCCAGGAGGGAAGGCAGTGTATCCGTCGTCCGTCCTTATGAATGTGATTCCGGCAAAGTGCGCCGGCGTAGATGAGATCATCATGGTAACACCACCTGGAAAAGACGGGAAAGTAAATCCGAACACATTGGTAGCAGCCAAAGAAGCAGGTGTAGATGTCGTTTATAAGGTTGGCGGTGCACAGGCAATCGCCGCCTTAGCCTATGGAACACAGAGCATTCCAAAAGTAGATAAGATCGTAGGTCCTGGAAATATCTATGTAGCGCTTGCCAAAAAGGCTGTTTATGGACATGTGAGTATTGATTCTGTGGCAGGACCAAGTGAGATTTTAGTAATTGCAGACGAGACGGCAAATCCGCGTTATGTGGCGGCAGATTTGCTGTCGCAGGCAGAACATGATGAATTGGCCTCTGCCATTTTGGTAACGACCAGTGAGGAGTTAGCTTATAAAGTATCCGAAGAGGTGGATCAATTTGTAAAAGAATTATCCAGAGGGGAAATCATCCAAAAGTCATTGGATAACTATGGATATATTCTGGTAGCTGATACGTTGGATGAGGCGATCGAAACAGCAAATGAGATTGCATCCGAGCATTTGGAGATTCAGACAGCGAACCCATTTGAGGTGATGACAAAGATTAGGAACGCAGGAGCTATTTTCATTGGTGAATACAGCAGTGAGCCTCTGGGAGATTATTTTGCGGGACCAAATCATATTCTTCCGACAAATGGAACGGCAAAATTCTTTTCGCCGCTTTCGGTGGATGATTTTATCAAAAAGTCCAGTATCATCTCATATTCAAGAGAAGCGCTTAAAGCAGCGCATTTAGATATTGAGGCATTCGCAAAAGCGGAACAGCTTACTGCGCATGCGAATTCTATCCATGTCAGATTCGAGAATGAATAGGAGGCAGGTTATGGGAGAAAGAATTGCGGTTTGCAGCCGCCAGACAAAAGAAACAACGATTCAGATAAAATTAAATCTTGACGGAACAGGAAAGAGTGATATTCACACGGGAATCGGTTTTTTTGATCATATGCTTGCAGGGTTCGCGAAACATGGATTATTTGATCTTGAGGTTTCGGTAAAAGGAGATCTTGAAGTAGACTGCCATCATACGATCGAAGATACCGGTATCGTTATCGGTGAGGCAATAAAAAAAGCGCTGGGTGAGAAAGCCGGCATCAAACGTTATGGCTATTTTCTTCTGCCGATGGATGAAACGCTTGCCATGTGTGCAATCGATTTGTCCGGGAGACCATACCTTGCATATCAGGCAGATTTCTTGGTGCCTTCTATCGGGGATATGGACACGGAGATGGTGAAAGAATTCTTTTATGCGGTTTCTTACAGCGCTATGATGAATCTTCACTTGAAGATTATGGAAAAAGGAAATCAGCATCATATGTGTGAAGCGCTGTTTAAGGCATTTGGAAAAGCGCTTGCCATGGCGGTATCAGAAGAGCCGCGGATGAAAGGTGTCTGGTCTACAAAAGGAAGTTTATAAGAATAAATAAAGGAGATATTGTTATGAGTTACAGACGATTGATTCCATGTATTTTTGTGAAAGAGCAAAAAGCAGTTGCATGGTTTGATAATTCGGAAGTGATAGAAGATGATGTACTTGCACTTGCGAAACGGTACAGCGAAAATGGTGCGGATGAGATTATCTGGTTTGATCTGTCGGAGTCGGAAGAAGAACATGAGGAAGCAATTGATCTGCTTCGTCATGTGTGTCGTGCAATACATATTCCGGTTTCTGCCGGAGGACATATTGAACGTCTGGAAGACGTGAAAAAGATTCTGTATGCTGGAGCAAAAAGAGCGATTGTTAATTTGTCTAAGCATAACGCGCCGAATATGATGAATGAGGCTTCCGGGCGTTTTGGAAATGATAAGATTGTTGTATCTTTAAATGATCTTGACGCGCTTTTTAAACACCGACGCCTTATTGAAAAGACTTGCGACGGCATATTGTTCATGCATCGGCTGGATTTAAATTCCATTTCCAATATCACAAATCTTCCGGCGATTGTACTGACAGATACGATGGAAGACGAGGAGATTTTTAAAATCTTGAAAGCAGAGGGAATTCTTGGAGTATCTGGGCGTTATATCAGTCAACCGGATATGAGTTTTACAGATTTTAAGGAAAAATGTGCAAAAGAAGAGATTAAAATGATGCAGTTTGAATCGGCGATGGATTTTTCGCAGTTCAAATTAAACAGCGACGGATTGCTTCCGGTTGTCGTGCAGGACTATAAGACTGCAGAAGTACTGATGCTTGCTTATATGAACAGACAAGCATTTGAACATACATTGAAAACCGGGCGTATGACTTATTTTAGCAGGAGCAGGCAGGAACTTTGGATCAAGGGAGACACTTCCGGGCATTATCAGTATGTAAAATCATTGATGATTGATTGTGATAAAGACACTTTGCTTGCGAAAGTAGACCAGATCGGAGCTGCTTGTCATACGGGGAATCCGACTTGCTTCTTTCAGACCGTGGCAGGAGCCGATTACAATGGAAAAAATCCTCTGCGGATTTTTGATACCGTATATGAAACAATCCTAGACCGGAAAAAGAATCCGAAGGAAGGTTCTTATACAAATTATCTTTTTGAGAAAGGGATTGATAAGATCCTGAAAAAATTGGGCGAGGAAGCGACTGAAATTGTCATTGCGGCCAAAAATCCGAATCCGGAAGAAATCAAATACGAAATGGCAGATTTCTTATATCATGCCATGGTCTTAATGGTAGAACGAGGCGTGAGTTGGGAAGACATTATTAATGAGCTTGCCGACCGCTAAAGTCAAACCTGCATAAAACAAAGGAAGGGGACATATATTCTAGTAAATATATGTTCCTTTTTGGTACATAAACGAAGCACAGGAGTGTGAGGATATGAATGATACAGAGCGGCGCAGGAAAGAACTTCTGGAACAGACAAGGATGAGATATTATGATAAGGGGATGCCTCCGGCGGTTCATCCAAGGTACCGGGCTTTTTACAAGGAATTGTATGAAGAGGATACAGAAGTTGGAAAAGGCGGGACATTTGGAATCCGTTCCTTTATCTGTATTCTTTGTTTTGCAGTTTTTGTGTTGGCAGACTATAAAGAAACAGAAATCTTAAACTGGAAACCATCCGCAATTATTAAGGAAATCAGTCAGCCCTTCGGAATGCAGAAAAAATTGGAGAATTTCATAAAATTTCCCCAATAAGCAAAAAAATTATTGGGTTTTATTGTTAAATATTCCCTAAAATGGTATAATATATATCCTATATCGTTTAATATAAAAGGAAAGGAGAAAGTTGATGAAAAAGATGAAAAAGATGAAAAAACGAATAGCCCTTTGTATGACGATATGCATTGCTCTTGCAAATATCGCAGGAGCTGTTTCAGGGAATATGCACATGGTACATGCCGGAGACGGAATTAAACTGCAGGCGAGTGTAGAGGCGCGCTATAGTTCAAATCATATTCGTTGGAAGCCGATGGTTGAAGCAACCGGATACCATGTTCTAAGAAGCGAGGAGGCATTAGAAATACAGGTAAAAACGGGTTACGATAGTGTGGCAATTACATGGAAACCGGTAAAGAATGCCGATGGTTACAGAGTATTTCGAAGTGCGAATGGCGAGACCACAGAGGTAACGGAAGAAAAACTGGATGGAACAACGGTCAGCTTCCAGGATAGAACAGTAAAGGATGCTGTTGTTTATTCTTATGTGGTAAAAGCATATACGGGAACAGAAGAAATTGCACAAAGCAAATCAGTAACCGATCACGTCAAAGTAGGTATGGATGCTTTGAAAACATATGCGGCTCTTGCAAAAGAATTTGAAGGTGAGGACCAGATTTTTAATGGAGAGCGTGGTGTAGATGTCAGCGAGAGCGCTGATTTGCTGCATAAAGTAAATACAGGATCTGTTATTTTAAGATTTAAAGCAGATTCCTCCAACACGTTAGGCGTGTTGCTCGGAACAAAGGACGCAAGTATTAATTTGCCTGCAAATCTGGGTTATGGTTCAGATTGTACTTCGATGTTCTTAAAAAATGACAATGAAATGTTTCGATTTGTATACAGGCATACACAAGCTGAGATAGGAGGACCATACTCTTTTAAGGATGGTGATTGGCATACGATCGTTTTAAGCTGTAATCCGGACGGTAAATACATGCGTGTTACGATAGACGGCGTAGAAAGGTGGAGTAATACAGTTGAAACGAACAAAGGAATGTTTGCAAAACAAAATATTCTGGATCAGGTAACGATTGGTGCGCAGAAGAATCCAGATGGTACGATTGCCTATGGATTTAAAGGTGCAATTTCACAGGTTATTGTAACAGATGAGATTCTTTCGGACGAAGCGGCGATTGAGATATCCAGAAATGGTTATTCAGGAAAAGATAAACCGGGAATGAATATTTCTGAAATGTTCAATACTGCGTATGGAGATAATTCATGGGTCTTTACTGGCGGCAGTGCCGTCCAAGGAGGATATGCGCAGACGCAAGGTATCCGTAATTATATCGGACAATTCGAAGAATATGTAAGATGGACAAACAGTATTAATGAAAACGGACGTCAAAGATATACCATCAATACAGGAAGGTCGGGACGAACACTTTCCGATGTGGCATCAGCTTATGATAAGTTGGTAACGGCATTTGGTCCAAAGGCAGCCGTTTATATGATTGGAGAAGAAGATTACAGCCAGGGTGATGAAAATATTGCACAGTTTAAAAAAGACTTAAAGGTATTTATTGACAAATCGCTGGACTTAAAAGAGAATAACGGCGGCTTTGCAGTGATTCAGAAACCATTTGCAGTAAAAAATGACAGCAGTAATACCATGATCCGAAAATACTGTGGTGCAGTTGATGAGGTGGTAGGAGAATACCAGAACGAGCATGAAAAATATAATCGTATTGTTGTAGTCGATCATTTTACGAAGACAAATACGGAAGACTTCAAAACCAATAAACTGCAGGAAGACGGATCATTAAATGCAAGAGGACATTTTGAAATTGGTAAGCAGTTTTCAGAAGCTACATACGGATCAAGTAACGGATATCCGGGAAGTGGAGTAACTTTGAATCTGGAACAGGTAGAGCAGGCAGACAGTTATCTTAATGTACAGCCAAAGATAACATCAACAGACTCTTCCCTGCAAGTTACCATTCCTGACGAATATAATATGGAATGGAAATATGAATTAAATATGGAAGAAACGATTGTTTCCGGAAATATTACAGGCAATACTTTTGAGATTCCGGGACTTGTGGAAGGTAAGGAATATGTCCTGAAAATGCAGTCTTCTGATGAAAAAAAACAATTGGTTACTATGAAGGGAATCATTGAAAATGGCCGTCATGCTGATCAAAATGTGCCAGTTCTTGATCGGAAACAGCAAGCAATTACGGATATGATGGATGAGAAGGCATCTATGACATGGCTGTTTATGGGAGATTCCATTACACATGGCGCTCTTTGGACATATGGATATGATGGTATCGCACAGACTTTTGAGAAATATCTAAGAGATCAGTTGGGACGTACGGAGGATGTTGTGGTGAATACAGCCGTATCAGGCGCTACCACGATAAGTACTTTAAATACGATTGAGCAAAGACTGAAAAAGTATATGCCGGATGTTGTGTCCATCATGCTTGGAACCAATGATGCAGCAAATAATGCAGATGCAAGAACATACAAAGAAAAATTACAAACTATTATTAACAAGGTGAAAGAACTCAATCCGCATGCGGTGATTATTTTAAGAAGTCCGACACCAGTTTGGAATGCCGGAGTAAGGGAAACGAACATTGCCGTTTGTATCGAAGAAATGAAGGAGATTGCCAAGGAGAATGATCTTATCTACATTGATCAGTATACAAAAGTACAGGAAGCGTTCACCAGCTATCCATGGCTGAAAGGAGCACAGTATTTATTTGGCAATAACATCCATCCCGGTGTGAACGGACATCTGATTATGACAAGACAATTCATTAAAGGATGTGGTCTTTGGACAGACGACAGCAAGATTACAAATTTATTTTATAAAATGCCAATTGCACAAGAAGTAAATGCGGTAGTACCGTCATTGCAAAGTGGTGCGAATCGAATCGGCGTGTCTGTTGCACAATTGAAAGAAGAAAGCGGTTTGCAGATTGGACAAGTTACTTTAAAGGCAACAACAAAAGATGATGCGCAAAGCTACGCAATCTCAATAAAAGATGGTGAGGAATATGCAATTTTAAAAGATATTCCGAGTGAGCGTACATATGAGGTAGAAGTAAGCGCATATTTGAAAAATGAAGCAAAGAAGGTCGTTTTTGCAAAACAGGAAATTGCCTTAAAGGAAGATTCCGAAGAGATGTTTGACATTTTGCTTAGCAATAAAAAGGCAAAAGATCTGTCTGTCAATGCTGTGATAGGAAACTTCTCTGTTAGTTCTATGGCACCGGAAGGAAATTATGTATTTGAATTATGTGAAGGAGAAGGCAGCAATCATAATACATTATTTGACATCGAGGAAGGTAAGCTGAAAATAAAAGGACAGCTTGAAGAAGGAAATATTTATCCGATTCGCGTAAAAGCAGTATGCGGCAAAGTTTCAAAAGAAGAAAAATTTGAAATTTATGCGGTTGGAAAAGGCTTGATATTTGAAAAAGAAAATCAGGAGATCAGTTCTGGCAGTCCGGTAGATATTACAACGGAAGCGTACGCAGAAAAGCTGCTGAATCTTGAGGAGGGAACCTTTATTATACAATATACCTCTACAAGCAATTACATTATTCAAAGTTTATTTAGTATTGCAAACGGCAGCATTAATAACAATAATCGCCACATGCATGTATATATCCGACCGGAAGGAACCTTGGGATGCGAAATCAGGAATGACAGTGCATTAAATTATCACATTTTGGCTGCAAATGCGGTAAAGGCGGAGTATAAGGGATCTCCTGCGAAAAATACAATTGCATTGAAGGCAGATAAGGAGAATGGTCAGTATAAATTATTTGCAAATGGAAGTCTTGTGGCAACGGTAGATGCAGCGACGATTGGCGGATTTAAATTTGCTCAGGATATCACAGGTCTTGATACAGTGCAGATTGGAGCGACAAAACGAGGCGGAACAGCCGCATATCCATTTGGCGGAATGGTTCATCGTATAAGCGTCTATGAAACGGCGTTAAGTGACGAGGAATTGATTGAAGCTACAGCAGTGACAGAATTTCCAGAATTGCAGCAGATTTTCCATAAGAACGATGGAACGGGCGCTAATTATTACAGAATCCCTTCCCTTTTAACATTGAAAAGTGGTAACATGATCAGCGCGATTGACGCAAGATTTGGTGGAACACATGATTCACCAAATAATATTGATATTGCGGTTTCCAGAAGTGAAGATGGAGGAAAAGAATGGTCAGAACCATTCCTTGCATTCCATTATGATGATTTTGAAGATAATACGCTTGAGATTCCGCTTGGAACGCAGGTTCGTGTAAATCAGAGTGCTTCCTTTATTGATCCGGTTCTTTTACAAGATGAAGAGACAGAACGTGTCTTTTTGATTGCGGATGCGATGCCGGCTGGTTATGGCTCTCCACAGGCTGTAAGCGGAAGCGGTTATAAAGAAATTAACGGTCAGAAATATCTCAAACTCCAAAAAGCAGGAGAGACAGACTACAATTATACTGTTCGTGAGAATAATATTATCTATGATGACAGAACGAATGAAGCAACCGAGTATTCATTGAATGCAAACTTTGAGATTCTGAAAAACAACGAATTACAAACTGTAAAACAAAAAGCATCCAGATATGATCCGACGGGAACAAGCGGTGCATTGGTAGTTGATACCACTAACAAAGACGTTGCTATGAATATTATGTATGAGAATGCTATATTCAAGGTACTTCCGACTACATGGTTATATATGAAATACAGTGATGATGACGGGAAGACATGGTCAGATCCTGTTTTCCTAAATGGAATGGTAAAACCGGAAAATTCGAGGGTTCTTGTAGTGGGTCCGGGACGTGGCATTCAGATTAAAAATGGAAGTTATAAGGGACGTTTGATTATTCCGGTATATGATACATCCAAGTCGGGAATTATCTACAGTGATGATCACGGCATCACATGGACATATGCACAAGGACCGAATACATCATCAGCAGCAATGTCTGAGACGCAGATCGTGGAGATGCCGGATGGTTCTTTAAAAGTATATGCGCGGTCGAATAATTCTAAGATTGCATCTGCAGCAAGTATTGATGGCGGAGAAACATGGAGCGCGGCACAGTATGTGGAAGGTCTTACCCAGCCAGGTTGGGGCTCGCAGTTATCTGTTATCCGTTACGATGGTCTCATAGACGGAAAGCCGGCAGTAATTATGTCTTCACCGGCAGGCGTAGGAAATTACAGAAGAGACGGAAGAGTTAAGATTGGGCTGATTACGGATACAAACGAAGAAGGTATTGCAAAATATCAGGTAGAATGGAAGTATGATTATTCTGTAGACGGTCAAAATGTAGGATTTGCATACTCTTGTTTAACAGAGCTGCCAAACCATAATATTGGTCTGTTGTACGAAAAATATGACTCTTATAATCCGGCAGAATTGCATTCGCAAGATACCATCAAATACGAAGAACTTACACTCTCTGACTTGATGGGAGCAAAAGCAGTCCGGGTAACTACCGCAGTATCCGGTAACGGCAGCGTATCTAAGAGCAATACCGCCTTTGCAGGAACCAAGATTACCGTTTTGGCAATACCGGATAAAGGCTATCGTTTGGCGGGGTGGATTAGCGAAAGCGGCGATGTAGTGCATACTGAGCTGACATACACATTTACAGCTGCAGACGATATAACTTTAACAGCAGTTTTTGAGAAAGACCCTGAAGAGACAGAAATAGGTAAAAAAGAGTTAGAAGCACTTATTTTGGAGATTGAAAGAAAAGACTTGGATGAATATACCGAAGAAAGCGTCAATACTCTTTTGAAAACAGTCAAAGTTGGTCGCGAAGTGCTGGCAATGGAAGAATGTAGTCAGGGAATGATGGAGATTACTCTGAACATGATTCGAGCTGCATTAAATGGTCTTACGAAAAAACCGTCTGAAATGAAGCCAGCGAATAAAACTGCTCTTCAAGAAGCAATTGCATTTGTAGAAGCAGAAGATCTTAGTATCTATACGGACGAGAGTGTAGAAATCTTGAGGAAAGCTTTGGATGCTGCTTATGCAGTTATCGAAGATGAAGAACTTGGCGAAGATGATCAGGCAATTGTTGATCGTGTAAAAGATACATTGAGGGCAGCATTTGAGACACTGGTATTAAAAGAGACGAAAAATGTTGATAAAGGTGGTTTAAAGAAATTGATTGATAAGTCTGTACAATTTGATTCTGCCAAAGATTTATACACAGAAGAAAGTTTTGCAAAATTCAAAACAGCATATGATGAAGCGATTCGCGTATATCAGGATGAAAATGCAACACAGGAAGAGGTGGATGCATCAAGAGCTAATCTGGAAACAGGAAGACGTGAACTTCGTGAGAAACCAAATAAAGATAAATTGGAAGAATTGTTAGGTAAAATAGCAAAAATGAATCTTGGCTTATATACTGAGGTTACTTCTCAGGCTGTGAAAGCAGCATATCAAGAGGCAATCACAGTATTTGAAGACGAAAATGCAACGCAGCTTCAAGTAGCGCAGGCGGTCGCGAAACTTCAGAATGCAGCAAAGGGACTTAAAAAAGCAGCAAAAGAACCTGAAAAGACAGTAAAAGAATCTGAAAAAGCAACTAGAGCAGTAAAAACAGGTGATGATACTACCAGAGTATTATGGTTGACATTAATATTCCTTGCAGTGTTAGAAAGCATGAAAACAGGCAAAGGTCTGCTGAATAAAGTATCCAAAAGATAAGTAAGACAAGGGAAGGTTTATTAATTCGTTTAATGAACTTTCCCTTTTAAGAATCTTATTTTTGTGATATACTAACCAAAAAGCAAAAAGGCTTTTGAAATCGTATGATGCTCATAAGGAAAGGGTAAGAATATGGATAAACAATGGACAAGTATTTTTCTTGAAGAAATTGAAGGCTTAAAAAATACAATGGATATGTTTGACAAAGGAGAACTTGATCGCAAGGCATATAAAGGTATCTCCGGCGGGTTAGGAAGCTACGCACAAAGAGATCCTGCGAAGCATATGCTGCGTCTTCGTCTGCCTGGCGGACGTCTGACGATAAATCGTTTGGAATTTCTTGCAAAGATCATAGAAAAAGAAAAGGTGAACAGAATAAAGCTGACCACATGTGAAACGATTCAGCTTCATGATCTGTTAGTCGAACAGGTACCGGATATCATGGAGAAGGCGATTGATTGCGACATCTACACCAAGGGAGGCGGCGGTGATAATCCGAGAAATGTAATGGCAAGCCCGCTCTCAGGTGTTCAGCAAGGAGAATGTTTTGATGTAATGCCTTGGGCAGAGGCAGTAACCGGCTATCTTTTGTCAATCTGTCGGGATATTCATATGCCGCGCAAACTCAAAATTGCTTTTTGTAATGGAGTAGATGACTGTGTTCACAGCGCTTTTCGTGATATGGGATTTCTGGCAAATCCGGATGGTACATTTTCAGTACGCATTGCCGGAGGACTGGGAGCAGCGAAACCTTCTATGGGATTACTGGTGGAAGAGCATGCAAAGCCGCAAGACGTACTCTATTATGTCCGTGCTATGATTGAAGTGTTCTGCGCACATGGCAACTATGAAAATCGTGCCAAAGCACGTACTCGTTTTTTACAGGATACATTGGGATGTGATGGCCTTCGGGAAGCGTTCCTGAAAGAGGTAGATGCACTTAAGAAAATAGGAGGCTTGGAGCTTTCCATGCTTGAAAAGACAGAAGTTCAAAAGCAGTCAGATGGCGGGACAATAGAAGACTGTCGTGTAATCCCTCAAAAACAGCCTGGATTGTATGCGGTGAAGTATCATCCGATCGGAGGGCTGCTGCCGATAGATAAACCACGTAAGCTTTATGAGTTATTGAAAGATATGAATGAAGCGGAGATTCGCATTGCTCCGGATGAGTCCTTATATATTATCAATCTTAATTCTGCCGAGACAAAGAAAGTTCTGGAAGCTACCAATGACAGTGCCAGGACAGAATTCGAACATAGTGTTGCGTGTATTGGTTCCGCTACTTGTCAGCAGGGGGTTCGTGATAGTCAGGGAGTTCTGCAGGTGCTAGTAGAAGCCGTGCGTGAGGCAGGAATTGAAGATGGATTTTTGCCTAAAATTTGTATTTCCGGTTGTCCATCCAGTTGTTCTGCTCATCAGGCAGGCGCTATTGGTTTTCAAGGCGGCGTAAAACGCGTAGATAATACCCCTTGCCCTGCGTTTAGAATGACGTTGGGAGGCAGCGACCATCTCGGTAAGGCACAGTTCGGTGAAGGTTCCGTTACTATATTGGAACAAGACATGCCGGCTCTTTTCGTAGAATTGGGTAAGGCAGCACAAGATTGTGGACTATGTTGGGAAGATTGGTCTAAGAGCCATTCTAAGGAACGGGATGCCATTATCGCGAAATATTCATAATAAAACATGATAGGGCAGCCGAATAAAGCTGCCCGCTTTTTTGTAAAGGACGTATAAATAAAATGAAAAGAAAAAATATAGCACTTATTTTACTGGCAGTTATATTAACATTAACCACTTCCTGCGGTGTATCTTCGTCTGATAAATCCGCATCAAAGGAAGAATCTCAGTCAACGGATACTGCAAATGAGCAGATTACTTTTACAGATGATTTGGATCAGGAATTTACAGTTGACAAGCCAAAACGAGTGGTTGCCATGATTGGCAGCTTTGCTGATATCTGGCTTTTAGCCGGTGGAGAAGATAGTCTGGTCGCTACTGCGAATGATGCATGGGAATCCTATGAATTAAACCTTGGAGAAGAAGTTGCCAATATTGGCTCCGGAATGAAGCCGAGCGCGGAACTGGTACTGGAAGCACAGCCAGATTTGATCTTGGCAAGTACGATTTCATCATCGAATCTGGATTTAAAGGAAACCTTTGATAAATCGAAGATTCCTGCGGCTTATTTTAATGTCGCATCCTTCGAAGACTATCTTGAGCTATTGGAATTGTGTACAAAGCTTACCGGACAGGATAAGAACTATGAAACATACGGAACAAAGGTGAAAAAACAGATAGAAGACGCTGTCGCCAAACAAAACAAAGACGCGCCAAAAGTGTTGAATCTTCAGGTTTCCGGTAAAAGCTGTACGGTAAAAAACAGCGAAGATAATGTGTTAGGTGAGATGTTAGCAAAATTGGGATGTACCAATATTGCGGACCAAAACGGCGCTTTGTTGGAGGACTTGAGTCTGGAAGCAATCATAAAAGCCGATCCGGATTATATATTTGCTGTTTATCATGGCACTGATACAGAAGGGGCACAGAAGAATCTGGAAAAGAACCTATTGTCCAATCCTGCCTGGAGTGAACTTAGAGCAGTAAAGGAAGATCGTTTTTATATATTGGATCGCCGATTATATAATTTAAAACCCAATGCTTTATGGGGGGATGCATATGAAGAATTGTCAGATATTCTATATGGGGAAGAATAAACACCGTCTGGCAACGATTGGAGGACTGGCTATATTGACACTGATTGTTTCCATAGTCAGTCTGTTTTTAGGAGCTGCATCTTTATCGGCAACGGACGTGGTGTCCGTACTTTTTGGAAAGGGCGGAAATATTCAGACGCAAATTGTACTTTATGCCAGGCTTCCACGGCTATGCGGATGCTTAATGGCAGGTTCTTCGTTAGCTGTCTCAGGAGTGATTATCCAGCGTGTGTTGATAATCCTCTGGCGGCTCCTAATATTATTGGGGTCAATTCCGGCGCCGGATTGGCAACGGTTCTATGTTGTGCGCTTGCACCGGAAGCGTTCTATCTAACTCCGCTGGCAGCCTTTGTGGGAGCTTTAGCAGGCGTTATGCTGGTATTATTTATCGCTGAACGGGCGGGGGCATCACGGATCACGATTGTACTGTCAGGTGCAGCGATGTCTAGCATATTTGGAGCTGGTATAGATGCTGTAATTACTTTTTTCCCCGATGCGCTGAACGGATATACGGATTTTCGTATCGGAGGAGTAAAGAATTTATCACTGGTCCGGCTGATGCCTGCATTTTGGCTGATTCTGATTGCCCTTCTTCTTGCGTTTTCTTTGTCAAAAGAACTTGACCTGCTTCTTTTAGGACAAGAAACTGCACAGAGTCTGGGTCTGCCTGCCAAATTACTTAGGTTTATATTATTGCTGGCTGCTGCCGCCCTGGCAGGAGCAGCAGTAAGCTTTTCCGGATTGTTAGGCTTTGTAGGATTGTTGACGCCGCATATCATGCGCCGTCTGTTCGGAGAAGACAGTTTCATGCTTCTTCTGTCATCTGCGTTAGGAGGAGCTGCATTACTTACTTCCTGTGATCTTCTTTCGCGGATTTTATTCGCGCCTTTCGAGCTTCCGCTTGGCATAGTATTGTCTTTGGCGGGAGGGCCATTCTTTATCTGGCTGCTTTTAAAACAACGCAGAGGAGGTGGCAACGTATGATTCAAATTGAGAATCTCTATGCAGGATATGCTGGCGAAACAGTATTAAAAGGAATCCATTTGGAATTTCGTCCAGGTGAATTGCTGGCAGTCTTAGGACCTAACGGGTGCGGCAAAAGTACTCTTTTGCGTACGGTCAACGGCCTTCTTCCAAAAACCAGAGGAAAAATACGAATAGATGATATTCCTATTGAGGATTTACGAATCAAAGAGATTGCCCGAAAGATGACTTATTTACCACAAGTAAGAGCTGTGCCTAATATCACAGCCGGAAAATTGGTACTTCACGGGCGTTTCCCACATCTTGCTTATCCAAGGCGTTATCGCAGTGAGGATTATGAAATCGTTCATCAAGCGCTTTGCATGGTAGGAGCAGAAGAGCTATCCGATTGCCCTTTAAATGAGCTTTCCGGTGGACAACAGCAGAAAATATATCTTGCGATGGCGTTAGCCCAGGATACCGCTACGATTTTTATGGACGAGCCTACGACCTACCTTGATGTAGGCTGCCAGCTGGAAGTCATGGAACTGGGGCGGCGTCTTGCAGATGAAGGCAAGTCCGTAGTGATGGTTCTACATGAGTTATGCCTCGCTTTGCGATATGCACATCGAATTGCATTGATCTGTCAAGGAAAGATTTGCCAGATTGGAACACCACAAGAATTGTATCAAAGTCATGTTCTGGAACAGGTGATGGGAGTATCTTTAGGATGTGTAGAAACGGGGCAGGGAATACGGTATTATTATAAGTAATAACAGGATGGTCTTACGAAAAGGAGCGTGAACAATATGGGAAAAGAAAAAAGACGACTTCCGGTAGGAGTAGAAAATTTTGAGCAGCTTATGGAGGATAAATATTATTATGTGGATAAGACTAGATTGGTTTCTGAACTGCTTCGTAACGGTGGAATAGTAAATCTTTTTACCAGACCAAGACGTTTTGGAAAAACCTTAAATATGAGTATGTTGGAACACTTTTTTTCCATCGAGAGAGAGCAAAGTATCTTTGATGGTTTGAATATTTCAAAAGATACAAAACTATGTGAAGAATATATGGGGAAATATCCTGTTATTTTCGTATCATTAAAAGGGATCAATGCTAAGTCTTATGATACAGCTTTTCGATTAACTGTTGAAACCATAAAAGGTGTATCGAAAAAAGCAGGATTCCTAAAAACAAGTGATAAATTGGACGATGATGAGAAAGAAGAATATCGGACACTTCTTGATAAGAACATGGATGAAGCCACACTTTCCTGGAGTTTAAAAACTTTGTCAGAACTTTTAGAGAAACATTATGAAACAAAGGTAATTCTTTTGATTGATGAGTATGATGTTCCTTTGGCGAAAGCGTTTGAAAACGGATATTATGATAAAATGGCTTTTCTGATTCGTAATCTATTGGAGCAGGCATTAAAAACAAATAGCAGTCTGAAATTTGCAGTGATGACCGGATGTATGCGTATTTCGAAAGAAAGTATTTTTACCGGGCTTAATAATCTGAAAGTATTCTCTATTACAGATGAACGGTTTGATGAATACTTTGGTTTTAAGGATACAGAAGTGAAGGAAATGCTTAAGTATTATGAAATAGAAGATCATTATGACGAAATCAAAAGCTGGTATGATGGATATCAGTTTGGCGATACGGAAGTATATTGTCCATGGGATGTGCTCAACCACATCGACAGAATAAAATATAAACGTGATATTTTACCGGAAAATTACTGGATCAATACAAGTAGTAATGATGCCGTCAGGAAATTCATTCAAATGTCAGGTAATATTACGACTAAGCGTGAGATCGAACATCTGCTCGCCGGAGAGGAAATTGTTAAAGATATCCATCAGGAGCTTACCTATCCGGAAATGTATAAGTCTTTGGAAAATATTTGGAGTCTTTTATTTATGACAGGATATTTAACGCAGCGTGGAAGGGTTGATGCAAAACGGTATAAACTTGCAATACCAAATCTGGAAATTCGGGATATTTTTGAAACGCAGATTATGGAATACTTTAAAGAGAGTGTAAAAAAAGACGGAGATACGTTAAGTGGATTCTGTGATGCGTTGAAAAACGGAGAAGAAAAGAAGGTAGAGGATATTTTTGAAAGCTACCTGAAAAAAACCATCAGTCTCCGGGATACGTTTGTGAGGAAGGCTAGGAAAGAGAACTTTTATCATGGGATACTGCTTGGAATCTTAGGCGTGAAAGAAGGCTGGGGTGTATTTTCCAATCAGGAAACCGGCGAAGGATACAGCGATATCCTGATAGAAACGGAAAATAGTGAAATGGCGATTTTGATAGAAGTGAAATATGCCAATGATGAAACTCTTGATCAGGCTTGTGAAAGGGCGTTAAAACAGGTAGAGGAAAGGAAGTATGACGAGGAACTTCGGGGAAACGGAGTGGATAAAATCTTGAAATATGGGATTGCGTGTTATATGAAACGATGTAAAGTAAAGCTGGCAGATTCATGATACATGAATTTTATATTGCCTACGATAAACTGGGATTTCTAACTGTCCACGCAGTTTTTTATAAAACCTATTGACATTTTTCTATGTGTTGCATATGATAACATATGGATATTTATCTATGAGAGGTGGTTTTGGAAGATGGACGAAAGAAGAACTGCGGCAATCTTCAAAGCATTTTGTGATGAAAACCGCATTAGGGTTATAAAGCTGCTGCGTTCGGGGGAAAAATGTGCCTGCAAGCTGTTAGAAGAAATCAATGTAACACAGCCTACACTTTCCCACCATATGAAAATTCTTTGTGACGCTGAAATTGTTATCGGGCGTAAAGAAGGAAAATGGACGCACTATTCCATTTCAGAAAAAGGCGTAAAGCAGGCAAAGGAATGTTTGGAGCGGTTGACAACACTTGATGTTGAATACAAAAACAAGTCGTGCTGTGAAAAGTGAGGAAGTTTATAGATTACTTTTCCGCGCGACTTATAAAACCGCCAATATATAGACATATTTCAATGTAACTATGTGAAAGGAGCTTTTTATGGAAGCATTAAAAATTGGTTGGGACTTTTTCCAAAATGAAGTCCTTGGTATGGGTTGGCTGAGTAGGCTCATATCAACTGTATTGAATACCTGCGGTTTAGATACTACAAGCAGAGTAGGCGGCACCATTCAGTTCTTTATTTACGATACCATAAAAATTATGGTACTGCTTGGCGTGTTGATTTTGATTATTTCCTATATTCAAAGCTATTTTCCACCTGAACGAACAAAAAAAATACTTGGAAGATTTCAAGGAATATGGGCAAATATCATCGCCGCATTACTAGGTACGGTAACGCCGTTCTGTTCGTGTTCCTCTATTCCGTTGTTTATTGGATTTACAAGCGCAGGTTTGCCGCTTGGCGTTACATTTTCTTTCTTGATTTCTTCGCCAATGGTTGACCTCGGAAGTCTTGTACTTTTGATGAGCATTTTCGGCTGGAAAGTTGCCGTTTTGTATGTCGTTCTGGGCTTGGTAATTGCTGTTGTTGGCGGTATGCTGATTGAAAAACTGCACCTTGAAAATCAAGTGGAAGAATATATCCGAAACGGTCGCACTATTGATGTTTTGCAGGAAGAACTGCATTTCAAAGACCGTATGAAATATGCTTGGGAACAGGTGGCTGCAACAGCCAAAAAAGTTGCGCCTTATGTGTTAATCGGTGTCGGCATCGGTGCAATGATTCATAACTGGATACCTGAAGATTTCATTGTCAAGGCGCTTGGGGATAGCAATCCGTTTGGTGTTGTGCTTGCTACTGTCGCAGGTGTTCCGATGTATGCGGACATTTTCGGTACAATCCCGATTGCAGAAGCTTTACTTGCAAAGGGTGCTTTGCTCGGCGTTGTCCTTTCTTTTATGATGGGTGTAACTACCCTTTCTCTCCCATCAATGATTATGCTTCGCAAGGCGGTTAAACCAAAGCTGCTCGGCATTTTCATTGCAATATGCACACTCGGTATTATCGTTGTAGGTTATTTCTTCAACGCAATACAATATTTAATTGTTTAATTTTAGGAGGTTATCATTATGGCAGTATTTAATTTCGGAAAGAAAAAAGAAGAAAAGAAAGTAGAAGAAATCAAAAATGAATGTTGCCCTGATTTGAAAAAAGGTGAAATCTGTTGTATCAAGGTATTAGGTGCAGGCTGTAAATCCTGCCATGAGCAGTATGAGAATGTGAAACAAGCGGTAAAGGATATGAGACTTTCTGTAGAGGTGGAATATATTACCGATATGCAAAAAGTAATGGAATACGGTGTTATGAGTATGCCGGCTCTCGTTGTTAATGGAGCGGTAAGGCAGATGCCCTGAACATGGGTATCAATGCCTCTCAGTATCCGTATTTCATTTGTATTGATGCCGATTCCGTTTTGCAGTACGATTCTTTGCGGGAAATCGTTCGTCCGGCGCTGGAGGATGACAATGTGGTGGCAGTGGGAGGCAGTGTTCGTCCCTGTAACGGTGTAGAACTGGAAAACGGCAGGGTGAAAAAATATCGCCTGCCGCACAACCTCCTTGCCTGCATGCAGGTGTTGGAGTATGATCGCTCCTTTTTGGCTGCCCGCATTCTGTTTGATACGTTCAACGGTTCATTGATTATCTCGGGTGCATTTGGGCTCTTTCAGAAGGAAATGGTTATCAATTGCGGTGGCTATGACCATACCACCATGGGTGAGGATATGGAATTAGTGGTGAAGCTCCACGAGTTTTGTAAGGCAAACGAGATTCCCTATCTTATTCGCTACGCCACCAATGCAATTTGCTGGACGCAGGTGCCGGAACGGCTGCGAGACTTGTGCATTCAGCGACGCCGATGGCATTTGGGATTGTTCCAGAGTATGACGCGGCACATAGGTCTGTTTGCTAACCTACGTTACGGAGCGGTGAGTTTAATTTCTTATTTGTATTTTCTGCTTTATGAACTTTTATCGCCTTACATTGAGTTGTTTGGTGTACTGACTATGATGCTGGCGTTTTGTGTAGATTTGATCAACATTCCTTTTATGATCTTGTTTTACATGATTTATGCGGTGTTCGGCTCTGTTTTGTCACTGACGGCGTTCTTTTCCCGTATCCAGACCATCGACTTGAAGATTTCCTTTACGGATGGTCTAAAAGCGGTAGGATTGTGTTTGTTTGAGGTGACCTGCCTGCGGTTTGTCATGACGTTTGTTCGTGTGACTGCTTTCAAAGGATATCGGAAGAAAAAGATGAGTTGGGGCAGAATTGAACGGCAAAAGATTCAATCAAAATGAGCGAGAGAGGAGATGAAACGCCATGAAGAGACAATGGATTTTCTGTTTAGACGTATTGTTTTTGGGAATTGTGTGTACCCTCCTATTCGCAGATTCTGTAATGGCGGCGGTGAATTCCACAACGGAAACGGCTGGTGGGATGAATACTGTGTATGTAGTGGGGAACCCCGATTGCTATCCCGCGGAGTATTATAATCCGAGCACGAGTTCTTATGAGGGAATTTTACCGGAGCTGCTGAATAGAATCAGTGAAAAAACAGGACTGAATTTCACATACATTTGCGCTGGGAAGAAAGACCGGCGTCTTAATCTTGCCAAAAACAGTCAGGCTGAGCTGGTATCCGGTGTTATAACGGAAGATTTGCTGCTGAAGCTGACTAGTGTGACGCCTGGAGATGTCATTTTTACAGTTCCTGGAGAGAACGGTGATACTCAGGTAAGTTTTGCTTATACGGCTATTGCCGATGAAACCCTGATAAGTACGATGGAAAACGCTTTGAAAGAGATATCTGAGCAGGAGATTTCGAGTATAGTTTTCCGTTTCATGGCAGAACATCCGCAAAAATCTTATCCAGCTTGGCTGCTTCCGGTACTTCTGGGCGTGATTGTGCTCATGTTCATAATGGTTTTGATTTTGTTTGTGAAATTTCGTAAGTTTAAGAAGAAGGATGATCGAAGCGTCTGGATCGATGAGGCAACCGGTATTGGAAACAAAGCCTATTTCGTACGGCGTTTTGAAACGGATATCTCGGATCAATACAGAGAGCTTTACTGTACTGCCTATATCGGTTTTGATCTTACCGAGGCTAACAGATATTATGGCATACCGGAAGCGGAAGAACAGCTTCGTTTCGCAGCAAATGAACTTTCTCTTAGCACTCGGGATAACGAGGTCTTTGCCAGGGTCAGCGGCGGCGGTTTCGCCGTGCTGCGTCCGACCAGCGGTGAAGCGGAGGCGAGAGAATGGGTTGAGGCGTTGCTTTCTCGTCTGAATCGGTATACAGAAAAATACGGAAAGGACTATCGTCCGACATTTACAGCAGGCATTTATATGCTCCGCCCGACAGACCGCAACTGCAATACCGCATTGTTCAACGCTAAGCTGGGCTATGAGTTGGCGGCCAGGACCGGCGTTTCCTGTGAATTTTCCCACGCGGAACAGCTGAAACGGGAAAGAGAGAATGTGTCTCGAAGCAAAAGTATGGGATTTCGTATTGCATTGGATGATATAGGAAGCAGCTATACCTCCTTTTCCAATCTGCGGGATTATCCCATCGATATTGTCAAGATTGACCACTCTATTTTGAATGCAGCGATAGACTCCAAGGGCGTCACCTTGCTAAAGAGTATGATCGACCTGTTTCATAGCTTGGAGTTTGAGGTATTGTGTGAAGGTGTAGAGACTATCGAACAGGTGGAATTGCTTCGGCGGATTTCCTGTGACTATATGCAGGGGTATTATTTTTATCGAGTGCTGCCGGCGCAGGAAACGAAGCCTGTCCTTAATATGAATAAAAATGGAATATAAATGAAAATAGCGACAAAAAAGCATCCACTTTTTTGAGGTTACCTCAGAATGGATGCTTTCTTCTGCTTTATTTTGATATTCTCCTTCGAAGTTCTTCCAGCAGTTTTTTGTGTTTTCGTGATTCCATATGTGGAAATGCAAAAAACAGCCGCGCGGAGGTTTTTATGATTTTATGTTCCAGTTCATGATAGCGCTGATTCAGTTCTTCTACAGTATCCATAGTATGCATGGTTCGTTTGTAAATATCTATTCCAATCCGGTCGGAAAATCCATGTAAATCTGCGGCGATTTTTTCCAGCTTTTCGAGATTTTGGTTGAGTTTGAAAATCTCAGATGCAGTCACACAAGTGTCGGTAATCAATAATCCGCTTAGTATTGCGATGAGCATGACGCCAATGGGAAATGGCAGAAATTCCAGCGGCTTTTGTATCAGAGGATGGAATAGTTTAAGGATCACAACGCAGAATGCGCCCCAAATCAGCGAAAACAAAAGACATACGTAGCCGCCGATATTGAAAGGTATTTGCGAGTAATCCCACCACTTATGATGAAAAATTTTCTCCATACACCAGCCAGTCAGTCCTTCCAACAGTGTGACGAGAAGGATTGAAGTCACAAAAAGGAGAGGCAGGTTATTCTTATATGGGGTTAAAAACAGGATGACAATGGAAACTCCGAATCCGTAAATTGGGCAAAGAGGCCCATTTAGGAAACCTCGATTGACGAAACGGTGTTCTTTAAAAGCGGCAAATGCAACCTCCGTACACCATCCGAAAAAACTATATACAAAAAAATAAAGCATAACAAAATAAACGTTCATAAGGGGGTCTCCTTCGGTAAAATATTTTAAAATAGAGTACTCCCGGAAAAAGAAATTGTCAATATCTTTTGGCAATGTGGTATTATTATAGGCAGGGAGGTGTCGATATGACATATAGATATCACTATGATTCGCCTTTGGGCGGTATTACGATGGCAAGCGATGGAACAGCGCTTACGGGTCTGTGGTTGGATGGGCAGAAATATTTTGCTTCAACAATGCCAAAAGACTGTAAAGAGAAACCATTAAAAATATTTGAAGAGACAATACATTGGCTGGATATTTATTTTGGCGGAGCCGAGCCGGATTTTACGCCGCAGTTATCGCTAGAGTCAACAACTTTTAGAAAAGAAGTCTGGGAGATTTTACTTTCGATTCCTTATGGCAAGACGATGACTTATGGAGAAATTGCAAAGAAAATCGCAGAACAAAGAGGGCTGGTGCGCATGTCGGCACAGGCTGTAGGAGGCGCGGTCGGACATAATCCGATTTCTATTATTGTACCCTGCCATCGTGTTGTGGGAACGAATGGAAGTCTTACGGGATATGCAGGGGGAATTGAAAAGAAAATGCAATTGCTTGAATTAGAAGGGGGATTGGAAAAGCAGCAGCGTAAGATGGAAAAATGTAAATATTGAGTTGAATATTACTGATATTTTTCGTATGATAAATATAAAATGCACCGGCCAGAGTGCGTGGGCAGCAGATGACAGGAAAAACGGCAGCAAAGGATAAAGGAGATGTGGGTATGCATAAGATAGTAGGAACACCTAAGGAAGTGAAATACAGGAATAGAAAAGGTGCATATCTAATTCCGAAGAAGGATGATTACATCGGAGTCGTAAAGATTCCGAAAGGCTATTTTTTATTAGGCGGCGGCATGAGAAAGGGAGAGACTGATCAAGACTGTATCAGACGCGAATGTATGGAAGAGATTGGATATAAGGTTTCCGTAGAGTATAAAATCGGTTCTGCAGAAGCTTATATCGAGAATCCCAAAATGGGTTATTATCATCCAATACAGACTTATTATGCAGGAGAACTTTTGGAAATGGTACAAAGGCCGATCGAACATAATCATAAGTTAGTATGGATGAAATTCGAGGAGTTGTACGGAAAAATGTATTTGGAAATACAGAATTGGGCAATCGCAGAGTATTGGAACAGGGAAAGAAGATTCTAGGTGGAAGATGGATATAGCTGTTATTATATCTATAAGTATGAAAACAGGGGAGCAAGCGGCAGATGCAGGCCGCCTGCTCCCCTGTCTGGTACTAGCAGATATCTTTGTCGGTGAGAAGATTTAAGCAAAGATACCGAAATTGCTTTCGATCCACGTATGGGCTAAATCAATCCAAGGCTCGCATTCTCTTTGGATACCACGTCCATCACTTCCTTGGGAAAGCGGTGTCGCAAGAGAAAGTCCATGTCCGCCGTTTTGGAAAACATGAAATTCCGCAGGGATGTTGTATTGGTGAAGCGCCATGTAAAGCAGTAACGAGTTTTCTACAGGAACAGAAGGGTCGGAGTCTGTATGCCACAGAAAAGTAGGAGGCATATCTTCGTTTACCAAATGTTCCAAGGATACTTTGTCGATTAAGTCTTCTTGGTCGCCGAGCAGATTGACAAATGATTCCTCGTGTGCATATTCGCCGGAAGTGATCACGGGATAGCCGAGGATCAGTCCGTTTGGACGGAAAATCTCACTGTCACATTTATAATATCTTTCGAGGAATTCTTCTCTCCAAAATACTCCAAGAGAACAAGCCAGATGTCCGCCGGCGGAAAATCCCGCTACAATAACTTTATCTGTATCAATCAGCCATTGGTTGGCACGGTCGCGGATTAATTTCATGGCGCCTGCAAGCTGCAAAAGCGCTGTTGGATACGGCGCTGGTGCAACACTGTAGCGCAGGATTGCAGTATGATATCCCATTGCATAGAACTTAGCGGCAACCGGGTCGGCTTCGCGGTCGGATACTTTTTGATATCCGCCTCCGGGACAGATTAGAATCAATGGCCTTTTCTGTATCATGAATTCGGGAGAATCCTGCCAAAGTGTAATCTGTAAGGAAGCAGAAAATTCTCCTGTTTTTATCAATATATTATGAAGTATCATGTTTTTTCTCCAATCTTATTTAAATATGTTATTTTATTATACTTGTATTTAATTTATAAAACAAGTAATTGATTTCTTTTTGCGAAATGACTATAATTATACTGTAGCGTCAGAGGAAGAAAATAACAAAAACATCATATCTAAGAAGAGGTATATAACATGAAAATAACGAACGACATTATTTATGTAGGCGTGAATGACCACGAAGTAGATTTGTTTGAAGGTCAGTATATCGTGCCAAATGGGATGGCATACAATTCGTATGTAATTAAAGATGAAAAAATTGCAATTATGGATACCGTAGATGCAAGATTTTCTCATGAATGGCTTGACAATATCGGGAAAGCGCTTGATGGTGCAAAACCAGATTATCTGATCATTCAGCATATGGAACCGGATCATTCTGCGAATATCCATAATTTTATGAAAACATATCCGGATACTACAATTGTAGCAAATGAAAAGACATTTACCATGATGAGTAATTTCTTCCGCAGTATGAATCTGGAAGGGAAGAAGTTAGTTGTAGAAAACGGTGGTTCACTGACACTTGGGAAACATGTCCTGACATTTGTATTTGCACCGATGGTGCACTGGCCGGAGGTTATGGTCACATATGACAGTACGGATAAAGTATTGTTTTCGGCAGATGGATTTGGAAAATTTGGCGCATTGGACGTGGAAGAAGACTGGGATTGCGAAGCACGCCGTTATTACATTGGTATTGTAGGAAAATATGGCGCACAGGTGCAGAATCTTCTGAAAGTGGCAGCAACATTGGAGATTCAGACAATTTGTCCGCTTCATGGGCCAATCCTTACAGAAAACCTGGACCATTATATTGAAAAATATAATATCTGGTCTTCTTATGCAGTAGAGTCTGAAGGCGTGATGATTGCATATACATCTGTTTATGGAAATACGAAAAAAGCAGTAGAAGTACTAGCGAATAAATTAAAAGAGAAAGGATGCCCGAAGGTAGTTGTATGTGATCTTGCAAGAGAAGATATGGCAGAAGCAGTAGAAGACGCATTCCGTTACGGAAAGCTCGTACTTGCTACGACCACATATAATGCAGACGTATTCCCGTTTATGCGTACGTTTGTAGAACATCTGACAGAGCGTAATTATCAGAAGCGTACGGTAGGATTGATTGAAAACGGTTCCTGGGCTCCGCTTGCGGCAAAAGTAATGAAAGAAATGTTTGCCAAGAGCAAAAATATTACATGGATGGATAATAACTTAAGAATTATGTCCTCTCTTAGCGATGAAAATATGGAACAGATAGAAGCTATGGCGGACGAATTATGTAAGGAATACGTGGCACAGTCCGGCGAAAGAGCGAACAAAAACGATATGACAGCGTTGTTTAAGATTGGTTATGGCTTATATGTAGTTACCTCTAATGATGGAACAAAAGATAATGGACTGATTGTAAATACAGTAACGCAGCTGACAGATAATCCATATCGTGTGGCAGTCAATATTAACAAAGCGAATTATTCCCACCATGTTATTAAGCAGACAGGCGTATTGAATGTTAACTGTCTTTCTGTAGAAGCGCCATTCTCTGTATTTGAGACATTTGGTTTCCAAAGCGGAAGAACCGTGGACAAATTTGCAGGAAGCGAAGTGTATCGTTCTGACAACGGATTGGTATTTCTGGGAAAATACATTAATGCATTCATGTCTTTGAAGGTAGATCAATATGTGGATTTAGATACGCATGGTATGTTTATCTGCAGCGTGACAGAAGCACGTGTGATGAGTGATAAAGATACGATGACTTACACTTATTATCAGAAAAATGTGAAGCCAAAACCGCAGACGGAGGGAAAGAAAGGTTATGTATGTAAAGTATGTGGTTTCATATACGAAGGAGATACATTGCCGGATGATTATATCTGCCCGCTTTGCAAACATGGAGTAGCAGATTTTGAACCGATTGCATAGATAAAAACGGGCTCTTTACCAAAAGGTAGAGGGCTCCTTTTAATAGGAACAGTTACTTTTTATATCATACTTTACTTAAGAATATTTGCGTAAAATGCATTTGTCGTGTTATAATACAGTTCGTGTAGTTTAATAGAATATATTTAAAGAGGCGAAAAAATGGAAAAGAGATACATATATCTTGTTGCCAGCTATACGGACACCTTTATTGGGCGTCTGATTCGCTGGAGGGCAAAAATAAGATTCTGGGACCGTTATGAGGGGGATGGTTATTCACATGTTTCGCTGGCAATCAGTCCGGGACTTGGAGAAATGATGTCATTTGCCAGAAAGAGGATAAGTAATCCATTTGTAGCGGGGTTAATAAAGGAAAGTATAAAAGGCGGCATGTTTGCCAAGAATTCTGACAGAAGCTATATCGCTGTTATGAGAATTGAAGTGACAGAGGAAGAATATCAGAAGATTACACAATGTATGGAACAATACTGGAATCGCCGCACGGAGCTTCACTATAATTTTGCAGGGCTTTTCTGGATGATGCTGTTCGGAAGAGGAAAATATGTAAGAAACCGTTATTTCTGTTCTCAGTGGTGTGCAGAGGTTTTGGACAATTCGGGAGTGGAGATTTTTCCGGGAGAAGAAACTTATAATATCAAACCTTTTGATTTTTACCGGACACTAAAAGAGAATATCGTATACGAAGGACTGGCGGCAGCCTACAAAGAACAATATGTTGCAGCAGTAAGATAATAATATGTGATGAGACACAGTCAGGAATCGATAACAAAGATTCGTAAAAGCACAGGAGAGGATACATATGATTAAAGTTAGAGAATACAAAGGGCATATTCGTAATTGGGAAGCACTCTGTGAAAGGCTTGGAATTGATTTAGAGCTGGACAGAGAAGTACGCGAGAAACAGATTCTTGTGAAAGCGTATGAAACCTGGGGAGCAGAGATGGCAGACCACATGCATGGAATGTTTGCGTTTGCACTTTGGGATGAAGAAAAGCAAACGTTATTTTGCCTAAGAGACCCATTTGGAACAAAGCCATTTTATTACTATGAGACAGAAGACGGAAAGCTTCTTTATGGTACGAGTATCCGAAAAATTATGGAACAGCCGGGATTTGTAAAAGAATTAAATGAAGAAATGCTTCAAATTTATCTTACACTTACATATGTTGCCGGAGAAAATACATTCTTTAGAGGATTAAAAAAGCTGCTTCCGGGCCGTTATCTTATATGGCAGGATGGGGTAATGAAAATCGAGCGTTACTGGAAACCGGAATTTCATCCGGATGAGAGTAAGACGCTGGAAGAATGGGCAGATGAGATACATACAACCTTGAAAGAGATTATGCCGGAAGTAAAAGAAAAGGGTGAATATGCAGAATCATTCCTGTCAGGAGGAGTAGATTCTTCCTATGTATTGGCAATGTCTGATGTGACGATGACAGATTCCTGTGGGTATGACGAAGAACGTTTTGACGAATCAGGACTGGCAAAGGCGACGGCAGACATCCTTGGACGGGAAAATTCCAGATGCCGTATTACGCCGGAAGAATATTTTGGAATTGTTCCATACGTGATGTATAATATGGAGCAGCCGCTTGGTGACGCCTCTGCGATCGCATTTGCTCTTGGCTGCAAGGCAACGGCAGAACATACAAAAATCTGTTATTCGGGGGAAGGAGCCGATGAGTTTTTCGGCGGCTATAATATGTACCGCAATGCAGAACGATATGGGGATAACCTGAAGACATTTTATGTAGGGAATACCAATATCATGAAAGAGGAAGAAAAGAAAAGGATTCTTAAAAAATATGATCCGGATGTGCTTCCGATTGAGCTGGTATCCGGTTTGTATGAAGAGATGGAAGGGCTTGACCCGTTAAGCAAAATGTCGAATGTGGATATTCAGATTTGGCTGGAAGGAGACATTTATCTGAATGTAGATAAGATGAGTACAGCAGCGGGACTGGAAGTGAGAATGCCGTTGACAGACAGACGTATCTTTGATATTGCATCAAGAATGCCATCCAAATATAAAGTGAACGAGGAGCAGAATAAGGTGGCTCTTCGAACGGCAGCAGCAAAGGTACTGCCGGAAGAGATTGCATTTCGCAAGAAACTAGGATTTATCGTACCGATTCGTATCTGGATGGCGGATGAAAGATATAATCAGGATGTACAGGCAAAGTTCCACAGCGAGATGGCAGAAAAATTCTTCGATATGGCGGAAATCAATGCGATTTTTGAGGACTATATTGGCGGAAATTCTGACAATTGGCGGAAAGTCTGGACAATCTATACCTTCCTTGTATGGTATGAAGAATATTTTGTGAAAAGATAACATAGATTAATAAAATTTATAAGTCAAAATAGAGGCGGCCTTGGAAAGGGCGGCCTTTTTTGGAATATATAGATGAAAAGTATTTTGAGGTAAATGTGAGAATTGCTTGAAAAATGTGACAAAAAATGGGATAATGAAATAGTATAACTAAGCAAATATAATAAAAAGAATGGAGGAAAGAAGTATGAACAACTGGAAACGATTCGGTGCAGGTGTACTTTCCGCAGCGCTGGTGTTGACTTCAATTGCCGTAGTTCCGGCACAGGAAATCAAAGCGGCAGATGATCTGGAAATAAATTATGCACTGGGCGCATCTGCAACGGTCAGCGAGCAGGAGACGGATTACTGGGGAGCGGACAAGGCTGTAGATGGAATTGTAAACCGTGATGAACCTGTAAAAGCAAACCACTCACGTTGGGCAACGAACCCAAGCAGTTCTCAGACACCGCGAATTTTAACGGTGGATTTAGGAGTGGAAAGAACATTTGACCATTTCGTAATCGAATGGGAAAGAACGAATATTACAAACTTTAAGATTGCTGTTGCTGACAGTGCAGACGGTGAATGGACCAATGTGTACGTAAAAGATGATGGAGAGAACGTTTCATCTTTAACAAGTGACATCAAATTGGATGAGGCAGCAACTGGGCGTTTTGTACGCCTGACAGTAGATGGGTATAAAGCAGATCCGGGTAGCTGGCAGTCTGTATCCCTGTATGAATTTAAAGTGCTTGGTGATGTAGAAAACTTAAGCTTGGACGCAACAGCGGCAGCCAATGGTTATGAGGGTGGAACTAATTTTGTAGCAGGAAATGCCATTGATGGTAATGACACAACACGTTGGGCAAGCCCTGTAAGCCAAGGAGCACACTGGTTAAGTCTTGATTATGGAAAAGAAGTGACACTTCAGACATTCAAGATTCACTGGGAAAGAAAAAATCCTACGAATTACCGCATTGAAAAATCATCGGATGGAAGCAACTGGGAGACAGTAATAAGTTTTGACACTAAACCGGCTGATTATCGTCAGACAATCATTTTGGATGAAGCAATCAATACACAGTATGTACGTCTTTATGTAGAATCTTTCGATCCGACTGCAGCACCGGAGGGGCAAAACGAAGTAACATGGGCGACTGTTGGAATCTATGAATTTGAATCCTATGCTGTAGCATTTGAGGAAGCAGAGTTGCCAGCAAATCCTGGTGAGGCAGCTGATGCAATAGAAGTTCCGGAAAGTATTGAGGGAACGTCAGGAACATTCGAGATGCCGGGAGTAGATCCTGGATTTGAAATCAGCTTCATCGGTGCAGATTACGAGCAGATTTTAGACCGTGACCTTACCGTGTATGAACCACTGGTTACAAAAACAGTACAGATGAATTTCCGCGTAAACGAAGAAGGCAATGAAGAAAACGCAGTAGACTCCAAGGCATATAATATGGTAGTTACCGGAAAATATGAAGAAGAAGAAGGCGACAATGCAAAACCGGTAGTTATACCGGAACTTGCAGAGTGGAAAGGCGCAAAAGGCGGAGATTTTTCCGTCAACAAAAACAGCCGTATCGTAGTAGACAGTAAAGATGAAGCAGTGCTTGCAGTAGTAGCAGAAGAATTTGCGAAAGATTACGAAGAAGTAACAGGAAATTCAATCGAAATCGTATATGCAGACAGTGCCAATGCAGGAGATTTCTTCTTCACATTGATCGAAGAAGGAAAAGGTCTGAAAGAAGAAGGATATTACATGAACATCGGCGAATCTGTAGAAATCCAGGCAGAAGCAGCAGCAGGTGCTTACTGGTCTACAAGAACTATTTTGCAGATTCTTACTCAGACAGGAAATACAATCCCGATGGGTCAGACACGTGACTATCCGAAATATGAAGTGCGTGGTTTCATGCTTGACGTAGCAAGAAGACCATTCTCTAAGAAGATTGTAGATGAAGTTGCTAAAAACATGCTATGGTATAAGATGAATGACTTGCAGCTGCACTTGAATGACAACTACATATTCCTTGAAGATTATCCTGATTCCGAGGCAGCAATGACTGCATACGAAGGTTTCCGCCTGGAGTCTGATATTAAGGCGGATGGAGATTTGATTAAACATGATCTTACAAGTGAAGATATATACTGGACCAAAGATGAAATGAGAAGTATGATTCAGGATTATCGTAAACTTGGCATGACTATCGTACCAGAGTTTGATACACCTGCACATTCACTTTCATTTACAAAAGTACGTCCGGATCTTCGTATGGGAACAAGCGGTCGTGAGAATGACCACTTTAATTTACATAGCAAATACAATGATTCGCTTGAGTTTGTAACAAACCTTTGGGATGAATATTTGAAAGGCGAAAATCCTGTATTTGATCAGGATACAATCATCAATGTAGGAACAGACGAATATTCTGCAACATATACGGAACAGTTCCGCAAGTTTACAGATGATCTTATCGCACACGGACAGGAGAATGGCAATACCGTACGTCTTTGGGGAAGCTTGACTGCAAGAAACGGAAGCACGCCTGTAAGAAGTGAAGGGGTTCAGATGAACATCTGGAATTATGGATGGGCAAATCCAAAAGCAATGTATGAGCAAGGATATGATTTGATTGACATGAATGACGGACGAGTATACATTGTTCCGGCGGCAGGATATTATTATGATTATCTTGGAAGAGCTTCTATGTATAATTATGATCCGGCAGCCGGCATGGGCGTTCCGGCAGGTTCTGAGCAGACGCTTGGCGGTGCTTACGCAATCTGGAATGATATGGTTGACAAGAAGGCGAATGGTCTTAGCGAGATGGAAATCTATGACCGTTTCTATGATGCAGCGCCATTCTATGCGTCTGCATTATGGGGCAAAGGTGATATGACATTTGCTGATGCCCAGGCTGCAAGCGAAGAAATCGGTGAAGCCCCACGCACAAATGCATATGATAAGGTGGAAAGCAAATCAGATGAAATCATAGATTATGATTTTGAAGAAGGTCTTTTGGATGGAACTGAAAATAGTTATGATGCAACAGATGCGGTGAATGCCAAAGTAGAAGACGGCGCACTTGTATTAAACGGTGATGACAGCTATGTATCTACACCGATTAACCGTGTCGGACCTGGACAGGAATTTACATTTGATATTACATTTACGAAACCGGCAATGCCAGGGCAGATTTTATTTGAAGCAGATGCAGAATACGGCACATTTGATATCCGTGTGATGGCAGATGGTACACTCGGATTTACAAGAGAAGGTTATGATTATTCATTCGGATACAAGCTCCCGGTGAATCAGAAAGTGACGTTTACTATAAAGACAAATGGAAGTTCCACGGTATTAACAGCAGATGGACGGGACTATCGTGCAGTCGGAAGTTATACATACGAAGGTAACTTAAAGGCATCCGGCATTACACGTGCTTCCTTGTCATTACCGATTGAGCGCATCGGTTCTAAGACAAATGCAGTGAATGCAGTGATTGATAATATTTCACTTACTTCAAAAGTTGCCCAAGCAACTTATAATATGATCGATCCTTCTGACTTTGAAGTAACAACAGACAATGAACAGTCATTGACTGGAAAAGAAGGTCCGGTTTCACTCGCGTTTGATAATGATGAAACGACATTCTGGCATACGCAGTATAGTCCAAGTAAGAAAAACCTTCCGGCGGAAATCGTAATTGATATGAAGGAAGCATACGACATTAACGGATTCTATTATTTGCCAAGACAAAGCGGAGCAAATGGAAATGTCAAAGAATATTCTATTTATTATGAAAATGAAGCAAAAGAATGGAAGCCGCTTATCGAAAATGGTACATGGGGCAGCTCTAATGATGAAAAGGCGGTATATTTTACACCGGTAAACGCTTCTAAAGTAAAATTAGTTGTATCAGATGGGGAAGGCGGATTCGGAAGTGCAGCAGAGCTTCGCGTATTAGAAGGAACAGAGGACCTCACAAAAGTGACATACCGTACAAGCGCATATGCAGAAGGTATTGGTAATGTAAATGTTTCTAAGGAAATCATTGACAAGGGTGAAGCAGTAACATACACTGCAGAAAGCAGAAATGGATCTACATTTGCAGGATGGTACGATGTACTTGGAAACATAGTAAGTGAAGAGGCAGTTTATACGGTAGTACCGGAAGAGAATCTTACTCTGATCGCAAAATTTGAGGGCGGAGAAGAAGGGCCGGTAGATCCGTCAACGGCAGATAAAACTGATCTTCTGGCTTTGATCGAATATGCAGAAACTCAGATGGCGAGTGAAGACTATATGTCAGTAATCCCAGCTGTAAGGACAGCATTTGAAGCGGTTCTTAATGAGGCAAAAGCAGTAAATGAAGCTGTTACAGCAACTCAGGCACAGGTAGACGCAGCATATGATGCACTTCTTGCGAAGGTACATCTGTTAAGCTTCATCGGCGGTGACAGTTCAGATCTTAAAACAGAATATGAAGTATTAAACGGATATGATTTGAACGCTTACACAGAAGAAAGTGCAAACGCATTAGCGAATGCATTAGCAAAGGCAAAAGAAATACTTGACTTAGGCGAGAATGCTCTTGCAGGGGATATTAAAGATGCTTATGATGCTTTAATGGCAGCAAAAGAAGGTCTCGTACGCCGCCCGGTTAACAAGGCTAAGCTAGAGGCACTGGTTGTTCAGGGAGAAGGATATGCGGCAGAAGCAGAGAAATATATCTCAGTAGAAGACCTTAATACAGCACTTGAAGCTGCAAATGCAGTATTAGGATTATCTGATACAGAGATTACACAGCAAAAAATTGATGATGCCTACAGTGTATTGCTTCAGGCTATCTTCGGATTAAGAGAAAAGCCAAATAAGGATGCGCTTAAAGATCTTATTAAAGATGTTGAGGCAATCGACCTTAGCAATTACACCGCAGAAACTGCAAATGCAGTAAAAGCAGCGCTTGCGTATGCGAATGAGATATTTGCAGATGAAACTGCAGATCAGGATCGTGTAGACGCAGCAGTTGCCGCATTAAATAAAGCAGTAGACGGCCTGGAAGCTAGTACAGGAACACCGGCGGAAGGTGATGATAAAGTGGCAGCAGGTGATAAGACAGATAATAAAGCAGCTTCTAATAATACAGGAAGCAAGACAACAAATAAAACAGCTGGCAATACAGCAGCTAAGACAGGTGACAGCGCAAATCCGGTAGTCCCGGCAGCAGCAGGAATGGTAGCTCTTCTTGGCGTATGGTTTGTTTGGAAGAAAAAATAAAAATTATTAAAAAATTTAAGGTAACCTCGCAAGTTCTTGGACTTGCGAGGTTATTTTTGTCGTTTATCTCATAATTTGACAATCTTACTTTGGGGTGATAAGATAAAAAATAAGGCAAGAATAGAAAAATATAAGAGGAGAAGTCGTGAAAGCATTATCCACATTAGGAAGTATTAACCAAGAAAGACAGCAACAAATCAACAGAACGCTTATACTGAATCTGTTGAGAAAAAAAGGATTGTGTGCAAGGGTTGACCTGGCGAGACTGTCGGGACTTCGAGGAGCTACAATTACGAACATCATAAATGAATTTATACAAGCTGATTTTGTGATAGAAGAGGGCCTTTTGACAGGGAGCAAGGGAAGGCGCTCGATCGGTATCAAGATCAATGGAGCCAAATATAAGGTTCTAGGCATTAAACTCGCCAGAAGATCTTATGGTCTTTCCATTCTTGGAATGGATAATCAATTATATAAAGCAAAGCAATTTTCGTTTTCGAAAATGACAGAAGCAAAAGATATGATTGCAGAGGTAAGAGAGAATGCAAAGAAAATAATTGCAGAAGAAGAAGGAGAGGTACTGGCGATTGGAGTTGCGGTACCAGGACCATATAAGAAAAAGAATGGCAAGCTTGTTTTTATGACGAACTCAGCCGGATTTGAAAATGTAGATATCTTGGATGAAATACAAAAAGGTTTTGATATTCCGGTATTTATTGAGAATGATGCCAATGCAGGAGTAGTAGCTGAGCAGTGGAAATATGATGAACAGTCGGAATATCCGGAAGAAAATATCGTATATGTCGTAGCGGGAGAAGGAATCGGATGCGGCATTATCTCGAAAGGAGAATTGTTAAGAGGAGACAGCGATACGGCAGGAGAGATTGGACATTGTTCCATTAATTTTGAGGGACCTGTATGTGAATGTGGGAACAGAGGGTGCCTGGAAATGTATTGTTCCATGGGAGTGCTCAACAAAAATATACGCAGCCGAATGGAAAAGAGTGACGATACTATTTTAGAACCAGACTTTTCATATGGGGAACTTAAAGCTGCGATAGCAAAAAAAGATACGCTTGCGGTTGAAGAATATTTGAAAGTCTGTGAATTTTTGGGAATCGGAATCGTAAACATTATCAACCAGATAAATCCGGGAAGTATTATCATTGGAGATTTGCTGGCTGAATTGGATAAGGAGATTTTTATAAATACAGTTCAAAAGACCGTACAGCAAAGAGTCAGAAAAAGTATCTGGGAAACTTTAAGAATGGAGACAAGTACCATCGGGGAAGATGCGATCTTAGTAGGAGCGGGGCTGATAGCAGTTGAACGGATTTGCGAGGATCCGTTTGCATTTGTGAAAAAGAATAGAGAATAAAGGAAAGCTGATGCAAGAGAGAATATTTTGTATCAGCTTTTTGTTCGTCTGGGAGAGGTTTTGGAATTCTAAGAATTTTTTGGAGCATCCAAGGTGTTTGTGAGAAATAGACAAAAATGAATGAAGATTTTTGGATAAAATATAGAAAGTGAATAAATATATAGAAAAATCAGAGAGAGTGTGATACAGTATATTTATTAATTCGATTAATTAATTAGAAAAGAAAAAAGTGCGTAAATATAATGAGCTATCGCGTGTTATTATTTTACTATAGAATATCCTGTCTCTTGTATTGTGAATTTACTTATATTTATTCAATTATGTTAACGATATTGAACGGAAAGTTATCCTTGTCGATAAACCGGGAATAACAATGTTAGGGGGATTTATTTATGAAGAAGTACAGAAAGATTTTATTTTTGCTTTTCGCGCTTGTTATATCAATAATTTTGCTGGCTGGCTGTAATTCAAAAGAGGAGGAGTCAGAAGAGGATTACTTGCATCTATACAGTAAGGGAATTGATGAGAACGGTTTTTGGAAAGGTATTAAAGCGCTTGATTATATCAAGGATTTTGAGTATGAAGGAATCGCGATTCCTTCCGAGGTATATGAAGTGACTGAGGAACGTCTTCAATACCAAATTGATACTCTGATGTCCGGATATATTGCAAGAAATAAAATCACAGACCGTGCGATTGCCGATGGAGATACAGTGAACATTGATTATGAGGGAAAAGTAGACGGAGTTGTGTTTGAAGGCGGATCTACTATGGAAGTAGGCGTGGACGTCATTATTGGAAAAACAAATGACGAAAGAGATGCACAAGATACGCTAAGTTTTCTTGATGGATTTCTGGAAGAGTTAATCGGACATATGCCTGGTGAAACGATAAATATCGAAGTAACATTTCCTGATGATTATTATGAAGAACAGTTGAGAGGAAAAACGGCTGTATTCACAACAACCATAAATTATATTGTTGAACGGGAAGAATTGACAGATGCATTCGTTGCAGAACACCTGTCTGAAAGCGATGGATGGACAACCATCGAAGAGATGAGAGAGGGCATGAGAGCGCAGGTTCAAAAAAATTTGGTGCAGCAGTACATTATGCAATATCTTGCGACGAAAGTTTCTACCAAATCTGTCCCGGATTCACTGGTAAAATATCAGGAAAAGATTCTGTTGAACGATTATCAGGAGCTGGCAGACTATAACGGAATCGAATTGGAAGAATACCTAAAAACGGTTGAAGGTTTTTCCGGTATAGAGGAGTGTATGGAAGAGGCACAGGATAGTCTGATAGAAAATGCAACATATACCCTTGTTGTACAAGCCGTAGCGGAAGATGTCGGGATATCAGTCACCGATGAAGACATAGAAAACTACTTTTCAGAACATTTGTGGTCAAGCGATGTTTCCACACAAACGGATTATTATGGTTTGCCTTATGTAAAACAAGGAGTTTTAGGACAGAAGGTTGTTGACTATATTGCAGAAAATGCCAAATTGGAATAGTGTTGGCAATACAAATCAGTAGGAAGCGTAAAAACGAGAGAAGGGAGATGGTATATTTATGAAGAAGGGAATTATACTCAGATGTGTACTAACGCTTATGCTGCTGGTTGGCATATATGGAGGCGGGAGCCTTACCGTACTGGCAGCAGGCCAAGTGACCGTGCAGGTAAACGATGTTAGTGTCAGCCCTGGGGAGACGGTTACAACGGAATTGGTCATGAACGGAACATTTGCAACTTTTCAAGGGCGTCTGTTGTATGATACGGATGCGTTGATCTTGGAAAAAATGGAAGCTGCGGATGCGATTTCCGGAGGTATGACAATATTCAATCAGGATGCAGTAACGGGTGAATTTGTGGATGCTTCCTTTGCCAGCGCTTCAACCAGTGATATGGAGATAAACGGCACAGTTCTTACGCTGACTTTTCGTGCCGGCGATGAGGCAATCGGGTCCTATTCATTCCGTGTAGAACAGTTCCAAGTCTATGATGCGGCAGGGGAAGAGCTTACTGTCGAAGCTGTAGATACGGTTGTGGACAGAGAGGCCCTGGAACCAATGGGAACCTCCGAATCAGGTGACACAGAGCCGGAAGATTCCGGAATATCGACTGCGGAAGTGAAAAAAGCCGAGCAGGAAAATAAGCAATCGAAAAAGTCAAAGCCGTCAGGATCACAAGCAGTGCCAAAGCCGCTAACCAGTAGTTGGAACGGCAGTGTACAGTCCGATAACAATGGAGGAATCATCCTATTTGCTATTTTGGCTATTGTGGTTGTCGCAGGTATAGCAATCGCTGTATTCCTTCGTAGTAAGAAAAAAAGAGATAAGTAAAGAAACAAAGTGTTCGATTATGTTTTTAGAAAAAATTTTTAGGAGGACTTTCAAATGAAAAAATTATTATCATGTGTAATGTCATTCGTACTGTTATTATCAGTATCCGCAGTAGTTGCAATACCTGCGTTGGCTGCTGAGCCGGCAACCTTGTCAGTATCTAGTGCAAGGGCAGAGAAGCCTGGAGATACCGTTACAGTGGATGTCAGTCTTCAAGGTACAGTAGCTGGTATCCAAATCGAGATTCGGCATGATCCAGAGGTGCTTACACTTGTAGAAATCAAAGAAGGACCGCAATGCCCAAATGGGTTGGTTGAAAAAAGCGTTGAAAATAGCCGTTTTGTATATGCATCGGCTACAGAGAGCAGTGTAGATGGCGTTATTGCACAGTATACATATGAAGTGAATCCGAATGCGGCAGTGGATACGGAATCTGAGTTAGAAGTAGTGCAGGCTCTTATGGTGCCGGAAGATATCAATGCTAGTTATAATGCAACGGTGACAAGCCATGGTTCGGTGGTAGTAGGATCTGATGACGGCAGCGAGCCGAGTGAACCGAGTGAGCCAAGTGAACCGGAAGGACCTGGAACCGGTGAACCGGAAGGTCCGGGGACGGGCGAACCAAGTGATCCGGGGACAGGCGAACCGAGTAATCCGGGCGAACCGGGAAATACAAATAAACCGGGCAGCTCTTCTGATGATCCGAAGAAGAGTCCTACTACGGGTGATACAAACGCAGAGCTGTTATGGATAGCTATGCTTTTGGGCGGAAGCGCTATCGTATCGGCAGCAGCTATGAAGAAACAAAGAGTATAGTTGTTGTGGGTAATGTGATAGGAGGGATGCTAAAAAAAGGAATAAATAAAGTAACAATAAAAACTGTGAAAAAAATAATTTAGAAGGAGGAAGGGAAAATGAAGAAGAGACGTAAAGTAAATAAGAAAAAAGTGATTGCTACGCTTTGCACGGCTAGCATGTTAGTAACTGCATATGCAATTCCAGCATTGGCAGATGATCCGGTATATGAGAATTATGCAAAAATAAGATTTGTTGAGAACAAGAACGGTCTTGTCCTTGGTTACAGCACGGAAAGTGGTGTAGGCATCCTGTATGATGTGGATTCCGGCTATTATTTTAAAGATCTCAATAAGAATGGTAAGATTGACAAATATGAGGACTGGCGTCTGGATATCGAAACTCGTACAGATGACCTTCTGTCTCAGATGCCGCTTGAGCAGAAATTTGCACTCATGGGGCATAGCGGAAATAATGTGGAAAAGGGACAGCGTATGTCTGTTAACAGAAGTATCGGAAAAGGCGAACAGGCGGATGGCAAAACCGGTAATGGTCTTCAGATGAGAGCCGAAGCTACCGAATTTGGTATTCCTTATTCTTACAGTTCAGACCCGGTACATACTGGGGTTATTGACACAGGTTCCAACGATGAAGGCGGCGGCGGTACAGGTTTTGCGCCGGTAACAACTATCTCACGTTGGCCGAATACTCTGGGTCTGGCAAATTCTTTTAGTGCTGATCTTCATTATACTTATGGCCGTACAATTGCTAAAGAATACAGAAACAGTCAGATTTTCCAGCAGCTTGGGCCGTTGCTTGACCTTGCAACACATCCAACCTGGAGCCGTATCGCGAGTGCTGTTACCGAAGATTATGACCTGCTAGTCGACTTGGGACAGGCAGAAGTTGCCGGAATGCAGACCACCGAAACTACTTATGAAGATTATGGATTACCGGAAGGTTGGGGAAATGAATCCATCGGCGCTATGGCGAAACATCTTCTTGGTACTGCAGGCGGTGAGTTTGGTTATGAAGGTCATACCCAGATCGGCGGATGGCTGGCTTATCCAGGCGGCGGCTACGAGAAGATGATCGATACCATGGCAGCAGCAGGTGGTATTGGAGTCTATCCGGAACATTCTTCTAAAGTTGTGAACGCTGGTATGACAGCATATGGTATCGCAGTTGGCGATGATGGTCTTGGCAGACACAATGAGCTCCTTGGCGACAAACGTTTCTCTTTAGTTGGCGGCGGCTACAGCAAATGGCTGATGACGGATTACTTAAGGGAAGGTAAAAACTGGGATGGTATGATTACTTCTGATTGGGGTATCTATGGCGGCACTGCTAACTCCAATCATGGTATGCAGAATAAGTTTGGTGTAGATGATACTCTGCGTTATTTCGTTTCTTATATGTCCGGTATGTCTCAGACTGGTGGTACCGGTAACGTTGCGACTTGCCAGTTGGCATATGATCTTGGTGTAAACGGTGACGCGTCTCTTGGCATTCCTGCATATGGTCAGGAATACATGGACAATATGGTTGATTCCAGAGCAGGAAACGTTATCAAGACGATCATGAAGTGTGGTCTGTTTGAGAATCCATATACGGATCCTTATAAATCAGATGCAGAGAATGGAAGCAGCGAACTCAATGATATTGCGTTCAAGGCTCACCATGAATCTATCGTTATGCTCAAGAATCATGACGATATTTTGCCACTTGAAAACAATGACGAGCTGAAAGTCTATGCAGTTGGCAGCTATATGGGAGGAAGCACCAGCGGTTATGGCGCTCAAGGTCATGATAACAGAGGTATTGCAGAGATGGCTGGACGTTTCTATAATACCACAGAGAATCCGGAAGAAGCTGATGTTGGTATCGTAATGCTTACTGGTCCGAATAACAGTAATGGTGTGGAAGGTCAGGCTCAGACAGCTCAGTTTGCTCCGTATACGAAGGAAGTTGGACGTGAAGTTTCTCTTGGCGGTTACTGGTATCATGCAGATGGTTCCATCGTTCAGGCTACAGAGATCCCTGATCCATCCATCGGCGATTACAAACAGAACATGAGTAATATCGGATTCACGAATCCAGGTACGCAGGAAGTTTTGGATACGCTTCTTCAGGCAAAAGAAGCTTTGGGTGACAAACCAATCATCCTGATTCTTAACTATAGAAATGCAGTTGTTCCGGCAGAATTTGAACCGTTGGTAGACGCTATCGTTGTTGGTGTAGAGACTGCTCAGGAAGCATTCATGAATGTCATCAGTGGCAGATATGAGCCAACCGGTATGCTGGCAATCACTATGCCGCGCAGCATGAATCATATTGAAATGTCTGCAGAAGACGTTCCGGATACAACTCCATATGTTGACGCTGATAACAATGTATATCAGTTTGGTTTCGGCTTAAACTACAGCGGCAGAATCGTTGATGAACGTACGGAACAGTATTTGAATCTTACCGGAATCAACGAAGTTGAAGCAATTGATGATAAGCAGGTTAAAGTTCCAATCGAATTGTTAGGATACAAGTATGGACCGACTGGCGTAAAAGCAAATGTATACTATGACGAGTCTGAATTGACCCTCGTAGGTTATGAGTCTGCTCCAGGTTCCCTGATCGTAGGCAATGGCGATCGTTTCGTATTTGCAAGCGCAACTCCGGTTACCGAGAATACGGTTATTGGTTATGCGATCTTCGAAGTTGCGAAAGGCGCTAGCTTCGATACTTCCAAAGTATCCTTCGCTATGGATGGTGCAGCTTACGACGTAGACCTTAATCCGACAACTGCTCGTTTCAACGACGCAGAAGTTACCAGAGTTGCTATTCCTGGTGATGTTAACTTTGATGGAGGGGTAGATATCAGAGATGCAGTTTTAGTTCTGAAGTATGTAGCTGGTGAGATAGAATTATCTGAAAGTCAGTTTGCAGCGGCAGACATCGATGGCAATGGTGATGTCAATGTTGCAGATGCAGTCGCTATTATGCAGATATGTGTGGCATAGTTGTTTTATTACAAGTTTAATCTGAATACTTAGGCGTTATTAGATGTAATAGCTGCCGCTTGTCTTGGAACGAGCGGCAGCTATAATTTTGTAAAAAATAGATAAAAGGAGAAGAGTATGAAGAGAAAGACAATTTGGAAAAAGACAGGTATATATACCATGACCGCGGCATCCGGTTATGTACAAGGAACGGTAAAAAGAGCACCGTCTTCAGCCAATCTGGAGGAGAATGGGATGCTCAGATTGATGAGAAGTTTGAAGAAGTGTATCCGCTTATGTATGATGTGAACACCGGACTTCCGACTTCCTGGGAGGATCGTATCCAGAATCATTTTACAACATTAGGTATTTATGTAGATAAATTCGAAAGTTCAGGCAATATGGAGGAACTTGAAAAAGCAGAAGGTCTTGCAGATTTCCTTATGACAAAACAGCATGCAAACGGTGGATATTATAATGGTTCTACAGATTATACATCCGTAATCTATCCGGCAAAATCCATCATGGAATATACTGTAGACATTGGAAAGAAAGCCGGCGAAGTGACGATTACTCTGGTGCCAGGCAGTGATAAAGCAATCGTATATGTAGACGGAAACCGTGTGGAAAATGGGAAAGGTTATACGGTCAAAGTAGATGCAGCAGTTGCGGAATTAGAAAAAGCAGTAGCAGCAGTGTGTGCGGAAGATGATAGCGTTAAAGGAGATGACACTTTCAAGAAAGAGGATGATTCTGAAAAAGCTCATAAAGTAGCATCTGACAATGCAGGAAGCAAGACAAATTTAACAGGCAATACAGCAGCGAAGACAGGTGACGTGGCAAACGCAGCGATTCCGGCGGCGGCAGGACTTGCGGCAATTTTAGTAGCATTGCTTAGATGGAAGAAAAAATAAGCTAATATAAGTGAATTATAGAGAGTACTTTTATTTTTGGAAGAATTACGTTATAATAAATACACAAGTAATCTGCTATATGTTATAATCAGAGGGGTGTGAAAGAAATGTGTACACGAAATGAACTTAACTTAATATTGCAGGCAATGGCTCAGGCATATCAAGCAGTATATGGAGCAAATATTGTGAAAATTATTTTGTATGGCTCTTATGCCAGGGGCGATCATCAAAAAGATTCGGATATAGATATTGTAGCTATTGTGCAGGGAGAAAGACAAAGTCTTCAGCAAAAGTTGAAAAGAGTGTGGGATATTTCATCTGATTTAGAATTGGAGTATGGCATCATCATATCCCCAACGGTCATTCCGTTTGCAGAATATGAGAAATATAAAAAAGATTTACCTTATTATAGAAATATTCACAATGAGGGGGTAGAAGTAGTTGCCTGATAATAGAGAGGATTGAAATAAGGCTACCGCAATCCCACTGGCTTTAGACGATGGGTTAAGGTAGCCAAAAGAGGCGGTATCTGTTATACTTGCGTTATGGGAACATGGAAATCTAAAAACAGACATA
>OFGD01000064.1_pt1 | contig 86808 bp, 75 predicted proteins | sample 1521671 | NCBI WGS metagenome assembly OFGD01 (sample SAMEA3504114, study PRJEB24116) | mouse gut metagenome | biome: mouse gut; feature: mouse-associated habitat; material: faeces | place: Denmark | collected 2011 | reverse complement strand
CAAAGGTGGCCGAGTATCACCGGACTACCTGGCCGACATTGCGCCGGAATACGCAGATATTCCATTGGAGATTCTCCGCAGATATGCGGAACATCCGGCTTGCCAAAAGAAAAACAGGCTGCTGCCAGTTCCCTGCAATCAGAAAATGAACAGTTATCTGAAAGAAATCGCAGACTTATGTCTGATAAACAAGACCTTGACCACACATGTAGCTCATCATACCTACGCTACCTTCTGACTCTCGCAAGGTGTCAGTCTCAAAAATGTCTCGAGTATGCTCGGTCACGCCAGTGTCAAGATGACTGAGCGTTATGCCCGAGTCCTCGACTCCTCCATCCTCCGCGACATGAACGCCATCCGTGACACCCTCAACCTTGGTAACCGTGCCGAGGTCGCAGATTCGGAATAAACTAGTCGAATATTGCATTTATAAGGTCGATCCATCCAAAAAGAGAATGGCTTGACATTTCTTCGTTTACCTATTTTGAGGTTTGAAATATACTTACTCGTTGTATCTCAAAGGTTAATTATTGAAAGGATATGCCCCGTTGTAACGAGCATGATCAATATACATCCAAGTTTGGAAATGTTGATTATAAACAACAAACAGAAATACTAAAACGGCAGATTGTCGTTTGTATTGGCATCAGGCGTAGTGGTGTTATCCGTGTTAGCAATACCAGCCTTTGAACTTGACTTAATCCTATTAGTATCTTTACCATAGGTAGATCCACATGAAGGACAAATAAAGTTTCCGTTAATAGATTCCATTTTACAACCACAAGCATAGCAGTAAAACTCATTTTTCTCCCAATGACCGAGATTGCTTTCAATAAAAAGAGTCAGATTGTGTGGAATATAGCCACCTGTAATATGCAGATTTGACAATCGGTTCTGTTCATTCTTTGTTGAACAGCAACCCCCACATTCGGGACATATATAACGACCATTGGGACATTTCTTTGAGTCTCGGCTGTCAATTATTGAAGTACATTTAGATCGGTTAAAACAATGATTGAGATAAACAGTAACATCTTTTTCAGAGCAGTTGGGATTTTGACAAGAAAACTCTGCTACGCTCATGGTTGCAAAATTGCTTAGGTCCTTGGGATGAAGAAGCTCTCTACATTTGCGACATTTTAGGTGGTCATAAAATTTGGCAAATCCTTTCAGATATGTATTGAAAAAGAGATAGTATCCAAATTTGGTTGTTTCGTTCAACTTATTGGTGTAATCTACGGGTATATGAAATATACGCATGAAATCCAGCATGGTGTATTGCTCCCATTCTTCAGTAGTCCGGAAACGGATAACACTTCGGAAGCAAGGCTTGTTTTCACACCAGTAGAAAGGTATCCTTTCCTCATGACTAAGTTCATTTGCCAAGCGGCATTCACAAAAATAGCCGTCATTGTTCTCATTACAAGAAAAGGAAATACGCGAACCATGCCAATAGATGTTGAACTGACGACACAATCCCATCACAAATTTTGATTCCGATTTTGAAAAATGATAAACAACTCCGGATGTAGTGTTTTCTCGTCGGAATTCTCCACTGTCAAAATTTAGCGTTGTGATAGTTGATAAAGTATTGAAATGCTTATTGTTATACTGTTGAGGTTGTCCTTCTTTATCAACCATCTTTAGAGGTATAATCAATCGTATTTCTGTTGAATCCTCTTTCATTATACCATTATAATATGGTGTTCTCCGCTGGTAATTGTTTTGCTCTGACCAATCAATCTGCACACGACCATGACATTCATCAGCAAATTTTCGTATGCCAATCCATTCCGGGTGATCTTCTCGACTGCTAAGTAATGATAGCATATGTTTGTCCGAAAATCTTTCATTCGGATTTTTCTCACGCAAAATAAGATATGAAAAAACTATCTCAACAGGCAAACACAACTGTTTATTCCCACCGCCGAGAAATTCATATAGGGATTTTGCTGTGTGTTTCAACTTTCCTTCCGCGACTCCCTTCATCAATCTCTTTAAGACGCGAATTTGAAGATAGGGAGGCAGATAACAATATATTTTCGTCAGAGAAGATTGGGACGCTGAAGTCTGGAAATAGACACTCCATAGTATAACAGCAAGTTCAGGGTCTGTAATTTCTGACCTGATGTGTTGCAGTTTCAATTTGAAGTCTGCTTCCCATTGCTTGTTCTCCCAATAATCCATCAATTTTGGCTTATTGAAACTCAATAACTCGATAAGCCATACAATTTTATATATGTTCTCTGAGTTGATTGTCGATGCTTTAAGAAAATTCGCAATCAGCGAGAATAGATTTATATTAGAGTCGCTGAAAAGTTTCTTGAATGAATCTTCCTTAAAAGCTGGTTTATCATACCATTGATTTGATAAACGATAGGTATCTTCTATTGTGAGGTTCTCTATCAATGATACAACAATGTTATCTGGAAGTCTCTTTATAATCTCCGCATGATAGAGTCTCAAAATATCTTTCACGTTTAATGAATCGACATAGAAAGCCCATGACTGATCTACAATCGGAGAATCGTGAGTGATGAAATCTTTGAAGGAATTAAGAAGGTTAATGTTATAAGGGATTGGCTGTACCCAAGCCTGTGAAGAATTGTCCAAATACTCTTCCAGTGATTTGCCAGAATATGCCGATAAAAGTCGAACTACTATAAACTCTTTAACTTCATCGAGCAGATAAATTGAGTGATCGCCTACAAATGATAATAATTCTTCATCTTTTATAGAATTAAGCAATTCATGGCTTTTGGCGACAGCCTTTTCTCTGGGAATCCATCTTAAATCCGAATAGGCTGCATAATTGATTATGTCAATTGACTCTGAATCAATGATTGCCTTAGAAATGACAGGACGTAATGAATCCCTTTTATCGTCTTCAAAGATTGATAAAAGAGTATTAAAACCGCCTTCAAATTCCTTCTCGAATCTGTATCTGGATTTTACCTGTATGGCATCATTCATCCGGTCAAGCAGTTCTTTTTCTATCGGATACCATAATTCGGTAGAATATGTAAGGAATAATTCCGGAAAAATATTTTTGATTCGCAGGAGCAAATTGACTGAAGCATATAACCTGTTTGCTGATTTGAGCTTCTCATATACCGTCTGAACACTTGCAGAAAACAAGCCTACAGCCTGCGCATTATCTCGTATCTTATTGAATAAACCTAATGATTTTTCCCAGTTCCTTTCAGGATTCTCCTCAAAACAGGTTAATGAATCTTGAAAGTTTATCAGTTCCCGTTGATGATTAGCCGCCTCGATTTGTTCCGAAAAATCCGTATCGGTATAAATTTGATAAACCGACACAATATTTTTCAGATCTTTGTATCCATAATCATATATAGAAACATACGGCTCTAAAGTCTTATTCTTAGACCAATTATCAATAATTTGAGATATAATTGCATCAACAGAATGCTTAATCTTGTTTTTAAGGCTGGAGTGTAATGGTTCTATAAGATTATCAGCACAATACTTCAAATCAGGCCATTTTTGAGATTCAAGATTGGTTCCAAGCGAATCTATCCATTCTTCAACTAAATTCTTGTCAAAGTATATGGCAGACGGCGGATAAACATTTAGTACTGCATGTTTTTCCTCAGAAGAAAGAGAACTGAAAAGTTCTTGCCACAGATTGCGTAATTCAGAGTCAAAATCCTTTGTAAAAATATATCGGTAACCTCCTGGCAAATCTTTTTTATACTTTTCTACGAAGTGTTTAATCAGCAAGGGTGTGGACTCTGTAGTCCTATCTTCCTGATTTTTGATTCTGGCAATGACCTCAGGCAGCCATTCAATACGAGGTATGGACAAATCGTGAAAGATATTTACCTTTGCATCTTTCAAGTGCATAATTTCGTGGTCGAAATAATAGGTAATACCCAGTCGCCGGTCTTCTTCGGAGTTTTTATTGTAACGACGCACCTTTGAGGCAACGCTGATTCCCTCAAACACGACTAAAACACGATCAGATTTAGCACTTGCATCAGCAAAAGACGAACCACGGACATGGAAGTCCTGCACATACTCCTTGCGAGGTATGTGGCAATTGTTCGAGGCAATAAAGCCGAAGCCCTTTATGTCGTCAAAGAACTTGACGACTCCGATATTCCATGTCTCTTGTTTGGTATATTTATCCTTTGCCATAGTCCCAATAATATTATTTTATGCAGCAATTATAGCATTGTGGAGGAGCGAGACAAATTCGCCCACCTTGTGGAATTTACCCAGGAAGATACTGTCTTCATCAGTATCATCAAACTTGGTCAATCTGAGTTTTTATCTGTCCTGTAATCATACTTACTTATCTAAAATGGTCCAAAGTTTTTCATTCTCTTCTTTATCACAATGCGATTGAAAATAGTAATCATACCATAGCGCTAAATCGCACATAGAAAGAGCAAGAGATCGGAGCATATAGGGAGAATAACCTACAGTGGGGAGATATTTATCCAAATTCATATTGATTTCAGCCTCTGCCTGAGACGTGTGGACGGCTCCTCCGGCTTGAAATACAGCCTCTTTTATCGCGTTGCCCAATTGCTTCGGCAAAAGAGGTTTGCTCTTATCAGTATCACGAGTGACATGCTTCCAGATCTCGTCATAAGTTTGGAATTTCTCTCCAAGAAACTTACTGCTCCAAGAAAGGTTAATTTCATCTTTGGTCTTGCTTACGGTGCGCATAATGCTCGGTAGAATGGCACAATCAACCATGTGACGAAAAATAAGTTCGAGGAACTTACGGAGGTCCATATACCTCCGATTATAATCGAAAGGAGTAGTTGTTGGAAAATGTATTGGCTCCAATAGGTTAACGAGGATTCCGCTGGCTTGAACATCAAGTCCATTGGACTCTAAACGGTTCAGCGAAGCAAATACATCTGGATAGATATGCTTTTCCAGTTGGAACTCATGGTCATAGTGCTCAACTTGTGTTCTGATTCTCTGAAACAAGACATGACGGTCAGGCTTGGGTTTGCCACCCCACATAACGGTTCCGTTTTTTGAGTAAAACGGACGGTTTGATAATCTATCCCATTGAGCGTCCCACTGTTGACGAATAGGACTAATCAACTCTCTAATTTCATCCTCGCCTTCTCCTGAAAGAACATACCACGGGATAAAACGATTATATTTACGTTCTAACTCCTGAATTTCCGGGATGACACGACTGATGAATTTAGTAGCCTTATCAGCATCTTCACGAGAGTACTTGCATTTTGCATCAAGGATGATGGCTTGCCATTGATTGTAATCTGCGTTCAATGCTTCTTTTGCGTCTTTCCAAGAGGGAAATGCTCTCAGATCGAGTCTCGCATCTGGCAACATTTCAGCCTCCCGAGGATAAGCATTTGTCACAATTGGGTCATTTTCAACCCACAAGACCTGTATGTATTTGTTGTCGCGCATAATCGTAAACTTTTTTAGTCTTCAAAAAGGTTAATTGTCTCGAAATTAGTCTTCTCAAAGGTTAACTTGTAAATCACCGGGAACTCTGCATCGGGTTGTGAGATAACTTCCACTTTTCCAAGTCCATCCATCAGTGATTTAATCTCAAATCCTCCTTGACCGGAATGAAGGGTGCCGTCAGAAGCATTTTCGTTCAGAGCTGTGGTAAAACCACTCATCAGGACATCCTCGCCTGAAACGCCCTCTTTCAACGGACGGCCATTATTGGCAATCGTTATGACAATTCCAACATCTTCTGATTTCCAGTCAAAACGTATCTCGTTGTTCGTGGAGTCAGCAGTAAAGCCATGAGCTTTGGCGTTGGCTATGATGTTGTTGAAGATTCGTTCAACCAGCCTTACGGGAGCGTAGAAGATCTCAGCATCATCGGTGTGATGATACTTGACATCGCCTGTCTCATCATCGAAGTATGGGAAGTCAGCCACATTATCACTGCCAATGTTGACCATCCTTACCGAAGGAGAAGAGTGTTTGGCAATGTAGTCGTTGATGAACTTGTAAGGATTGATTTCAGCATCCTTACCCCAGTTTGGCTTCTCAAAACGCAGTGATTCAACTTGTCGCTGGAGAGTTGACATAGCATATCCGATGCTTCTCATCAAATCCTTGACAGAAATTGGATTAATGCGTCCAATGGTGTCGGACAACTTTATGCCTTCCTCGTGAAGTTCAGCAAACATCTTCAACTGTTCCCAGTTAGAAGATAGTGCTGAAAGAGTCTGAATCATGGCGTGGCGAGTGCTTCGCACTTCGCGTTTCTGTGAATCAAGTGTTTCTTGAAGTTCACTCTCCAAATCGTTCATTTCAGATGAGAGAACTTCTGCGATGAGTTGTTCTCTCTTCTCAACGGTACCATGAACAGGGATGAGAATCCTGTTGAGATCCAGTTTATTGAGACGGGGAATTGTCGCACCAACGGTTTGCGCCTTGATTTGGTCCGTTACTATCTTAGTTGATAGTATAGCAGCAAGGTATTTCGCGCTGATTCCATTAATCGGATTCAACACTTTAATGAATCCCGCGGGGAAAGCAACCTTTCCACTGAATCCTTCTGTATAGACAGTACGAATATTGCCACTGACAATCGCAAGGATCACTGCATTCTCAGGCACTTGCACATGTTTCTTTGCCGTTGATACTTTCCCATCTTCAACCTTTACAGGAACAAAAGGTTTTCGATGCATTGCTGCCGGAATTGAAGAGCCGGTGAGAAAGTACTCTGCGGAAATATCTTTACCTCGTAGTTCGGGCACCTCTTCTGCAAGTTCAGAAAGAGGAATGCCGTTTTCAGGTTTAGGAGCAAGATAGAGCGAAGGGGTGAGCTCAGAGCCGACGAGTTTCTCATAAGGCACTGCAATGCCTGTCTGATCTTCACAAGGCTCATATCCTTCTTGTGTATCTTCAATATCTGCCTCAAAAGCATCCATAAAGCTTTCCAAATCAAAGGTAGTGGCGCGATAGACGCTTTTGGCGAAACGGGTGTGTCCACTTGCATCACCAAAATGAATTTCGTCATTCTTGACACCCTTTGTCAATACAATGGCCGCTTGGGCAATGGAAGATCCCGTGAAAATGTTAGACGGGAGCATCACGATTGAAGAAATTGCTTGATCCTTGATTAACGTTTCACGGATAGTACGAACTTTGTTATCCTTGCGGAATAGAAAGTTGGCAGAGACTATACATGCCAGTTTGCCACCATCGTCCAGTTTGCCGTAGAGCATCCTGACAATATCAGCGATTTCATGTCCCTCATCCATGAGGTAAACTGGGGAAGTAATGATTGCCTTGAACTTTTCATTTGATTTAATGGATTCAAATGTATCGCCCAATGTAATAACTGCGCGTTTGTCAGCAAAGTTGGCGAACAATCGAATCTGTCCGAGTGCCCATGTCGTGCTGTTGATTTCCTCGCCGACAACATGGTTAGGAAGCGCAATAGCGTATGAATTTGCACCCGCAAATGGATTATAGACGGTAACATTCTCGGGGAACGATGCCATCTTACACATGAAGTCGGTGACTTCCTGGGGCTGTACAAATCCATCCGATGGATGGAAAGTAATGCCATTGGAAGACACTACCAGCGCAAAAACCTCGTTTAGATGCTTGGAAAGGAATGTGAGTTCCTCCTGTGACAGTACATCTTTCTTGAACTCATACAGGCTCAATATTTTTAACACTTCAGGCTTAACACGATTCCCGGCTGCAATTCGATACGCCTCAGCGATAAGACCAAGACATGATGATTGAAGAATCCCTTGACTAAAAGTAAATAACCGATATTTATTTACAAGTTCGGAAACTTCGTACTTAGAGATGCCGGTTTCTGCAATTCTTCTTTCGTAAGCAATAGCACCCTGCACAAGTTCATCCTGTTCGGATAATGACGGCAATGAAAAATCTTTAATGCCGTACTTTAGCATATTGACAGTGACTTCAACCGTTGTATTGATAAAGGTACAACAGCGAGATGGATCCTTAAATCCTCCTGTTGCAGGCGTATCCTTGCCTACCCATTCCCAAGAAAGGCTATCGTTGTCGACATATAAATAAAAAACATCATCTCCACAAGGAATACCATTCTCGATGTTGTTGATTACTTTCTCCCATAGTCCGTATTTACACATGTAGAAAATGTATTCCGGAGTAATAACTGGAAGAAAACTAAATGCTAAGAGATACGCACCGTCGGCAAGCGGTGTGTTTTCTTCTATAAAATACACCGGAGCCTCTTCGGTAGCTAAAACAAATGCCATCCTCGCATTCTTTGTCGTGATGAGTATAGAGGGGCTGGTAATGCGGCGCATGCCGATCTCCACAGAGCCGTTGTGAAGATTGCTTGGCTTCACATATATATCATCCCAACCTTTTGCGAAGTTGTCCTCGCAAAAGATTCTACCGGAAGTGATGCCTTTGGCGGGTTTAGCAGATTCAGCGAAGATGTCGTTGAACATTACAGACTTGGTTGCAGAAGCAGAGTTGGTGTTGAGCATAAGCTTAAAAAGTTTTTGTTTCGTTTCGATGCTGCAAAATTACTGCGGACTTTTGCAGTCATTCTTCAAAAGTCCATATTTTTTACAACTCTCTTTCATAATCTCGATAATCTCATTTCGCAGATGCTCTGGTTCGAGCACTTCCACATCTTTGCCAAAGCCGAGTATTATGGCTTCAAGTTCTTTATTGGGGATTACTTCAATAGTGGCTGTAAGAGTATTGTCATCTGTTTTTTGTGTATGATGAATAGGTTTTGCCAAAACGTATTGATAACGCTTTGGCGAAAATTTCAAGACTATCTTTTCAACCTCGCCATGATTGGGGATTGTCGTACCGATTACATCGAAGAAATAATCAAATGGGTCTTCAATAATTGTGTCTTGTATAAAATCAATATTCAGAGAATCCACCTTTTTGATTCTATCTAGTGCAAAAACCGAAATGTCTTTGTACTCTGGATTGTAACCAAGTATAAACCAACGATTATTGTATTGTTTTAGATAATATGGATGGATTTCAGCATCAAAAGCCGGTTTGCCGAATGGCTCATATGTGATTTTTATTGGTTGCTCGTTGATGATGAAGTTGAACAACTCTTTGAATCTGTCAATACCACGCAAATCGACATTTGAGTCAAAGGATAGAATATTCCGTTGATTTTCAGAAACCTTATATTTCTTTTTAAGTTTTCGGATAATATCTGTCATCCAGTCAAACTGAGGCATTCCACGGAATGAAGCAAGCATATTGACTGTGGCATCAAGACCAAGCAACTCATCGTCCGTCAAATCGACGATAGAGAATCCTTCTCTTGAATAGCGGTAATACTTACGCTGCCCATCTTGATAAGCCACAATTGGAGCCTGCATTGAAGGAGATAGCTCCATCTCCTTCAAATCGACATAAATCTGGCGCTTGCTGACTGTTGTCTCCATACTAAGTTCTTTGGACAAAAAGTCACAACAGGCCTTCTGCAAGTCCTCTATATAGTACCTGCGAGAAAAGTTACTCAGGCACTTATCAAGAGCTTCGTAACGTAGTCGTGCATTTTTATTTGTAGCCAAAATATGATCGAAGTATTAGTCGGAAACCTTAACAGGATCGTTAAGCAAATCTTTAACCTTGACATCAAGACATTCGGCAATATAAAATAAGGTCTCAACGCCGGGTTGCGCAGAATTGGTACACCATTTGGAAACCGTTGCCGGATCCTTACCTAATTGCCCTGCCAACCATTTGTTGGTCCTTTTTTTTCTCAGCCAAAACTACTTTAATCCTATTATAGTCTCTTTGTATAGCTTGTATAAATGAATTTGACGCAAATTTACTGGATTTTTCCGAATTACCATAGCCAACACTTTCCCCACTTAATAGTCGTTCATGTATTACTATGTTTCTTTATGCCACAGCTCGTCAAATTGTCTGGCGAGTGCGACTATCTCTCGGTTGGTCTTTACGAGTTCGATGGTCTGATGCTCCAGTTTGGCGAGGATATTCATGGTTTTCTTTTCGGTGAAGTTCTCTCGGAGTGTTTCAACAGCAGGTCGTAGTCTATGGCGATGGTACGGTAGTGGGCGTTAAGGGATGACATCTTGTCGATGAAGATGCGGGTGTTCTCGTCCACGACAAACACCTTGAAGGGTGTGCCGAAGATGCGCATCTTGATAAACGCTGACAAGGAGGCTATGCCGGACTTCTCCTGCATCGTCAAGAGGTGGGCCTGTTCGGTGGCTGTGAAGTTCACTGAGCAGCGGAAAGCTGTGGAGTTGATTTTGGGCTGTCTGCCGCCTGAGTTAAATTTCTGATTCATTCTTACAGGATTTTAGAGTGGTTGATATGTGAAGTGCGTTTCTGCACCGCAGGTTCTTTTGGTGATTACGACTCTGGAGTAATCGCAATCTGTCATAGCAAGGGTTTTGTGTCGCAAATCAGTTTTCATGCAGCATAAAACATACCTTGCCATGTTCATGTGGACGTCCAAAATAACAATCTGGATATTACGAAGTCGAATGGTCGAGATAATTATGGATCAGTACACCATCAGTACACCTCCGAAGAGAAAGAACCCTATAAAATCGGCACCGGTCCATGCCGATTATTATAGTTATTGTATTCGACAGCATAATATAAGGGTATCGGTTGCGATGCAATCCGACTGAAATAGGAACTGTCCCGTCCTGAAAAAAGTTTACGGTTTCTGGTAAACTTTTTTCAGGACGGGACACCTTAGAGCTTCGCAACATGGTGTTAATGTGGGAGTTAACTGCCTTAAAGTTACGAAATTTTAAGGTCTTTTGCAATATAATTATTTGATAATCAATGGGTTAATCGCCATAATCTAAAAATTGTCATATACTAAGCACTAAAACAGAAACTGCCTAACTTTGATTGTTAGACAGCCTCCCACAAAAAATAACTTGACACAGTTTACTTTACACTACCCACAATTTTACACAACCGGCATTTCGGATTTAACTATTGGGATTGAAGTTCAACTTTTATCTTTCCAGCTCAAAGCTGGCGCCTTTTTATTCTTGCTTCTGTCTCCCGTGTCGTTAATATACTTGCGCATCAACATATCCTATAGTTGTAATCTGGTCAAAATATGGCTCCCACGGATGCTGATTCAGGCCAATCCTAAGTCCATAGAAATGTGTGCCCTCTGATCGGAGATGCTGCATTTTTTCAATCCTGTCCTTGCTTGTCAGGTTCATCACGAAGTCTGTCACCCAAAGAACATCCGCATTTATATACTCAGGATTTGACTCAAGAAGTTTGAATGTAGCATCAAGCATCTGTGTCGCATCGGTGTTGCCAGAAGGTATCTTCTTCAGAAGAGTTATGATATTCTGTCCTTCCTTAAGGATATCCAAAGGCTTTATTGAAACAGAGAAGGCAATCAAAAAGCATTGTCTCTTTTCTTTCATCGCGATATCCACGGCCTGGATTATCACGGACTGGCTGATCTTCTGTGGCTTGCCGTCCATACTGCCTGATGTGTCAAGGCAGATAATCATCGGACCTCTCTTGGCTGCCGGCTTCTTGTTCAGACTGCGCTCCGGATTCATGATCTCGGACTTATACCGGAATACCTGAAGTTGATCGCTAAGGTATTTCTGAATGAATACATTCTCGGTCTTGTCGTCAATGAAAAGAGCAAGCTCCGATGGCAAGAGAGAGCCAAGGTCATGTCCAGTGGTTACTCCGTATATGTCAGAGTGACTGGCATGCTCAAACTGCTGGGTGCTTCCTTGCTTGAGAGCCATCCATTCTTCTCCTGTATCATTGGATATCCGTCCCATCTTTCCCACGATTTGCGAGATCTCCGGGTACACTTTCTGAAGCTTCACTTGACTGAGCAGACGCTCGAAGTCAAATGTGGTCCAGAGACCATTCATCATGTTCCAGCACTGACGGAACTGTTCCTGTGAGGTGCTTGTGGCATCCAGGTAACGCTCTATGTTCTTCCGGTTGTTGGACCATTGGGTTTCGAAGTTCTTTTTGGATTGTTCAGTAGCGTCCTCCTTGACTTTCTTCAGTTTGTTCATCAGGGCTCTGTTCCAATCCAGGCACATTGTTTCCCACATCTTCGGATCTCTTGCATTCTCTCCTTCGCTGAAGAGCCTCTTATAGAAGTTTCCGGGGAAGCCATAATCGCCGAAGTTCTCTGTCGCATCCTTGACCAAGCCTTGCCATCCATGAGAAATTCTTTTCGGACTCCAAGTCAATGCTTCTCTGATTCTGTTCTGTGCTGTTTGGGCCTTTTGAAAATCAAAGCGGATACGATCTAAGACACTATATATGAACCTCATAACCGTCCTTTTGAATATCATGGATTTCAGAGGGTCAGCCAATGCCGCTATCTTTACCATGGGGCGGTTTAACAACTCGGCAAGATAGTTACAAAGAGCATCTTCGTCATCAGGATTCTCAAACATTCCTATAGCGAGATACTTGTCGATATGCTCCTCATAGTACTCTCCTGGGTAGAAACGTTGCTTTCCGCTTTCTGTCCACTTTCCGCATCCTTTCCCGATAGAGTATTCCAGAACCATGTTCAGATTGCAGCATGGTACAAACTCATTGTTGTACAGACAATATCTGCACCCGAACCCATCAGTGCGTATCATGACCTCTGCAATTTCATATGATCCACCTTCATCCACTCAAGCTGCTTTCTGAGCTTGATGATCTCCGTCTGAGAAGTCATCACTTCATTCTTAGCGATGAAGATATTCTCATCGAACGACTTCTCCAGCTGAATCATCTCATCCTCGATGTCTGCAAACTCCTGGATATAATCAGTGTCGCTGTACTTCATCTCAAACAGCATATTATCTGCTTGTTCTCCATCCTCGATATACTCAAGTTCATACCTTACACCATTGATGTAAACACATCCTTCTCCTCTGAATAGTTTCACATCAATCTTTCCAGCTACGCCGCTTCGGTCTGTGACTTCCGCACCAACGCCTTCGACAGAGTGAATCAGCAGCTTGTTGTTCTCATTTGCAGCTGGGAAGAGCATGGCCGCTTTTGCCTCGGTCCACTCAAATGACAGGTCCAGGTAATCAAACATATAGATGAATGTATTTCCTGTACCGTGATTCTTGATATAGTAATACCCGTTGTCATAGATCTTGAGTTTCTTATCAAGGTCGCGATAAAGTACTTTCTCCATGGCATCTCTCAACTGGAAAGCCTTAAGGTCGTTATTGAGTTTCTGCTGCAGCTTATTTATTCGCACTTGAATCGGGTAGGCCAGTGCTTCAAGTACGATGTCTTTTACATCGATGTATTCGCTTGGATTGTTCCATAGGCAATGATGAACGATGTACAAGTCTGAGAGCTCAACCTCCTTATGACCTCTCATGTAAGCTTCAACCTTTAGAAGGCGTACTGTCTTCTTCCACCTGCGGTCGCTGACATAGATGCTTTTTCTGAGCCCGGAATCATCCACAAGTACGTCATTGAGTTTCTGGCGGATGAATGTGATTGTCTTTAGTACATCATCCCCGACCTTGACCTTATCGATGCCTTTCTGCCACACATCATACTCCTGCTGTGAGATAGGATTACGCACATTGCCAGCCACATCGGAATCATCAAGAAGCATTCTGTAGAAGTCTTCCTCTTTTCGTATACTCTTGCTCACAACGCGGATAAGGAACCTGTCCCAAAGGGCTTCCAAACCCTCACCCTGTGCTGGAAGCTCATTACTTGCTGCAATAAGAAGTTTCAACGGAATTGCCATCTCGCGACTGCCATTGCGGAAGAGCTTCTCGTTAAGCACAGTAAGAAGAGAGTTCTGAATAGCCGGACCTGCCTTCCATATTTCATCAAGGAAGACCACATCGGCGCTGGGGAGATATCCTTCAGTTATACGCTCATACTGCCCGCTGTCCTTAAGCTTCGCAATACTGACTGGGCCGAACACTTCGTCCGGAGTCGAGAAGCGCGACATAAGGTATTCAAATGAGTTGGCATCCTTGAATACGTTCTTGATAGAGCGCGCAATCATAGACTTTGCCACTCCTGGAGGGCCAAGAATGAGGATGCTCTCTCCTGCAATAGCTGCCAATAACGCCAATTTCAGCTCACGCTCCTTATCATACACGCCCTTATTAATATCCGTGACAATATTGGATATTTTTTCTGATATAGTCATAAATGATGTTTTTTCTGAGTGCAAAGTAAATATAGCGCTGTGCCAAATTGGAGCACAAAGAAAGTTTTTCCACAGCCATTATGTAAAATCATCCGATAAAATTGATTTGGCAAGCGAAAAATCAAGGCTCTCAAAAGCGGGGTGGCTACAAAACTCAACTGCTGATAAAGTTTCTGTGTATATAGGGATAGTCATTTGATTCCTTCAATCTGAGTCATCCGGCAGACTTTCTCATATATTCCGATCAAACTTATCGCTTTTATATCATCGGCTCTGGTTCCAGGGCAGTTTTTTCATTTTCAGTCATGTCTGTACCCAATACTCCGGTAAAGTCCGGTTCCACGTGCGGAACATCAGGCTGCAACAGAGACTTGGACTGACTCCCGTCTCGCCAGGTTGACCACGTCAGTTGTACGGATACCGAAGAAGAGCGGCATTATCTCTGTCGATTTTAGCCTCGCCGCCATCTTTCGCAGTCCGAATGCTCTTTCTGAGTGCCGAATGAGCATTCCAACGCTGTGGCTCTTACACTGGCAAGTTCTCTCTTGGCCGCATTCTTTAACTCGTTCGTGCCTGCACGACCTTTCTGAGTGAATGAGGTCTCAATACCGTTCTCCTTGCAGAAAGTCCTGTTGGCGTTTACGGAGCAACATTGAACACCGCATAGCTTCTTCACGGGCACTCCTGTCAGTTTCTCTGGCAATGACACGCACCTTACCCTCTGGTGTAAAGAAAGCCTTCCGGTCCCGCTCCGTTCTCAAACTCTTCGGGTTATCTCCAATCAGAGCAAACGATACCGACATCTCCAGAAGCAGAAGAAGCTACTTGATGCGTCCAAGCTCAGAGGTCTTGAAACTCTCTTCGTATCGCTGACAAAAATCCAACTCTGTAAATGAAATCTCTTGCTGAATGTCGGATAAATTTCGTACTTTTACCATGAGGTCTTCTACTTCATTTCCTCCGAAATGAGCCTTTCCACAGCATTCGGAATTTTTATTCCATTCTACTAAGATATGAAATGTTATCACATTAATAATCAATTGATTATATTTCTTGAATTTATTTCATGACAATCCCTAAAATAAGGGATGCTTCCATTTTTGGGAGTCAGCCCTTATTGATTATTCCCGTCTCGCCAAACAGTGCTTATGCGATAACGTCAGTTAAATGGCATTGGGGGAGAATAAGTGGTTGCAGTTGCGTCACGAGCGGATCCAGGCGCGTTTTCAGAAAGGCGACAGAACATACTTGCCGACCTGCTTTTCGCCAAGCCTGTTTTAGGGGAACTTTCAATATGTCACGGCTTAGCGCATCCGGAGAGCTGAAAGCCAGCTGTCAAGCGTGTCTTTGATGTCTTGCCAAACTTTTTCTTTTCCGGTTTCGTTGAGAATCTCATGGCGCATGCCTTCGTATGAGACTGATGAAACATTGGTGTAGCCGGCATTTTTTACGGCCTGCACTGCCTTGCCGAAGTCTTTGTCGCTTGTCCTGCAAGGGTCATCCTGCCCTGAGACGAATAGGACCGGAAGGGCCTTGTTGGATGCTGTCCAGCCTTTTCCCGAATAACAGTCCTGCATCAGTCCGAACAGATTGTCGAATCCGTTTGCTGTAAACTGATAGTTGCACAGGCTGTTGGCATTGTATGTCTTGACAACTTCGCTGTCGGAGCAAATCCATGCGTTCGGGCCTTCATTCCTGAATTTGCCGTTGAATGAGTCAAAGCCTATCTTTTGTATGAATTTCGGCCGGTATTGCGGCCCTCTGAACCATGAGGACAATTTTGCAAGCATCCTGCCTATTCCCGCTCCGTTGTTTTTGCTCGGACTTCCGCATACAATCAGCCCGTCAATCTTGTCGTCATATCTTTTTGTGAATGAGCGGACTGCCATCGACCCCATGCTGTGTCCGAAAAGGAACAGGGGAATGCCCGGAAACATCCCGTGTGCAAATGTGTTTACTGCAAGTATGTCTTCTACAAGTGCTTTCCAGCCACCGGAGTAGAAGAACCCGAGATGCTCCTCGGATTTGACAGATGCGCCGTGCCCTCTGTGGTCGTGTATTATGCATGCATATCCGTTGTCACAAAGGTATTCCATAAAAGGAATATATCTTTCCTTATGCTCGCACATTCCGTGAGAAAATTGTACTATCGCCTTCGGGGCGACGTTTTCTGCTGTACCTTTGTCCGGTGTGCATATGAGCAGGCTCAGATCAAGGTTATCGTGTCTCGATTTTATGTGTTCCTGTATCGTTTTCATGTTATTTTGACTCATGTTATGACAAATGCGGGATTGGCTATAAATAATGTGCCAAATGAACATGTGGTGCCATGATTCATTGTCCGGACTTTATCTTTCTGCTTTTGAATGCTCTTGGAATCGGAGTCGTGAAGCGCATAAGCTTGCCGGTCCACGGGTGGATGAATTCCAGGGTGCGGGCATGCAGGGCGAGACGCCCGATAGGGTTGCTTGCCGCTCCGTATTTTCCGTCACCGGCCACGGGGCACCCCATGTCAGCGCAATGGACTCTTATCTGGTTTTTGCGGCCGGTCTCAAGTTCAAACTCTACAAGAGAATATCCGGTCTCATTCAATTCTTCAAGAACTTTGTAGTGCGTCACTGCTTTCTGTCCTCCGTTGGCCTTCGGGCTGGAATACATTTTCAGTGTCCTGGGATCTTCCGTAAGCCAGCTGGTCACTGTCCCTTCACTGTTTCTCGGGCATCCTTCAACGACTGCCACATATCTTCTCGCTGTAACGGTCTCGCTCCAGTTTTCCTGCAAGGCATCCTTTGTCTGCCGGTCTTTGGCGAATACAAGCAGACCGGAAGTGTTGCGGTCTATCCTGTGGACAATGAATATCCGTGGCCTTTCCATCCGGCTGTGTCCGTCAGAGTACTTGTCCCGTCTACTTCTCCGGTTGTCTGCTCTCCTGCCCATGGGCTTGGACTCTCTGACATAATCAGTAAGAATTGAATATGCGGTATCTTCTCCTTCACGACCTGCTGACATCGTAAGCAGGCCACTCGGCTTTTCAATGACGATAAGCCACTGGTCTTCATAGACTATCCTTATGTCCTTGTCATGATTGCCGGATGTGCGGCTGCTGTGTCTGGAAGGATTGGCAGTTCTTTCGTGTCTGGCATTCATGCCGTTCTTGCCATGATCACCGTATTTTCCGGTGGCTCTATGATTTTTACTGTCAGATTTATGCTCGCCGTGTCCTGTATCTTGTTTCATTTCAGTTCCGTTTTCCCGTTTCCGGTCGCAAATCTACAAAAAACGCAAGAATCTGCCGGCTGTTCTTATTAAATGTTTATGTTTGGAGATGCTTGCGTGATGAGCAGGCGGTTTATTTTGTTGTGCTGGGGCTGCTTGCGGCTTGGTAAATGAAAGTACTATGAAATATAAATTCTTGCATTGAGTGATGTTGATTATTACTGCTGTGTGATGTGCCGACGTTCCCAATGTGCAATGACATGTCCTGTTGGGAACGTATGGCTTGTGTAACCTTTTGCTATACAGCTTCTTGCGAAATTACATGGTTCCCAACGTGCGGTATCATGTCCCGTTGGGAACTCAGGGTTGATGTAATTGTTTGTTTTTCAATCTTTTGTAAAATTGATAGGTTCCCAACGTGCAGTAAATTGTTCTATTGGGAACCGTATGCTTTTGTAATCCCTTGATTATTAATATTGTGAGCAAAGCCGACGTTCCCAATGTGCGCAATTATGTCCCGTTGGGAACGCAAAGCTCGTAAAATTGTGAAATCGCACAGCGCAGAAGCACTTTGGAACCTGAATAGTGCTGCCTGACATGGAAAGGCAGGGCGCGGACGGGTATTTTGCGGCATGATGCCGTGTTTTTGAAACGAATTGAATATCTTTGCAAATTATCCGTGATGCATTTTGCGGAATATTATTGATTGTGAATATGACAGGCAAGTCTACCATATGGGACCCGCTCAGGAAAAAGGAAGTTGCGCTCACTCCGGAGGAGAGAGTGCGGCAGTGGTGTATCGGGGTGCTTGCAGGCCGGCTTGGAGTTCCTGTGCACATGATGATGAGCGAGGCTCCGTTCCGTCTTGGCGGAAAGCAGTACAGGGCCGATATAATTGTCTATGACAGGAAAGTCCGCCCTTTGGTTGTGGTGGAGTGCAAAAGACCTGAGGTGGAGCTTAGCGGTGCTGTTCTTGATCAGGCTGTGCGTTACAATATGGTGCTGGATGTGCTGTATATGATTATTACCAACGGCAGGAAGACTTGCATTTGCAGGCGTGTCGTTGATGGAGGGGCACGGAGGTATGTGTTTGTTGATACTATTCCTGCTTATGCGGCAATGCTTGAAGAGCTGGCTTCTGAAGAGGCTTGCCGGAATCCGGAATAATGTGGCCCCCTCCTGATGCCTTGTGGATGTATTGGGCCGCGAAGGAAGCATGGCTTGCTGGCCATGTCCTTATGCTGATACCGGAGCGGAAACTTCAGTTCCGAAAAGCATATGAGTCCGGAAAGCATATGGCTCCGCAATGCTATTGGTTCATAAATATGAATGTAAACGAGATTTGATATATGTCAGCAACAATAACTGAAGGTTTTCTTGACCACCGTATATTCCGTATTGTCTCAGATGCGGCGGAGGAACTTGGTGTCCGTGCCTTTGTAATCGGAGGATATGTGCGGGATTGTTTTCTGGGACGTCCGAGCAAGGACATTGACATCGTAGTTGAAGGAAGCGGCATTTCACTTGCTGAGGCAGTGGGGGCAAAGGTGCATAGCCATGTTTCGGTATTCAAGAATTTCGGAACTGCCATGTTGCGTTTCCAGGGTGTTGAGGTTGAGTTTGTCGGTGCCCGCAAGGAGTCATATCGACGTGATTCGCGCAAGCCTATTGTTGAGGACGGTACGCTTGAGGATGACCAGCTGAGGCGTGACTTTACGATTAATGCCATGGCATTCAGTCTTCAGAAAGAGGACTTCGGTGCTCTTGTTGACCCGTTCGGAGGCATACGTGACCTTGCTGCCGGGATTATCCGCACTCCGCTTGACCCGGATACGACATATAGCGATGATCCCCTCAGGATGATACGTGCCATCCGTTTTGCGACTAAACTGACTTCTGACCGGATGGCTTTCAATATCGTGCCCGAATCATTGGAGTCCATAAGGCGTAACAGCGGAAGGCTTGAAATACTTTCAAAGGAACGGATTGTGGACGAACTGAACAAGATACTTGTGACCCCGAAGCCTTCTATAGGATTCCGTCTGCTTGATGAGACTGGGCTGCTTGACTTGATTCTTCCTCAGCTTACCAAGCTTAAGGGCGTGGAAACCGTTGAGGGAAAAGGGCATAAGGAAAATTTCTCTCATACATTGGAGGTTCTTGACAATGTGGCTTTTTCGGAGAGCGAAGCAATAAGGGCCGGTCTGCTCAAGGATTATGCGTTTGAAGACGGTGCTGAAATTGAAAAAGTCCGTACTGAACCAAATGTATGGCTGCGCTGGGCCGCTTTGCTGCATGATATAGCGAAGCCTGCCACAAAGCGTTATGACCATGCGCTCGGATGGACTTTCCATGGGCATGAAGTCGTGGGGGCAAGGTGGGTGCCTAAGATTTTCACTGCGCTGAAAATGCCTCTTAACGAGAAGATGAAATATGTGCAGAAGCTTGTGGGACTGCATCTGAGGCCTATTGCGCTTGTGACAGAGGAAGTTACTGATTCTGCTGTGCGCAGGCTTCTCTTTGATGCGGGAAACGATATTGATGATCTCATGCTTCTGTGCAGTGCCGACATAACTTCAAAGAATCCGCGTAAGGTGGCGCGCCTCAAGGCTAATTTTGATCTTGTGAAGAGCAAGCTGGTTGAGGTTGAGGAGAAGGATGCCATACGGAATTTCAAGAATCCGATAACAGGAGATTATGTTATGGATTTGTTCGGCATTGAGCCTTGCAATCTGATAGGGCAGCTTAAGGAGGCGGTCAAGAATGCTATTCTTGACGGGCAGATTGAAAATTCATTCGAGGCCGCAGACCGCTTCATGCGTGAGAAGGCTGCCGGAATGGGACTTCATCCCCTCAAGTGATTCCTGCCTGCAATCACGTAATACCTTTGCTATGGGGCTTGTCGGAAAATACATATCATATGTAAGGGATATAAGGAGATATTCTCCGAGGACTGTCCGGATTTACGAAGATGTGCTCAGTCATTTCACCGATTTTGCCTGTGATGAAAACGGGCACGGGGATGCCGGGGAACTTGCTGCCGTGCTCAATCCATCTGAGATAAGGCGTTATGAGGTGCATCTTCTTGATGACTGTGCCATGAAGCCCAAAACGGTAAATCTGCATCTGTCGGTGCTCAGCGGGTTCTGCCGTTATCTGATAAAAGAAGGGGTGCTCAATTCCAATCCGGTGAGGCTTGTGCCGCGTCCGAAGATGGAAAAGCGCTTGCCTGTATTCTATAAAGGCGATGCCATGGAGAGATATTTCTGTGACAGTGATTTGTACGCGTCTCGTGATATGCTGGACATTTTCATGGAATGTCATGATACGCCTCACGGCAAGGAACTGTATGTGAAGCGTCTTGCAAGGGCTGTGATTTCCATGCTTTATTGTCTTGGGCTTCGTCGCGCTGAGCTTGTCGCGCTTGATGTGTCAGATGTCGATTTTGGCCGAAAAGTTGTGAAAGTTGTCGGCAAGGGAGATAAAATGCGCGAAATTCCCATGATAGTTTCATTATGTGAAGAAATTTCCTTATATTTGAAAGCAGTTGAGACGATGACGGGAAGGAGAAGGTCTGTGAAAGAACCGCTGCTTGTCACTTATTCCGGCAAACGTCTGTATCCGGTATATGTGGACAGGGTAGTGAAGAGCGAACTTGGAGATGTTCCCGGCATAACGGGGCGCAAGTCACCGCACGTGCTCAGGCATTCCGTTGCCACGGGGCTTCTTGACGGCGGGACTGACCTCAATTCGATAAAGGAGCTTCTCGGGCATTCTTCGCTGGCGGCCACTCAGGTCTATACCCACAGCAGCATCGCCCGGCTGAAACAGATTTATGAATCCGCCCATCCACGGGCAAAAAACGGAGGTAAAAATGGACATTAGGGTACAATCCATCAAGTTCAATGCAGACCAGAAGCTGTTGGACTTTGTCGAGAAGAAGTTCTCAAAATTCGAGAGATTCAATGATTCCATAAGCGGAGTAGATGTGGCCCTTTCCCTTCTCCCGGACCACGACAACAAGAATGTCAAGGTCCAGGTCAGCATACCGGGAGGCACAATCGTAGTGGAGAGAAATGCCAAGACCTTCGAGGACGCGGTAGTTGACTGTGCTGACATCATCAAGGAGAAGCTTGTGAAAGCAAAGGAAAAGAAAATGCAATAATTCGGGTTTGAATGGGGCTGCTAAATGTTATTCAAGCCCCATTCTTTTTTATGCCGGAAAATATCAGGTGTTTTCTGCCTTTACTTATAATAATCGTAGAATGAACATGAACTCCATTCAAAAGTCCTTTGTGGCCATAGGGCTTTTTCTTGTTGCCAGTGCTGTTTCTGCCAAAGATTTGAACAGCAAATTTCAACTTTTGCCGCTTCCACAGAAGGTGGAAGTCTTTTCGGACAACGGGCTGAGAGGCTGCGACCTCTCCTTTATTGTCACTGAGGGTGAACTTGCCATGCCTGTTCTTGGGCCGTTGACAGGATGTCTGCCGCAATTCCGTAATGCCGGGAAGGGCATCGTCATGCGCCTGACTGACAAGGGTACGCCTGAATCTGAGGAAGGGTATCTGCTGGAAGTCGGGAAAAATGGAGTCACCATTTCATCCAGAGCAAGTGCCGGCCTTTTTTATGGATGCCAGACATTGGAGCAATTGATGGAAGACAGCCGTGACTTCAACCTTGTAATTCCGCAAATGCGGATAACAGATTATCCGCAGATTGGTTACCGTGCTGTCCATTTCGACAACAAGCACCACTTGGACCGTACTGAATATTATTATCGCACTATAGATAAACTGGCGAGCTACAAGATAAATGCCGTCATATGGGAGATTGACGACAAGCTGCGCTTCACCAGGCATGCGGAAATCGGCGCGCCCAATGCCTTGAGCAAGCAGGAAGTGAGGGCCATAAGCAGGTATGCAAAGGAAAGGAACATAGAAATAACTCCTTTGGTGCAGGGGTTGGGCCACGCAGGATATATACTGAAGCACCATTGGGAACTGCGTGAGAACCCGGCAAGTGACTGGGAGTTTTGTCCGTCCAACCCGGCCACTTACGATTTGCAGTTCGATTTGTATAAAGATGCGTTGGAGGCTATGCCAGACGGAAAATACCTGCATATCGGCGGCGATGAGATTACGGCCATTGGTATTGATGAACGCTGCAAGGCAACAGGAAAGACTCCTTTTGAATTGCAGATGGAATGGCTTAAAAAAGTCTGCGACTTTGCACTGGCAAATGGAAGGACGCCTATATTTTGGGATGACATGCCTATAAAGTATGCTGGACTTTGGGGTTTCGTGAACAGCTCCGGACTGACTGACGAAGAGTTGGAGAAAGGATGGAATACGGAAAAACTGGATGAGGCCATAGAACTGTTTCCAAAGGACTGCATATACATGCGTTGGAGGTATGATGACCCAACTTCGGCGTCTCATTGCCTGCTGCTGGACTGGTATCAGAAGAAAGGGCTGAAGGTGATGGCCGCGACAGCTGCGGCAACCGGCGGTTCCAGCTTTATGCCAAGGAACAATTCAAGGGCTCAATATATAAAGGACTTCAGTGCGCTGGTTGCCCAAAATGGCCTCAGCGGAATATTGGCGACTGCATGGGATGACGGTGCTCCGCATATGGAAACGGTTATGAGGGGATTTGTGGCGCAGGGCGAATACGGCTGGAATACTCAAGGCAGAAGCATTGACGAGTTCATAGCTGCCCATGCGCAGCGTGAATTTGCCTTGTCTTACAGGCATATGGATTTCTTGAGAGAATTGGAGCAGTCGGCCTTCTTCTTTGACAATGCCCTGATTACCTCCGGTTCGAGGAATCCTGCCTGGGGTGTGAAAAAGACATTCGTATTGCTGGATATGCCGGATGCCGATATGCCGGGCGATTGGTCTGAAAAATATGCGGACAGGATACAGGGTGCTATTGCTGAAAAAGACAGGTATGAGAGGATTGAAGCCGGTATAAAAGAGGCGTTGGCCCATTCGCGGAGAAACCGTTACACTTTGGAGGTATACAGGCAGACGAACCGCCTGTTCTATTATCCCGCGCAGGTGATTCTGGCATTGGAGGCATACGATAAAGCCAGTACGGATGCTGAGAGAAAACAGGCTGTCCTTGAGCTTGAGGATGTGTGCCGTGATTTTAGCCGGATGCGTGCGGATTTTGAAAACGTGTACTCGCAGACCCGGTTCATGCAGAATCCAGCCGGATATATTGCCGACCATAACCATCACAACCACTTGGCGGCTTTGACCGACAACAGCGATTGGTGGTTTCTCTATGAGTTGCCTATGACTCGTAAAATCAACGAGTGGGTTGGCTCCATGGAGCGATAAACTGGTCTGCTGCATCATAAAATTAATGCCACTGTTGCCTTTCAGGAGGTTTGCGGTGGCATTTTTGTTTTTATTAAGCAGGCCAAAAAGATAAGTATCTGTAAGATGAATAAAAATTCCATGAAAACTTTATCATGTGAAGAAATTTTTTATATTTGAACTGAAGTTCATATATACGCTTGTGTCTTGGCATAGTCAAAATAAATTTTGTCTCTGCACTCGACTTTAGCTATATTTGAAAGCAGTTGAGACGATGAGGGGAAGGAGAAGGTCTGTGAAAGCAAAGGAAAAGAAAATGCAATAATTTATGAAACATATCGCTTTGGCGGCAGTCGCTGCTACAACTTTTCTGATTTCGTGTAATCGTGTGGATTATTACCAGGCTGATTCTTATGTGGGAAGGTATGATGACCTTACCAAGATTACGCTTGTCCGGAATGATGGTGATGCAGTGTGCATAGATGTGAAAAGTGATTTTGATGCACAGGGATGCTATGGGCCCGGGGATGAAAAATATAGTGACTTGTGCCGTAAGCATGGTGATGTCGGCTACAACAGAAAGATTGCATATCTTTCCGGCCGGGATGTCGTTTACAATGCTTCTGACCTGCTGTCCGTAAAGGTTTACAGCGACCGTGACTTTGATGCGGAGCATCCTGCCGGTTCCTCTTTGGCTGATATCGTCAGGTTTTTGTCATGTTCTCCGAAAGAATACATAGCCAGCGGCTACAAGAGCATGTACAGCTATGATGCAGCATCATTGTCTGAAGTTTTTGTCACTACATGGGCGTACTGCTATTATTGGGGGAGAGATGCCTATGAATGCCATCCTATAGATAAAATGCTGTCTGACATTACTCCGGAAGATCTTGTCCTGCTTGGTCCCGGCTTGCGAAGCCTTCCGCAAATTTATAATGGCAGGTTCTTTTCCCTTGCTTTTGTGAAAAAACCGTCAGCAGAACAGGTGCATGAAATTACTGTGGAGATAACTACAGAAGAGAGGCGTATAATTACCGGACATCTGAATGTGAACTTTGATGATATAATCTGATAATCCTTCATATTTATGAAACGATATATATTTATGATATGCGCATTGGTGATATTGTCATCATGCGACAGGTATACGGGTTACCGCTCGAAATCATTTGTCTTGCGCTATGATGATCTTGCAGCTATCACACTTTCAAAAAACCGCTCTTTTCCTTGTATAAATGTGAATAATGACTTGACCAGGAGCAGATTCTGGTGCGGGCCGTTCCGTGAAGAGGGGCTTTATGACAGTCTTTGTGATAAATACGGTGATACGGAATACAATGAGAAAGTATATTACCTCGTGACATTTGAGGAGCCTTCGCGCAATGCCTCAGACCTGTTGTCCGTGAATGTTTACAGCGACCGTGACTTTGATGCGGAGCATCCTGCCGGCTCCTCTTTGGCTGATATCGTCAGGTTTTTGTCATGTTCTCCGAAAGAATACATAGCCAGCGGCTACAAGAGTCTTTACCGTTATGACCCGGAGCTTGTCTCACCTGGCTTCAGAAGCACCTGGGGATATTATTACGGTCGTCCGGACAAGGAGAAGTCCGAATACTATCCTATTGACAAGATGTTGTGCGACATTGTACCGGAGGATCTTATGCTGCTCGGCCCTGATGTTGCGTACAATCCCCAAAGGTCACATATGAAGTTCTTTTCTCTGTTTTTTGAAAAGATGCCTGTTGTGAAAGATAGTCATGTCATAACTGTTGAGGTGACGACAGACGACGGGCGGGTGTTGTCCGGGAGCATCGTCATGGATTTTGCGGAATGAGTCGGGAGGATGGAAGTACTGCCGGTTGCCGTGGCGGATTTTCATGCCAATTTTGTAAATGTCTCGTGTAAAATTCATACCTTTGTCATGATATGGCAAAAGGATTTGTAGAGACTGATGCTCTGTGCAGGAGTATAGTTGAAGACGCCCGCAAAGGCGTCTTCAAACCTGTATATCTGCTTATGGGCGAGGAACCGTATTATGTGGATATGGTTTGTGATGCTATTGTGGAGCATTGCCTTGACGAGAGCGAGAAAGATTTCAACCAGACGGTGTGCTATGGGGCGGATGTGAGTGCTGATGCGGTCATAACTGCAGCACGACGCTATCCTATGTTTTCCGAGCGGCAGCTTGTTGTGGTGAAGGAGGCGCAGATGATGAAGGGGCTGGAGGAACTTGCCCTATATTGCCAGAAGCCTCTGGAGTCAACTGTGCTTGTGATTGCCATGCATGGTGCGGGCGCGGACAAGAGGAAATCGTTCTACAAGACTGTGTCCAAGATGGGCGTGGTAGTGGATTCGCCTCTGCTTAGGGACTATGAGATGCCGCGCTGGATTTCGATGTATTATAAAAGCCGTGGGCTGGGCATTTCTCCTGATGCGGCAGCTCTTCTTGCCGAATATGCTGGCACAGACCTGAACAAGATATCCATTGAGACGGAAAAAATGCTCAAGAACCTGCCTGAGGGCACGTCTGAAGTGAGTGCGGCTGACATCGAGAAAAATGTCGGCATAAGCCGTCAGTTCAGCATCTTCGAGCTTACGAGGGAATTGTCTTCCAAAAATGCACCGAAAGCTTTGCGTATCGCTGCCTATATCGGCTCGTCGGCGAAATTTGCCATGCCTATGGCGGTCAGCGCTTTGTACATGCATTTCAACCGGATTCTCAAATACGGGGCGCTGCTTTCTTCAGGCCAACGTCCGGACAGCGGTGCCAAGGCAAGGGTGCTCGGTGTCAACCCGTACTTTTTTGCGGAATATGACACGGCGGTGCGGAATTATCCCGTGCGCAAGTGCATGGGGATTATCGCTCTGCTGAAGGAGTATGACTATAAGGGCAAGGGCGGTGACGTAGGGGAGGCTTCTCCTGCTGAGCTTATGGTTGAGCTTACTGCGAAGATACTGAATGCGTAGGTCCTGCTGGACGCCTGGAAAAACGGGACGCCTGAAAAGAATATGAAAGAAACAATTAAATATAATGACCATGGGAATAATCCAATGTAAAGATGTGTGCAAGAGCTTCGGTGAGAAAATTGCTCTTGACCATGTGTCGGTTGACATCCCGAAAGGACAGATTTTCGGACTTCTCGGCCCTAACGGTGCTGGAAAGACGACTCTGATAAGGATAATCAACCGTATAACCATTCCTAACGGCGGTTCGGTCCTGTTTGACGGCCGTCCGATAACCCAGGATGATGTGGAGAAAATAGGCTATCTTCCTGAGGAGCGCGGACTGTACCGCAAGATGAAGGTCGGTGAGCAGGCAATGTATTTTGCCCGTCTGAAGGGCATGAGCTCGAGGGATGCGGCCGCTGAACTTAAAAAGTGGTTCGTGAAGTTCGGCATAGAGAGCTGGTGGAACAAGAAGGTTGAGGAACTTTCAAAGGGAATGGCCCAGAAGGTACAGTTCATAACCACTGTGGTCCACAAGCCGTCTCTGCTCATTCTGGATGAGCCTTTTTCGGGCTTTGACCCTGTGAATGCGCAGGTGATACGTGAGGAGATACTCCGTCTGAAGGAAGAAGGGGCGACAATAATACTCTCGACCCACAATATGGAGTCTGTGGAAGAATTGTGTGACAATATCGCCCTGATAAACAAGTCCCATGTAGTGATATCCGGAGGTGTGGATGAAATCCGCCGTAAATACGGGAACAATAATGTGGAGCTGGTATATACCGGTGGAGCGATATCCTCTGCGGAAGGAATCTATACCGTGCTTTCAGACGAGGATGAGGGAGGGCGCCATACTGCTGTGCTCTCGCTTGATGGCGGAAGCTGCGGAAATGCCGTCCTGTCCGATGTGCTTTCGCGCGGTGTCACGGTCAATTCATTCAAGGAACTTGTGCCGAGGATGAATGACATTTTCATCAAACTTGTAACTGAGGAGGAATAAGCCATGAAATTCAGGAACATACAGACTGTAATAGCACGTGAATATCTTACACGTGTAAAAAAGAAATCATTTCTTCTGATAACATTCCTCGGTCCGGTATTCTTTGCGGCAATCTGCATTGTGCCGAGCCTTATAATGTTCTTTGCCGAGGATAAGGGCAAGCAGGTCGGCGTAATCGACCAGTCCGGAATCGTCATGGAGAAGTTCGTGAGCACGGACGCGGTCGCCTATACCGATTATTCGGCAGAGCATCCGGACAGCCTTAAGGCGCATTTCCAGGACTACGGGCTTGATGCGATGGTTGTCATATCTCCGATAGATTCCGCCTCAAGGTCGGTTTCGGTAACGGCTTATTCATCTTCGCCGTTGAGCGTTGACATGAAGGAGTCCATCGGCTCAAAGGTCGATGATGCCATTGAGGACTGGAGGCTGGGCCTTTATGATGTGGGTGACCTGAAGCAGATTATGTCGGAGGTCAAGTCTGACGTGTCAGTGACTACATATACGCTCGGAGAGGACGGTGAGGAGAAACTTTCTTCTTCTGAGGTATATATGATAATCTCCCTGGTTCTTTCCATGATAATCTACATGTTCATCGCGATGTTCTCCGGAATGGTCATGCAGAGTGTCATTGAGGAAAAGGCAAGCAGGGTTGTGGAAGTGCTGGTGTCCTCCGTTAAGGCTACTGAGCTGATGTTCGGCAAAATCATAGGAGTGGCGTGCGTGGCTCTTACGCAGTTCCTGCTGTGGGTAGTCCTTACGGCGGTTCTTGTTACGGGAGTTTCCGCGTTCATCGGTTTTGATTCGATAATGGACAGCACCTCTGTGCAGACAGAGCAGATGAATCAGATGGCGCAGGGACTTGGCATGGACCAGGATATGATGGAGGCGGCAGGAATGGCTATGCCGTCAGCCACTGAAATTGCGGACCAAAGCGAGCTTGGAGCCATAATGTCAACTTTGAGCGAGCTTAATTATGTCCAGCTTATCCTTGGATTCATCGTATATTTCGCGCTGGGATACCTGCTTTATGCGTCATTGTTTGCTGCTATAGGTTCGGCTGTTGAGAATGAGGCAGATACACAGCAGTTGCAGATTCCTGTGACAATCCCGCTTCTGATAGCTTTCTTCATAGCTTTCTACGCTTTCAAGGCTCCTGACAGCGCTGTTGTGTTCTGGGGTTCAATGATTCCTTTCACATCTCCGATAGTGATGCTGGCCCGTATTCCTTTCGGTGTGCCTGCATGGGAGCTGGCCCTTTCCATTGCGCTTCTGGTTGCAGCTTTTGTTGCGTGCGCCTGGATGTCGGCGAAGATTTACAGGATAGGAATACTTATGTTCGGCAAGAAGACCACGTTCAAGGACCTGTGGAAGTGGCTCAAGCAGGACTGAGGCAGAGGTTTATGAAATTTCTTGATGGAATTATGAGGAAGATTTGTTTTATTGCGGCGGCATTTGCTGCCGCATTTGTGACGGCTGCCTGCCCTGATGCGGCAGCTCAGGAATATTCATGGGAATCCGTGCTGATGGACGGCAGCAGGACCGGATGCACGGCTACCCGACGGGATAATGTGGATGAGGCTCTTGGAAGATTCAAGGGATGCCGTTATGTGGCACCTTCCGGTGAGGTGTTCAGGCGTAATTCTCCGGCTGCGAAAGCCGCAAGGATTGTTATTGATGCACAGCCTGAAATGGCAAGGGTGAAAGAAGTCATAGCTTATTCCCCTGAGGCTATGGAGGTGACATATCCGGAGGGAGCCTTGTCCAATTGGTTCATAGGAATCGTTATGGACAAGACTGCCGCTCTTGCGGGGAAGAAGGTTGATGTCGGTGTCGGCAATTTCGGAGGAATCCGTGTCAATATGCCAAAGGGAGACGTCATGCTTGATGACATGATTTCCATGTTCCCGTTCAAGAACCAGCTTGCGTATGTGGAGCACAGGGGAAGTACGATACGCAGAATAATAGAGAAGATGGCCGCATCGCGTTTTCAGGTGCTTGGGGGTGTGAGAGTCGTTGCCAGGGACGGAAAGGTAGTGTCGCTTGAAATCGGGGGAGAGCCTCTTGATGATGACAAGGTCTATGGCATGGCTACAATCTCTTTCCTGCTTAACGGAGGGGACGGGCTGATGCTCGGCTGTGATGCCCTTGAGATAGAGAAGTTTGATGTTGACATCATTGATGCTGTTCTGGAACGTGTCTATGCGGATACTGCTGCCGGAAGGCCTATAGTCTCACATGCGGACGGACGCGTGGTCATATTGGATTTTTGAAATTAAACCGGACATGAAAATTTACAATAATATGAAATGTGCATTTTGCGCCGTACTTTCAATGCTGTTTGCCCTGTCTGTCTCAGCTCAGCAGCTGACGGTGCTTCATGTTAACGATACCCATAGCCATATTGAGGCGGAGCGCTCCGGCAAGGAGACTGGACTCGGAGGGGTGATAGAGCAGGCCGCATATATAGGGCAGGTAAGGGATGAGGCCGGCAGGAAAAATGTCCTGCTTCTGCATGCGGGTGATTTCGGACAGGGAACGTCTTATTTTTCCGAACTTCACGGTGACATCGAGATTTCTCTGCTTAATGCCATGAAGTTTGATGCCGCATGTCTTGGCAATCATGAGTTCGACAACGGGATGGATGAGCTTGCAAGAAGGTTGCGCAGTCTGAAGGTTCCTGTAGTATGTGCCAATTATGATTTTTCCGGCACTCCTCTTGAGAAGCTTGTGAAGCCTTATGTGATTGTCAGGAAAGCAGGGAAGAAGATAGGCATAATAGGCTTGCTCACGGATGTGCGTGATGTAGTTGACGGGGATATAGCTGCCTTGCTCAAATATGAGGAGCCTTCTGTTGTCGTGAACAGGCATGCCGCATATCTTAAGGAGGTGAAGGGTTGCGATTTGGTGATATGCCTTACTCATCTCGGGTATGAGGGCGAGTCATATACGGACCCTGAGCTTGCTGCCGATACGAGGAATGTGGATGTGATTGTCGGAGGGCATTCGCACACGCTTCTGGATTCGGAAAAGGTTTTCAAAAATCTTGACGGTGAGGATGTCGTTGTCGTGACGGACTGGAAGTGGGGCATGAGAGTGGGGCGTCTGACTGTGGATTTCTGATGTGTTTTTGGACATGAAATCAAAATGATTTATGGGAATAGCAGAACTTGCGGTAATTGCGGCGGGCGTCTCGATGGACGCCTTTGCTGTATCTGTATGTAAGGGGCTGTCTGTCAGGAAACCTGGTGCCCGTCATTATTTATCTGCCGCGTTGTGGTTCGGCGGTTTCCAGGCCATGATGCCTTTGGCGGGGTATTTCCTCGGGGTGCGCTTTGCCGGCTTTGTGTCCGATGTTGACCATTGGATAGCCTTTGTGCTGCTTGGAATCATAGGCGGGAACATGATTCGTGAGGCTTTGTCGGGGGAGGATTGCAAGGAAGACCCTGATTTTTCATTCAGGACTATGCTTGCACTTGCCGTGGCTACAAGCATTGACGCTCTTGCCATAGGTGTTTCATTCGCTTTTCTTCAGGTTGACATCTGGAAGGCCATAGCTCTTATAGGAGCTGCGACTGCGGCGTTTTCTGCCGGAGGGATTTATGTCGGCAACATGTTCGGAAGCCGCTACAAGTCCAAGGCGGAGCTTGCAGGGGGAGTGATTCTTGTTGTAATGGGCGTCAAGATTCTTGTTGAACATTTGTTTTTTCAGTGATGAGCGTGTTTTTCGGTATTCTGATGCTTGCCTACATTCTTGGCAATGTCTATGTATTCATGAGGATGCTCAGGTGCATTTCGGGCTGGTCTTGCGCTGCCCGTGTGTCCGTGTCCGTTCTTTTCTGGCTTGGGGCGACATCTCTTTTCATAGCAATGGCCATGCGGCATGTCGCTTTGCCCTATGATGTGCACTCGGCCTTGTTCCTTACGGGCGGTTCGTGGATGGCTTTTGCGCTTTATATGGTACCGGCCCTTGTCCTTGCTGATTTGTCGTGCATTGTGTTTCCAAAGCTGAAGAAATGTTCTTTTGTTCTCGCTTTCGTGCCGGTGGTGTGCCTGCTTGTGGCGGGCAATCTGCGTTACAGGAATCCGGAGGTTAACATTATTGATGTCCAGCTTGACAAGCCACTTTCCGGAGGTCCTGTCAGGGTTGTTGCCGTCAGCGATGTGCATCTTGGATTCGGGACGGGCAAAAAGGATATCCGCCGTTATGTGGATATGATAAATGCCCAAAATCCTGATGTTGTGCTTATAGGCGGGGACCTTATCGACAGTTCAGTGCAGCCTTTGCATTCGGAAAGGATGGATGAGGAATTGTCTGCCCTGAATGCTCCTCTTGGAGTGTACATGGTGCCGGGCAATCATGAGTATATCAGTGGAATTGATGACTGCATCGGCTTCCTTGCCAAGACTCCGATAGTCTTGTTGAGGGATTCGGTTGTCACGTTGGAGTGCGGCCTGCAGATAGCAGGAAGGGATGACCGCGCTAATCCTCTAAGGAAGAGTGCCTGTGAACTTCTCGAGTCGGCGGATAAGTCAAGGTCTGTGTTTCTGCTTGACCATCAGCCTTATGGCCTCGCGGAGAATGACGCCCTCGGGGTTGACGTGCAGTTCAGCGGCCATACGCATGACGGCCAGCTCTGGCCCGGGAATCTTCTCGTGCGCAGGATGTATGAGCAGGCAGCCGGCTGGAAGCGGTGGGAGCATGCCTTCATTTATGTGTCCTCAGGTCTTTCTTTGTGGGGCCCTCCTTTCCGTATCGGCACTTCATCGGACATGGCTGTGCTTGTCTTGCATGGGAAATGAGGATTCGGCCTGCCTGTTATTGTAAATGGGCTGCTTTTTAGCTACCTTTGCGAAGATATAGAAAGAAAATGCCGGTACTTGAAAAAATAGTGATATCCGATTTCAGGAATATTGTCCTGCAGGAATTGGAATTTTCTCCGAACATCAACTGCATAAGCGGAAACAATGGTGAGGGGAAGACCAATCTGCTGGATGCGATATGGTATCTTTCGATGACCAAGAGCGCTTTCGCCGCTTCCGACAAATTCAATTTCCGCCATGGTACCGAAGAGTTTGCGGTTGCCGGGACTTACCGTATGGAGAACGGGCTTTCGAGCCGTTTTGCCATAAAGATGAGCAAGGGTGAGAAGAAGCTCAGGAGGGATGACAAGCCGTATCCCAAGGTGTCGGACCATCTCGGAGTGCTTCCTATCGTGATGGTGTCTCCGTCTGACATTTCCATGGTGAGCGAGTCGGGGGAGGAGCGCCGCCGCTTCGTCAATGCGGTGCTTTCGCAGATGGACAGGGAGTATCTGTCGGCTTTGCAGCAGTACAACAGGCTTCTGATGCAGAGAAACAAGATGCTTAAGGACATGAATGCCGACAGGGCTTTGATGGAGGTGATTGACATGAGGATGTCAGCTCTTGCCGCTCCCATATATCAGGCGAGGAAGAAATTTGTCGCGGACCTGAATCCTGTGGTGTCGGAGTTTTACGCCATGCTTTCAGGCGATTCGGAGACGGTTTCCATAGAGTATGAGTCGGAACTTTCGAGGGCTTCGCTGGATACTCTTCTTGCAGAATCATATGAGAAGGACAGGGTGCTGAGGCATACCACGTCAGGAATACATCGTGATGACTTCGCTTTTTCAATGGACGGCTGGCCTATAAGGAGGCACGGGTCACAGGGACAGCAGAAGTCTTTTCTTGTTTCCCTGAAGTTCGCCCAGTATGAGATAATGAAGAGGAATTACGGCTTTGCCCCGCTTCTGCTTCTTGACGACGTGTTCGACAAGCTTGACATGGGGCGCATATCCAACCTGCTCGGCATGGTGTCCGGCCAGGATTTCGGCCAGATATTCATAACGGACAGCAACAAGGTCCGCATGTCGGGAATCGTGGATGGACTTACGCAGGACCGTGCGTATTTCGAGACATTAAAAGGAACATTTACAAGGCAGTGACCATGGCTTACGACGGAAGATCAAACAGGATGCGCCGCAAGGAGGCGGTCGGCATGCAGGAGCTTGTGAAGGAGTTCATCAAAGAGATGAAGCTTTCTTCCGGAGTTAACGGACGGAGGGTGAATGAGGCGTGGAATGTGGTCTCCGGAGCGTCAAGATATACTCTTTCAGTTAATTTTGACAGGGGAGTCCTTTATTGTACCATAAGTTCCTCTGTCGTGAGAAACCAGTTGTATTTTCAGAGGGAAGCTCTCATCCGGAGCTTGAATGAGCATCTGCAGAATGATGCTCTTTTTGTGCGCGAATGGGACGGACCTATTGTCAGAAATTTGATTTTAAGATAATGAAAATTGTTGCAGATACTGACGTGCCTTTCCTCCAGGGGGTGTTTGAGCCTTATGCTGAGGTGGTGTATCTTAACGGACGGCAGATTTCACGTGAAGATGTCGTTGATGCGGACGTGCTTGTCATAAGGACGCGGACAAGGTGCGGCGAGGAATTGCTTGAAGGGACGAATGTAAAAATGATAGCCACGGCTACAATCGGGCTTGACCATATAGACCTTGACTATTGCAGGAGAAAGGGCATTTTTGTGCATAATGCGGAGGGATGCAATGCCGGTGGCGTGATGCAGTATGTCTTTTCTGCGCTTTACGGGGTGGCTGCAAGGAAGGCCATAAAGCTTGACGGATGCACTTTCGGTATAATCGGAGTGGGGCATGTGGGCAGCAAGGTGGAGGACATGGCCGGATATCTCGGTTTCAATGTGCTCAGGTGTGATCCTCCCCGTGCCGCAGAAGAAGGTCCTGAGGGATTCTGCACCCTGGAGCATCTTCTTGCCAATTCTCAGATTGTGACTATGCATGTGCCGTTGGACGAGACTACCCGCGGCATGGCTGATGAGGAGTTCTTCACTCAGATGAGACCGGGCAGCATATTCATAAACGCGTCACGCGGTGAAGTTGTGATGGAGGAGGCCCTGAAGGAGGCTATGCCTAAGTTGGGAGGAGTGATAATCGACACATGGTGCAATGAGCCGGATGTTGATGAGGAACTTATTGAGATGGTTGACATCGCCACTCCGCATATAGCTGGATATTCTTTCCAGGGAAAGCAGAACGGTACGGCTGCCACTGTGCAGGCTGTAGCAAGGCGTTTCGGGATAGAGCCGTTGTATGATTTCTTTCCGCAGACTGATATGGTGGGGCATGAGCCTGTGCAGCTTGACCTCAGAGGTAAGAACCAGGGAGAGATTGCCGCTGTGTTCCAATATAATTATCCTATATTTACAGATGATTTCCGCTTCCGTATGGAGCCGGACAAATTCGAGAAGATACGCTCGGATTACCAGTACAGGCGGGAGATTTTTATAGACTGACTGCAATCCCGGCCTGGGAGAAAGCACCGGCTGACCGGTGTGGACGGAGTTTCGGGTGCTTACCCGTGCGGACAGGCCGGCATGACTTGATAACCAACATAAATTGATAACCAGATGTTTAGAAAAGAAGACATTGTGCAGATAGAGCGCAGGGGCGCATCTGTCAAGACTGTAGAAGAGCAGGTGGAACGTTTCAAGAAAGGGTTCCCATGGCTGAAGATTGTAGCTCCGGCCACTCCGCAAAGGGGTATAGAAGTGCTGGATGAAGCTGGGGCGGAGGCTGCCGTAAAGTATTATGAGGAGGCTTCGATTGACGGAAAATGCAAGTTTGTTCCCGCTTCAGGAGCTGCTTCAAGGATGTTCAAGGACTTGTTCGGCGGACTTGATGCGCTGAATGCAGGCAAGGAACTTCCGGGTGATTCTCCTGCTGCAAGATTTGTGGCGGCTATACGTTCTTTCGCATTCTATGACCTTGAGCTTTTCCCGGGCGAGCCTTGCGCATGCGCGGAGTATCAGAAGAACGTTCTTTCCCGCACTCTTACTGATGAGGGACTGGGATATGGAAGCAAGCCTAAGGGAGTGCTGAAGTTCCATAAATATGCGGACGGGGAGATACGAACTGCGTTTGCCGAGCATCTTGTTGAGGCACAGGATTATATGAAGAATGCGGACGGTACTGCTAATCTTGTGGTTACCATATCTCCTGAGCATCAGCATCTTTTTGAGGAGGCCTATGCTGCCGTCAAGGATGAGTATGAGAAGAGATATGGGGTTAAATATGACATCTCGTTCACTTTCCAGGACAAGGCTACTGATACTGTCGCGGTTGATATCGAGAACCGTCCTTTCCGTGCGGAGGATGATTCCCTGCTGTTCCGTCCTGCAGGTCATGGAGCGCTTATCCATAACCTGAACAATATTAAGGATGAAGTGGTGTCAATAAAGAATATAGATAATGTCGCTGCAGAGAGGCTTCTTCCTGAAACCGCAAAATGGAAGAAGGTGCTTCTTGGCCGTGCGCTTGAACTTCGTGACAAGATTCACGGGTATCTTAATGAGCTTGACATTGTGACAAATGCCAATATTTCCATGGGATTTGGTTTGTCAGTGCCTGCGCATACCGGGCTTGGTGATGAGGACATTTATCAGAGCGAGGCATGCATCTCCCTTTGTGATGATATTGAGGAGTTCCTCGATAAGGAGCTTTGCATAAAGATGCCGGCAGCTTCGGACTGCAGAGGCCGTGTGGAGGCTCTGCGTGCCAAGCTTGACAGGCCGATACGCGTGTGCGGAATGGTCAAGAACCAGGGAGAACCGGGAGGCGGACCTTTCATCATTGCGGAGAAGGACGGCTCGACATCGCTTCAGGTTCTTGAGAGCGTGCAGATAAATATGGCTGACGAACATGCCCGTGAGGCCTTGGCTTCTGCTACGCATTTCAATCCGGTTGATATAGTGTGCTGTCTGCATGACTACAAGGGCCAGAGTTTCGACTTGCTGCGCTTCGTTGACCCGGATGCCGGTTTCATCAGCTCCAAGAGCTACCAGGGACGCGAGCTGAAGGCGCTTGAGTTGCCGGGCTTGTGGAACGGTGCCATGAGCAACTGGAACACGCTTTTCGTGGAAGTGCCTCTTGAGACTTTCAATCCGGTCAAGGTTGTTTTGGATCTCTTGCGTCCGGCTCATCAGGCGTAATTGATGTGCTGCCTCATTGGGATTCTTTCTGACAAGGGCAGCAAACTTGACATTAACTTAGAATATCAGACAAAAACGATATGACCCCGAAAGTAAGACAAAAACTTTCGGGGTTTTGTTGCTTCCCTTATGGTTAGGTCTTCTTTCGTGTAGTGCTCCGGAAGCCGAGGGAAAAGTTCATGTGTGTTTGACGATGGTGCGGGAAGTGACAAGGAGCAGATTGCCGGACGTGTCGGATTTCAGGCCGAATATGTGGATGCTTTCCGATTGGCAGCCTGTCTGATTTTTCTGTTGCGTGCCTGTTTCCTGTTCTTCCTGGCAGCCTTGTCTCTTGCTTTTTGTAGTGCCGGATGCTTTGGCGACATTTGCCGACAGCTTTTTGCGCAGAGCTTCCGTGTCCATTGGAATGTTGCGTGCAGTTACATCCGCATCGGGAAAGGAGGCACCGGCTTCTTTGATTGACCTCTTGTCAAGCGGGCTGCAGTTTATTATGCGGAAGAACTTTCCCAATCTTCCGAGATTCTCAAACTTGTCAGAATGCTCAAAGGCGGAAGCATCCATAATATAATAATGTGTTGACCTTCCAATCTTCCGTAGTCCGAGCCTTTCCGACATGAGGTTGAATGCTCCGGACTTCATCAGGGCCTTGCCCGGTTCGAACAGCAGGAGATTATTGCCGGGATTCTCAAAGTCATGCTTTGGAGCTATTGCAGGGACTGCATTCTTTTCTTCCTCAGGATGGAATGTGAATATGCCCTTGTCCTTCCCGTGCAGCTCGCAGGCTGTGATGCTGTAGCCTCCGCTCCATTCCCTGTCAAGCCATATCAGCAGTTCCTTGCATTCTCCGCCGTATGATACTGCATGTACCTCCCTGCATGTGCGGCCAAGACGTGCGGCTGCCATGGTTATGTCAGCCATCGGGGAGAGCTTCAGCAGGATATGCCTTGCCTGGATGAACAATTCGTCTGTGAGCGTGAGCACGTCCGGGGTGCAGTCTTCGAGCAGGAACACTTTCTTGCCGCTTCCGGAGCGTCTTGCCGGGTCCATATAGATTATGTCAGGGCGGAATGTCTCCAGTATTTCCGCGGGACTCTTTGATGTTGCCTCTGCATTCCTGTCTGAGGGCAGGCAGGAGGATGGAGTTACAGCACAATTGACGACGGTGATATTGTCCGTGCCGAGCATGCTGAAATTGTGCTTTGCCGCCATGCATAATTCCTTCTTTATCTCGCAGTACAGCACTTCTCCTGCGGCTTTTGAGAAGAACCATGAATCTACTCCGAGACCTCCGGTAAGGTCTGCGAGCTTCCATCCGGTTTTCAAACCGGGCTTGTCCTGCGTGCCGCCCGTGCATGAGGAGTTTATGATATGGGATGCGAGTGATGCTTTATATGTGGCTGTGGAGCTGCTGCTGCATTGTTCTGCCGAAAGCTTGGCAGGAAATATGAGGCCTGGATTTTCATGCCACTCCTGCACTTTTCCGCGTAGTTTTCTTCGGCTTTCAATGCAGTTCACTGCAAGTTCCATGTCGATTCCGGGCCACTTTGACCTGTCGAGTATGAGCCTTGCAGTATCATCGTTCATGTGATTGGAGACAAAATCCGTAAGTTTTTCCATATTTCTTGAATCTGACGGCAAAAATACATTTTTTATCCGGTAAAATTAAGTACATTTGCTTAGAAAAAGCGACGGCTGTCTGTCCGGAACAGGAAACGGTTCCGGCAGGTTCCTGAGCTGGTTCAAAGAAGCCGTCTGGCATGCCCGGCATGGTTCATCCGGCTTCAGACAACAGGACTATCCGATAACAATTAAAACTGATAAGTTAAGTATGGAAAAAGATTTCAGAGAAGTTGTCCAGAGTTGGTTGGACGGCAATTTTGACGAGCAGACCAAAGACCAGATCCGTCATCTCCAGGAGAGCGACCCGGCAGGTCTTGAAGACGCTTTCTACAGGAACCTTGAGTTCGGTACTGGCGGACTCCGCGGAGTAATGGGAGTCGGCACGAACCGCATGAACAAATACACTGTGGGAATGGCTACCCAGGGCCTTGCCAATTACATGAAGGCCAACTGTCCGGGAGAATTGTCCGTGTGCATATCTTTCGACAGCCGCAACAATAGCGAGACTTTTGCAAAAATCACTGCCGACGTGCTCGCCGCCAACGGAATCAAGGTATTCATTTTTGACATCCTTCATCCGATTGCCCTCATGAGTTACTCCGTCAGGACCAAGAAAGCCACTGCCGGCATCATGATTACCGCTTCGCACAACCCGAAGGAATATAACGGATACAAAGTGTTCTGGTCTGACGGCGCACAGGTAATCTCTCCTGTCGATAAGGACATCGTTGCCGAGGTAAACAAGATTACTGACCCTTCGATGGTCAAATTCGTTCCGGGTGAAGGTGCCGCATCAATCGAATACATGAGCCATGAGATGGACGATGCATATCTGAATGCAGTGTCATCCCTGATGCTTTCTCCTGAGGCCCGCGAAAGGCACAAGGACATAAAGATTGTATATACCCCTATCCACGGCTCAGGCGTGCATATCGTTCCTGAGTTCCTTGGAAAGCTCGGTTTTGAGAAAATATATCATGTTCCGGAGCAGGATGTGGTGGACGGCAATTTCCCTACAGTTATGTCTCCGAACCCTGAGGAGCCGGGCGCACTTGCAATGGCTGTTGAGGTTGCAGACCGTGAGGGAGCGGACATCGTGATGGCCACAGACCCGGATGCGGACCGCCTTGGAATCGCCGTGCGCGACAATGACGGCAAGATGGTTCTTCTGAACGGCAACCAGACGGCTTCAATCCTTACTTATTATATACTCCGCCGCTGGTCTGAGCTTGGAAAGCTTGACAGCACCAAGTATGTGGTAAAGACAATCGTGACGACTGAGCTTATACGTGCCATCGCCGAGAAATACGGGGTTAAAGTGTTCAATGTGCTAACAGGCTTCAAGTTCATTGCGGATATCGTGAAGAAGAACGAGGGCAAGGGAGAGTTCATCTGCGGAGGCGAGGAAAGCTATGGCTTCAATGTCGGTGAGTTCGTGCGCGACAAGGATGCTCCTATCTCATGTGCAATGGTGGCTGAGTGTGCCGCATGGACAGCTGAGCAGGGAAAGACCTTGTACCAGCTCCTTCAGGACATCTATGCCGAGTTCGGGTACTATAAGGAGTCTCTTACCTCTCTTGTGCGCAAGGGAAAGGCCGGAGTCGAGGAAATCGCGCAGATTATGAGCGACTACAGGGCGAATCCTCCTAAGGAGATGGCAGGCTCGCCTGTGGTTAAGGTGGTTGATTACAACAAGCCGGAGGAGACCGGGCTTCCTAAGTCAAATGTGCTGCAGTTCTTCAATGAGGCCGGTGACGTGGTTTCCGTGCGTCCTTCAGGTACTGAACCTAAGATCAAGTTCTATTTCGGAGCCAAGGGTTCTGACGCAGATGCAAAGATAGAGGTTCTGCGTTCTCAGTTCGTGAAGTAGGGGCCTTGCATAAAATAAAATCAACAGCGGAATCTGCCCGTCAACTGGCCGGTTCCGCTGTTTTTGTTTATAATTTGCTTGAAACTTCTCCGGACTGGTTTTGGCTGCCAGTCCACGCTGTCATTTCTCTGAGATGGATTTTCAGGTCATTGCTTTCCCTGGTGTGCTCCAGATAGTATCCCATCATCTCCTTCGGCTCCTTTTCCAGAAGGATATCCTCCCGATTGTACTTTTTTGCGAGCATGATTGTCTTCTCGCAAATCCTTGTGAACTCGTTCCTGAGCTCTCCGCTGAAATAGGAATTATCTGCCAAGGTCGGTATCCCAATATGTCCAATTGCAGTCATCTGACCATATGCGGTAGAGCGCTGCCATGCAGAGGTGTCTCAGGCCGTTTCCATAGTGGCTTGCCGAAAATTCGAATTCGGCATTATGTTCATAGGCCCGGATGATTTTTTTTTTGCAAGTGCTAAGCTGATTTGCCCGGAGTGTTTCTGCTCCTCCTCTATGCATCTGCTGATTTCTCTGTAATACTGCTTCCTCTCTCTTTATGCTGGCTGCCGTAGCAATCCATGTGAAATTACATTAGAAGTGGTATCTCAATCTTAAAATATCCTCTTTCAGAAAAAAGAGCCGCGCAACCATGTTCCTGAGGCTCCTGTTTACATCGGTTGCCCTCACGGGGCTTGTGCTGCTGATGTCTGTGTCAGGATCCGGGTCGGAAGCCGGACTGATTCATTATGCTGCCGGGCTGATGCTTTCTGCATCCTGTTTTTTGCATATTCTTAAAAGGAGAAAGATTTTGCTGAATGTCCTGAATCGGCGAAAGTAATATGCGTGGTATGATGTGATTGTATTCTTTGGCCTGGACATTGCTATATGCCGGACGCGCCTTTGTTCAGATTGCGGAAAAGGGGAGGGAAGCGGGATGATATGCAGACGGGGCGGTGAAAAGATTACATTAATTATTAGTATATGAAACGTTTGATTGCATTTATGTTTGTTGCAGCCGCAGGTTGGTTCGCGGCTGCTGATTCTGAGGCCTGCACAGGCATCTCCCTTTCTGCTAAGGACGGCAGCAGGGTAGTGGCAAGGACTGTCGAATGGTCGGCATCGTCCATGCAGTGCGGCTATGTCGTGGCGCCGCGCGGACATGCCCATCAGTCTTTCACGCCTTCCGGTTCGGACGGGATGAAATATACTTCCGTCTATGGTTATGTCGGCATATATACGGAATACGAGCCGTTTGTGGTGGAGGGAATGAATGAGGCGGGACTTTCCGCCGGACTGTTTTTCTTTCCTCAGTATGGTGAATATGCTCCTTACAAGCCGTCCAACAAATCCAAGACTCTTTGCGACATGCAGTTTGTGTCCTGGGTATTGTCACAGTTCTCTTCAATAGACCAGGTTAAGGAGGCTCTCAAGGGCATTGACCTTGTGACATTGGACCACAGAATCGGCGCCGTACACTGGAGGATTGCCGAGCCGGGAGGAAGGATGGTAGTGCTTGAAGTCGTTGACGGAAAGCCTTGCTTCTATGAAAATGAGCTTGGCGTGCTTACCAACTCACCGGAGTTTCCGTGGCACATGACCAATCTCAACAATTATGTGAATCTTGTGAGAGGCGCGGTGCCTGACCATGAAATCAAGCCTGGAGTAAAACTTCGTGCAATCGGCGGCGGAAGCGGAATGATAGGGCTTCCTGGCGACTTCACCCCTCCATCACGATTTGTCCGTGCCGCTTTCTTCCAGACCACTGCACCTATGTGGAACACCGGTTTTGAGACTGTGCTGCAGGCTTTCCATATCCTGAACAATTTTGACATACCTATCGGGATGCAGCGTTCCTCAAGCGAGAACCATGACAATCTTCCGAGCGCGACACAGTTCACTTCCGTGACTGACCAGACCGCAATGAAACTTTATTACAGGACTGCATGGAACAGCAACATAAGGTGCATCAATCTTATGGACATTGATTTCGGAAGGATAAAATATCAGTCAAGTCCTCTGGACCAGACTATGGTGCAGCCTGTTGAGCATGTCAAGATAAGATAACAGCTTCCACGTCTTCGGAAGTGGTTCTGCAGACCATACTCCGGAGCTCACTATACTTCACTTTTATTTGCATCGGGCGCCGGGCCGTTTTGGTCCGGCGCCCTTAAACTGCACAAGGCTACCTCACGGCAGCCTTGTGTAATGATGTACTTTAACTTAGAAACAGGTATATTAATCTGTAATCTTTCTGAATGCAAAATTAGCTTAAGCAGGCGAGGAGTGGAATTAAATGTGACTTGTGTGACTAAAATGTGATTTTAGAGGTATTTTTGTGACTAAAACCAATTATTTGTGACTAAAAAATATATTTGCTAATTTTGTCACACTTAAAAAGTGACAAAAATGAGCCAGATTCCGAGACTTTACAGACGTTTTATGCCGCAGCTTCTGCACATGATAGCACTGCCTCTCTTCTTCTTTGCATTCATACTTGTTTACCGCCCGTATTCAATGAGCGATTTCCTGGGCGGCGAGTGGGTAGGCGTGCATGTGACCATCATGTCCTGCATCATCCTGGCATGTACGGTCCTGCTCAGGCTGCTGTATTACTATCTGCCTCTGAAGCTGAACTACACTCTTTATATGTTCTGGTGTGTGGCGGAGATGATTTTCATGACTTTCTTTGTGGCCATGTACCTGTGGCTTGTGCTTAATAAGCCGGTACCTTATTTTGATACGCTCACAGTCTCGTTCCAGTACATTTTCCTGACATTGGTCATACCATATTCCATAATTGCGCTTTCTGTCAGGGTCTATGATTACAGCAAGCGTGCGCACGAGCCGGATGAGAGCATCAGGCGCATGCGTTTCTATGACATAAACCATAACCTTAAGCTGGTGGTGACGGCCGGGACTGTATTATATATAGGTGCGGAAGAGAATTACATCAACATATTCTATACTGACGGGGGAAAAGTAAGGAGCTATGTCCTGCGCAACTCCATGAAGTCTGTGGATGAACTGTGCCTTGCGCATGGCCTTGTCAGATGCCACAGGTCATATTATATAAATCCCTCGCATGTCAAGGTTCTGAGAAAGGACAAGGAGGGAGTAATATATGCAGAGCTTGACGCGGCGGACCTTATGGACATTCCGGTATCCAAGAGATACTACGAGAAACTTTCTGAGATGCTCTGTTAGAAAAGTCCGTAGAGCTGGGCGTCAATCTTGTCTGTAATCATTGAAAAGTCTTCCGGACGGTGCTCGAAGTCCAGGTCGTCAGCCTCAATTGTAAGTACCTGGCCCGGATATTCCGCTATCCATTTGTCGTAGCGTTCATTTAGGTTGGTAAGGTATTCTATGCTGATGCCTTTCTCATATTCGCGTCCGCGCTTCTGTATCTGTGATACGAGCGTCGGTATTGATGATTTGAGATAAATCAGAAGGTCCGGAGCCTTTACCAGTGACATCATCAGCTGGAAAAGGTCCATGTATGTGTCGAAATCCCTGTTAGAGAGATTTCCCATGGCCTTGTTGTTGGCCACGAAGATATGCACGCCCTCAAATATTGTCCTGTCCTGTATGATTACATTGTCCGATTTCGCTATTTCCAGCACATCCTTGAAGCGCTGCGTCAGAAAGTAGGTCTCAAGATTGAATGACCATCTCTGTATGTCCTTGTAGTAGTCCTCAAGATACGGATTGTAGGTGACAGCCTCAAACTTGGGTGTCCATCCGTAGTGCTCCGCGAGCATTCTTGTCAAAGTAGTCTTTCCGCAGCCGATGTTGCCGGCGATTCCTATATGCATCTTTTCAGTTATTCTAAAGGATTACAAAAACAGGCTGTATGACAGCTGGTGTGTCAAAACAGCCTGCTAATTTACGGCTTTTTTTGCTGAACGCAATTGCTTTCTTGCGAAATCACTGCAGAAATCACCGCTTAGATAGCGCCAATTGCATTTCAAGCCCAGGAATCAGACGAGTCCCTGCGACATCATGGCTTCCGCCACTTTGATGAATCCGGCAATGTTCGCTCCCTTTACATAGTTCACATATCCGTCTTTCTCAGTGCCATATTTTACGCATGCCTCATGAATGTCCGTCATGATTCTTTTGAGATGTCCGTCAACCTCTTCCCTCGTCCATTTCAGCCTCATGGAGTTCTGCGTCATCTCCAGACCGGAAGTGGCTACTCCTCCAGCATTTGACGCCTTGCCCGGTGAGTAGAGCAGCTTGGCCTGCTGGAACACTTCTATGGCTTCCGGCGTGCAAGGCATGTTTGCTCCTTCCGCCACGCAGATGCATCCGTTTGCCACGAGGGTGCGCGCCTGGTTGCCGTCAAGCTCGTTCTGTGTCGCGCACGGGAGGGCAATATCGCATTTGACATTCCATGGGCGCTCTTCAGGATAATATGTCGCTGAAGGATATTTTTCCGCATACTCCCTGATGCGTCCGCGGAATATGTTTTTCAGTTGCATTATGTATGCAAGCTTTTCCTCATCTATTCCGTCTGGGTCGTATATGTAGCCGTTGGAGTCTGACATTGTTACGACTTTTGCACCGAGCTGAAGCGCTTTCTGTGCGGCGAACTGCGCCACGTTTCCGGAGCCTGATATGGCCACGGTCTTTCCGTTGAAGCTGTCGCCCCTCGTGCTGAGCATCGCACTTGCGAAGTAGCATGTCCCGTAACCGGTCGCTTCAGGCCTGAGCGGACTTCCGCCCCATGCAAGGCCTTTTCCTGTAAGCACTCCGGTAAATTCGTCACGGAGCCTTTTGTATTGTCCGAACATGTAGCCTATCTCACGTCCGCCGACTCCGATGTCTCCGGCAGGCACGTCAGTGTCAGCTCCTATGTGTCTGTGCAGCTCAGTCATGAAGCTCTGGCAGAAGCGCATCACCTCGCTGTCCGACTTGCCCTTCGGGTTGAAGTCTGAGCCTCCCTTTGCTGCTCCCATCGGGAGGGTAGTGAGGCTGTTCTTGAATGTCTGTTCGAAGGCAAGGAACTTCATGATGCTGAGGTTTACGCTCGGATGAAAGCGTATTCCGCCCTTGTATGGGCCGATTGCGCTGCTGCACTGCACCCTGTAGCCCCTGTTTACATGAATCTCACCCTCGTCATCTGCCCATGGCACACGGAAAATGATAATGCGCTCCGGCTCCACGATTCTCTCAAGAATCTTCTGGTCCATGAGGTAGGGGTGCTCCATGATGTATGGAGCGACGCTCTCAAGCACTTCGCGTACTGCCTGGTGAAATTCCTTCTCGCCGGGATTCCGGCCCATGAGGTCGGCCATGAAGCCGTCCACATACTTTTTTGTCATCTGGTCCATAATCGTATCTATTTGTATTTGGGGTTGTCCGTTTTAATGTTCAGTATCAGAAAAGGAAGCCAGTGTTGATGTAGAATGCTCCGTTGCCGTCCTGTTTGTTGAAGCAGCGGGCATACTCGAAGGCCACAATGAAATTCTGGTTCATGATGAAGCGGAGACCGGCTCCCGCAGAACCATGGAAACCGTCTTTCCTGTCAAGTACGAATTTGTTGTACATCTCAACCTTTTCCGGGGCTGCTGCTCCAAGCTGCTCCCTGCGCTCATCGGAGAGCGTCATATCATAGTCCTTGAAGACATGTGCCCCGTCACAGAAAGCGCTCACCGCGAACGCTATATTCTGTTTCCATAGCTTGAAATCAATGAATCTCCACCTGAACTCGGCATTGTAGAATCCTGTGTGCAGACCCTGTACCCTGTTGAGCATCAGGCCTCTGACTGTGCGGTATCCGCCTACTCCGTCATAATCGGCATTCGGGCCCATTGTCGTGTAGAACGGAAGGGCATACCATGGAGCGTTGCTGAAAAATCCCTGATATGCAAGCCTGTATGCGAAAATCAGCTTTTCTGTTCCTAACGGGACATAATGCCTGAATGTTCCGCAGAATTTGTAGTGTCCATGCGTCGTGCCAAGCCATTTCGGCGCTCCGACCACATGTGCCTCCGCCCATATGCCTTTGGTTGGATTGTTCTCGATGTTGCGGCTGTCATACATCAGTCCGAGACGCAGTGAAGAAATGATGCCCCCGTCGGCCTCTTCCTCTGGAATTATCCCCCAGTCCTTGTAAAGGCTGAAGAGGGAGTTGCCGTCCATCACGGTATATCCCTTCGTGATGTAGTCCTGGGCTTTTATCCATGAGAAATTGTATCCTGCCTCCCAAAAGAAATTCTTGAGAATCTTTCCCGTAAAGTCTATTTTGGCCTTTACCTGGTCGCGTCCGAAACGGTAGAATCCTTTGGGCATCTTGCCCTTGGTGTCGAATTTCGTCTGGAGTTTCTGGTCATCGAATACGAAACTGTCCTTTATGAGTTCCATGTCATAATTGCTCCTGAAGCCGTTGAAGCCATAGAAATCAAGGGCGGCGTCTTTATAATATCCTGTGCATATGGACATCCTGACCCCGGGGATAAGGGTCTTGTTGTCGTAGTTGACCACGAACTTATAGCTTCCGATTGTGCTTTCCTTGGTGTATGCGGATGCTTCGATGTACCATGATGACTTAGGGTTCGGGTAGGTGCTGCCGTCACCGAATATATACATGTTCAGAAGCGCTCCGAACTGGAATCCTCGGTCGGCGTCGAAGGCCACTACCGGAAGCGGACCGAAGTTCACTCCGGTCTTTATGATTTCTCCCGCCTCGTTGTATTTGACTTCTTTCTTGTGCTTCTTGGCCGGCTTGCCGTTTTCTTTGTCACTTACTGATGCGGAAGCTTCCTCCGTTTTGCCGCACATGCCTGTGGCAGCTGGGTTCATGTTTGCGAATGCCGGAAAATATGAGGCCAGTATTGCCGCAATCACTCCGCAAAATAATTTTCTTGTCTTCTGTTTCATGGCAAGTCGGGATGATGTTTCTGAAATCTTTTTTGAATTATGCGCTATCGTGTGGTGTCGAGCAGCTCTTCTGCGCGTGAGCGTATCCTGCCGTACTCTTCTTTCTGTTTCCTGTCCGACATGAAACGCAGGTCTGATACCCATCTGCGAATGAACTCGATGTAGTCATGGAAAAAGCTGTATGACGGGATGGTCAGGACAGACATGGCGAGGGCGATAGGCCATTCCAATAGGCAGAAGGCAAGTGCGGCCCATAGGGCGAAGACAAGCGGGCCCATTGCGAGCTTGATGCCGAATCCTGCAGTATTGCGGAAAGCCTTGTCCTTCAGCTTTTTCTTCAGTGCCATGAATGTTGCCCACATCGGAAGGCTTGCAATGGCGCAGAAAATGAAATAAGGAAGCATGGCAAAGGCGGCCAGGCCTTTCAGGAGCGCATTTGCGGCCGGATTCTTCTTGCCTGCAGACCAGTGGGAAAGCTTTTCCCTTTTCATTTCCGCGCTGAATTTCCCGGCCTGGCAGAGAAGTGCGGCCATTTCTTCAGGATGCTGCCCGCATGCCTTTTCAATTCGGGAAATAATGCCTTTGTTGAGAGTCATCCTGCCGTAAAGGCTTCTTGTGCGCTGAGGGCAGGAGAGTATGCGTACCAGTGCCCATTTGCCGTCATAATTCTCATCATCGCTGATGTATGTTATCAGGTCCGACATCCTTGACGCCAGCTCTTTCTTGAGAGGCTCGAAAACCTGGGCTTCGTTCTCCACGTCAAGCTCCTTGACGAACTGGGTCACATTTATAGGCTCTCCGTATGTTATCATGCATGTGCTGTGGTACCGGAACCAGTCTCCGTATTCTATTCCCACAGGAACGATATATACCGGCTTGACGTGTCCGAACTTGGCATTTGCTGCCATAGCTGCGCGGAGAACCCCTTTGCCGAGCGGCAGCAGGGAGTGCATGGTCCTGTGCTTGCCCTCCGGATATATGCAGAAGCGTACCCCATGTTCGAGGGTGCTGACTATGGTTTCCGTGTTCTCATGGTTCTTGAGCACATTGCGAAGTCCGTCCCTTTGGCGCACCATCGGAAGAATACGCAAAAAATGCATTATCCTGGCGATTGCCGGCTTTTTGAATATGTCCGCTCGGGCACCGAATACTGTCGGGCCCTTATATGCGCGCAACATTACAAGGGCGTCCATAAGGGTGTTGGTATGGTTCGGTGCAAGAATCAGCGCCCCGTCTTCCGGGAGATTCTCTTCACCATGCATTTCAAATCTGCGGTAGCTGTGCCTGCAGCACCAGTCAACAACGGGCCTGAGCGAACTGTACAGGCCGTCCTTTTCATATATTGCTTTCATTATTCTTTGTTTTCTTTTCTGCCGAACAGTCTCCAGCTGTATGCGAGCGTGAGTCCTGAGATTATGTGCCACACGCCCCACCATGCGGTAATCACGACCATTCCTCCGTTTGACGCCCATTCGGGACCGAATAAGGCAGGATTGAACAGTAGCACGAGTCCCAGTCCGGAGTTCTGTATTCCGGTCTCGATTGTAACAGTTCTCCTGTCTTTGTACGGCAGGCGGAATGCAGTTCCGGTAAGATATCCTATGCCTAAGGCCAGCAGGTTGTGTATCAGGACTATAAGGAAGATGTATCTGATGCATTTGAGGAATGCGTCGATGTTGTTGCTGAAAGTCAGGATTACCATGACTATGAAAAAGGCTACGGACAGATACTGCATCGGCTTCTGGAGCTTCACTGCGATTTTCGGAAGATATTGCCTGCACAGTATTCCCAGGACAAGTGGTATTCCCAGCAGTATGACTATTGTCTTGAAGATTTCCCAGAAAGGTATTGACAATTCCGGAAGTATGAAGCTCTTTTCAGCGAACTTGAGGTACAGGCCGCCCCAGAACGCGAAGTTCATCGGTGTGGTGAAAATGCAGGCCGCAGTGTTGAATGCAGTCAGTGACACGGACAGCTCGGTGTTTCCTTTGGATAGGGAAGTGATGAAATTCGAAATGTTGCCTCCGGGACAGGATGCCACCAGGAGCATTCCGAGGGCTATCATCGGTGAAATCATGCCGTTCATCGCAATTGCCAGAAGGAGCGTCAGGCAAGGAAGCAGCACCAGCTGGCAGATTATCCCGATGATGATGGATTTCGGCTTTTGCAGGATGCTGATGAAGGTTGCGGGCTTGATGCCGAGTGCCACGCCGAACATCACGAATGCAAGCACAATGTTTATGATGTTCATTCCCGTCTCGTTCATGTTGACGTTTATCGCGTCAATCTGAGCAATTGTTTCAGGAGTCATGTCTTCAGGTTTAGAGTTTCAGAGGCGCAAGTTACGATTTTTTCCTGTCCTGTCAAAATCTGCCGGGGCATGCTATGATGAACGGCTGTAGGTAATGTGGCCTGGAGATGCCTGCAACCGATTTCAGGCGGATTTGCCTCCGCGTCTTGTAATGCGGTCTATGGCAATGGCTATCGCCCCGTCTCCAGTTACATTGCAGGCTGTCCCGAAGCTGTCCATGGCGATATATAATGTAATCATCAGGGCCTGCATCTCTTCATTGAAGTCCAGGATGCTGCCTAACAGGCCGAGCGCAGCCATTATCGCTCCTCCGGGGACTCCGGGGGCTGCAATCATGGTTATGGCGAGCATGCATATGAATCCTGCGAACATCTCAAGTCCGTATGGCATCCCGTCAGCTATCATGAGCGCCAGGGCACATGCCACTATCTTCAGCATGCTTCCGGACATGTGTATGGTTGAACAGAGGGGTATCACGAAGCCTGCCACGTCTTCCGAAACTCCGTTCTTGCGCGTCTGGGCCAGTGTTACTGGAATCGTTGCCGCGGATGATTGCGTGCCTAAGGCAGTCATATATGCCGGCATCATGTTCCACAGCAGCTTCAAAGGATTTTTTCCGGCCAAGGCTCCCGCTATGGAGAATTGCAGCAGAAGTATCCCTATGTGCAGGACAAATATTATCCCGATGATTTTTATGAAGACTTTTATTATCGGGAATACCTGCCCGGCTATGGTCATCTCCATGAATATGCCGAAAATATACAGCGGCAGCAGCGGAATGACGGCCGTATTTATCATTTTGGTCACGACCTCACCGAAATCACGCACGGCATTCTTAAGGGTGCTTTCCCCGAGGGCCGCAAGTCCGAGACCGAGGGTGAAAGAGAGCACAAGCGCTGTCATCACATTCATGAGCGGTGGAATGCTTACCGTAAAAAACGGGGTTAGCCCTTCCGCTTCGTTGACAAAGGCCTTGGCAGGTTCTGGGCCGAGAATGAACCCAGGGAAAAAGGCCGCTCCGGTGAAATAGGATATGAAGCCTGCCGCAATGGTTGAAAGGTATGCAATCAAAACCGTTATGAAGAGCATCTTGCCTGCCTTGGTTCCGATGTCCGCAATAGCCGGAGTAACAAGCCCTACTATTATAAGAGGTATGGCGAATCCGAGGAACTGGCTGAATATGCCGTTGAAAGTTATGAATATCCGGGCCATCCAGTCCGGTGCGGCGAATCCTGACCCGATTCCGAGCGCGATTGCGGACAGAATCTTCCAAAGCAGGTTGATTTTCAGTCTCTTCATGTTGTTAAGGCTGGCTAAATGAACTTGTTGTGTTTCCTGTCGTATTCATATCCTCCTTGTGACAGGAGCCCGAATATTTCATCCGGGTCTATGCACAGGTCATCGCAGAGGGATTCCATGTCCGGATAGAAATCCCTCAGTTTCATATTTGTCCAGCTCAGCAGCATTGCCGGGTCTTTCGGAAAACAAGTCATAGAGTAATCATGTCAGAATTCTGTCCATAATGTAGCTTTCGCATCTGAAGGCATCCTCCAGTCTCCTCTCGGGGAAAGGCTGACCGAACCCACTTTCGGCCCGTCCGGAAGGCATGACCTCTTGAACTGCTGGGCAAAAAAGCGTTTCATGAATGTCCTGAGCCATTTTTCAATGGTTTCATCGCTGTACTCTCCGGCAAAGGCCTTCTTGGCCAGGAAGAAAATCTTTTCAGTAGAATATCCGAACCTGAACATGTTATAGAGGAAGAAGTCGTGCAGCTCGTATGGGCCTACGAGGTCTTCCGTCACCTGGCGGATTGTACCGTTTTCATCGGCCGGCAGAAGTTCCGGGCTTATCGGGGTGTCAATTATGTCCGTGAGAATGTCTTTCACGGCGGCGAACTCGTTTTCAGCAGCCCATTTCACCAGGCTCTTTACAAGGGTTTTCGGCACGCCTGCATTTACTCCGTACATCGACATGTGGTCTCCGTTGTATGTGGCCCATCCCAAGGCAAGCTCGGAGAGGTCTCCGGTGCCTATCACTATGCCTGAGGTCTGGTTTGAAATGTCCATGAGAAGCTGTGTCCTTTCGCGTGCCTGGGAATTTTCGTATGTCACGTCATGGACAGCAGGGTCGTGTCCGATGTCACTGAAATGCTGGTCGCAGGCTGCCGTTATGGAGATTTCCCTTGAGGTTATTCCGAGGGCATCCATCAGCTCTGAGGCATTGTTCCTGGTGCGTGATGTGGTCCCGTATCCTGGCATTGTGACTCCTACTACCCTGTCGCGTGACCATCCGAGCTTGTCTGCCGCGAGTACGGTAACAAGCAGGGCGAGAGTGCTGTCCAGGCCACCGGATATGCCTATCACGGCAGTGCGGCATCCGATGTGAGCAAGTCTTGTCGCAAGTCCGCTGACCTGCATTGACAATATTTCCCTGCATCTGTAGTCTATTTCTTCTGACGGCACGAACGGGTGCGGTTCTATGTGCCTGTGCAGCATTTTCCCGAAATCCGTGTCAGCGGCCTCTCCAAGCGGGATTCTGTTGTACAGCCTGTCGTATGATGATGTGCGGGTGCCGTCCGGTGCAGTTGCTGTGAAGCTGCTTGACTTTCTTCTGAGTGTGTCGAGCTTTTCCGCATCAATGTCAGCTATTATCATGGAGGAACCGGTGAGGAAGCGCTCGTTTGACGCGAGCAGTGAGCCGTTTTCCCAGATTGATGCTGCTCCTGCATATACAAGGTCCTGAGATGATTCCCCGAAGCCTGCCGAACTGTAGATATATGCGGAAAATGTCTTTGCGGAATGCTGGCAGAGAAGTCCGCGGCGGTATTGGTCTTTCATCAGCACTTCATTGCTTGCGGAGAGGTTGACTATTATTCCGGCTCCGGCAAGGGCATGATATGATGACGGCGGAATCGGCGCCCAGAGGTCTTCGCAGATTTCAACGGCGAAAGTGGTCCTGCCGATTTCGAAGAGCAGGTTGGGCGAAATGTTGCATTTCTGGCCGCAGTAGCGTATCTGTGCGGTGAAGCCTTCCCTTACGCAGTCTTTGCCGTTGCTGAGGAAGCGTCCGTCATTGCGCACCTCACTGCTGAGGAAGTCGCTTCCTGACGAGAACCAGCGTGCTTCATAAAATTCGTTGTATGTCGGCAGATAGGTCTTCGGCACTATGCCTTTTATGTTTCCGTTCCTGAGCACTATGGCGCAGTTGTACAGCCTGCCTCTGAACGGCACGGGAGCGCCTACTATTATCGCAGTGGATTTTCCGCGGCTGAATTCCATTATTTCCATGACGCCTTTCTCTGCTTTTTTCAGGAGAAGATCCTGCCCGAAAAGGTCTGCGCATGTGTAGCCTGTAACAGAAAGTTCCGGGAATGCCACTATGGATGCCCCGTTGTCGAATGCCTCTTGTGCAAGGCGGCATATTTCTGCTGTATTGTGTTTTGTGTCAGCGACTTTTACTGCCGGTACCGCGGCTGCCGCACGAATGAACCCGTAATTCTTCATGTTCTTTTCATGATTATTCCGGTAAAGTTAGCAATTTTTCGGAAAATATCACCTTGACATGATGGTTTGGACTGTCCGAAGGACTACCGCAAATAGCCGGTTGGAAAATTGATGCAGGCATGCGGACCTGTTCCAAGGCTATGTTTGTGCCTTTCAGTTTTTTATTGTGTCAGAGTGTTGCAGACGGAAACTCCCGGACCTTATCAGATATGTCGTCATGAAAACAAGTGTGCTTCCGCAATGTTAACTGAGCATTGGTTTGGTAAATCGCTAAATATAATAGTTGCTGGTACGTTTATTCGAGTTTAAACAGCCCAATCCATTTGTCAGAAAAACGGTTTAAAAAACGCGCCGGATTTTTACGGAATGCTCCCGAAAAGCAATTCGGTTTAAGAATCGCCAGATATTTTAACCATTTTCCATTGCATCTTTCCATCCGTGGCATTATGAACCAATCCAGCAATAGAACCAGCGAATCTCGTGGAGTTTAGGAGGTTATTCTTCAATATTTTGCTGGAATGCGATAGCCCGGTTCTGGGAAATCTGGTTTTAGGAAAATGCTGAGTGTCATGCTGTTGTCCTCCACTATGCTTCACTTTTGTGCTCCATGATTGTTTGGCAGCAGGCTTTGTGCATATGGGGCGGAATAGCGGAAACAAAAAAAGAGGCTTTACTAATATTTAGTAAGCCCCTCCACTGCGGCAAAGCATTGCCGGTTGTATTTTATCTGGCCTGGAAGACAGAGTCTTGCGCCCAAGCTTGCAGGATACGCCTAAAGCTCCTCGAAATCCACGTCCGTGAATTTGTCGCCTTCCTGGGCTTCATCCTTCAGGCAATTGTCCTTGATGTACTTTATCACTTCCTCGAGACCTTCCGCAAATTTCTCGAAATCTTCCTTATAAAGGAAAATCTTGTGCTTGTCATATGCGAAATGGCCGTATGAATCAACCTTGCGCTTGCTTTCAGTGATCGTCAGGTAGAAATCGTTCCCCTTTGTGGCCTTGACGTCAAAGAAATATGTGCGCTTTCCGGCCCTTACAGGTTTTGAATATACATCCTCGCCTGAACGCTCAGGAGCATTTGCTCCGTCGTAATCCTCACTATACATAGCTTATAATTTTTAGTAAATCTTTACAAAGTTAGGGATTTTTCTGAAAATGCGCTTATCTTTGCATAAAATTTTGACTGAAAACATGCTTAACAGAAGAATTCTAAGAATCAAGGCCTTCAAAGTCCTCTATTCGGGAGTCATGTCAGGAAACATGTCACTGACCCAGGCCGAGTCACAGCTCGACCTTTCTTGCGAGGCAACAAGAGACCTTTACATCTATATGCTCGGAATCGTGTCACCTCTCACGCAGATAGCTAAGGAGAGGATTGAGGCAGCCAAATCGAAATTCAATCCGACAGAGGAGGAGCGCAACCCCAATATGAAATTTGCCGAGAACTCCTTGGCCGTGCTTCTGGACAGTGACCGTGATTTCCAGAAAATGCTTGAGAAGAAGAAGTTCTCATGGAGCCAGTATGATGTGGTTCTCAAGAAGATAATGACTTCTGTCGCATCAAAGGAATACTATGCTGAATACATGGCAGCCGAGGAGCGCTCGCTTGCCCAGGACTGCAAACTGTTCACAAGGATATTCGAGGAGGAATTTGTTGACAACGAGGAACTTGAGAAAGCGCTCGAGGACATCTCCCTCTATTGGAACGATGACCTTGCCTATTCTCTCACATGGTGCTGCAAGACATTCAAGAGCTTTGCGAAAGGGGAGCACTGGTCACTTTATCCTCTTTACCAAAGCGACATCATGTCCGGGGTCGGAGTGGAGAGCGACAAGCTTTTCGTCAGAAAGCTTCTGCGCCTTTCGTTCACCGGATACGAGAAATATTCCAACATGGTGGCCGAGTCAGTCTCAGGCTGGGAAAAGGACAGGCTCTTCTCTACGGATGTAGTGCTTATCGCTATGGGACTTGCAGAGGCGGAAGGCTTCCCGACGATTCCAATCAAGGTGACAATCAACGAATACGTCGAGCTGTCCAAGTTCTACGGAACTCCGAAGAGCCGCTCTTTCGTGAACGGCCTTCTTGACAGGCTGATTCAGCGCATGGTGAGCGAAGGCTCAATCCGCAAGGAGGGCAAAGGCCTGCTTTAGGTCTTGGATAAGCCGCGGCATGCCCCTGCGGCATAATGATGACAAACTAATTTTTACAAGAAATGAATATAGTTACACTTTTACAGACTGCAGCTCCTGCACAGGGTAGCCAGTGGACAATGTGGGTAATGCTTGCCCTTATTTTTGTCGTGATGTGGTTCTTCATGATCCGCCCGCAGAGGAAGCAGCAGAAGGAACTCCAGAATTTCCGTGACAGCCTCAAGAAGGGAGACAAGGTAGTCACTGTCGGCGGCATATATGGTACCGTATGTGACATCAAGGACAAGACTGTGCTCATCGAGGTTGACAACAATGTCAAAATCCGTGTGAGCAAGCAGGCTCTTGTCAAGGATTTCTCAGAGACAGCTCAGCAGTAGGCTTATTCTCGTACTTCAGGGATGAAGGGACTGCTGCATAGGCTGCTTGAATCCATGAATTTGAGCGGGAGGGACTGGGCTGTATTGCTGCTTTCTCTCCTGCTGGCTTTCAGCATGTGGCTCATACACAACCTTTCCCTAAAATACAACAGCTATCTGAGCGTAAACGTGGTCGCGCACTGCAATGTGAACGGCCATTCTGACGTTTCTGCAGGCAAGTCGGAAATCACTGCCCGCTGCAGGGCAAAGGGATATACCATACTTTCTTCCTCCCTGTTCGGAGGCAGGACTGCGGATGTGACTTTCTCACCGTCCGTCATGAAGCATTATGACGGCGATGTCTATTGTGTCACTTCTGATGACCTTAATGAATATGCGCATCTCCTGTATGGTGACGGAGTTACCGTGGAGTATTTCTTGTCCGATACGGTATTTTTCCGTTTTCCTGAGGTTGAGCACAAGCGTGTGCCGGTGATGCCGGTTTACTCCGTACATTACAGCAGCCAGTATATGAGCAGCGGCAGCTTTGACGTGACTCCGGATTCGGTTACTGTATATGGGGAGCCTTTCCAGCTTGAAAATGTAACATGCGTATATACGGAGCCGGTAAAGCATTCCGACGTGTCTGAAGATGTGCATGGAGTTGTCCGCCTCAAAAAAATCAAGGGCATAAGGCTTTCTGCCGACGATGTCCATTATTCTATGGATGTGACCAGATATGTGGAAATAAGGCAGACCGTGCCGGTTGAGACTGTCAATGTGCCTTCCGGAAAGGAAATGCTTGTTTTCCCGTCATCGGTGGAGGTGACCTTGAGATGCGTCTTTCCGCTTATGGATGACCCGTATGAGAATGTGCGTTTCCAGGCAGATTACTCTGAGTTTGCAGGTTCGTTGAGCGGCAAGTGCGCCGTAAGGGCATTGCAGCTTCCGAAAGGAGTTATAAGCAGCAATGTGGAGCCGGCGGCAGTCGGTTGCGTAATCGAGGACATGTGATGACGGTGCTGGTTGTGACAGGAGGCATAGGGAGCGGAAAATCCCTGGTATGCAGGATGTTGCATGAGAGGTGGAATCTTCCTGTATATGATGCGGATTCACGTGTGAAGGCATTATATATGGAGCATCCCACTCTGCTTGCTGAGATTGAGACCGCGCTTGGATGCGTCCTGAGAGATGGAAACGGACAGTTTGTGCCCCAGATGCTTGCGGAGAGGATTTTTTCTGATTCTGCTGCAATGGAGAAAGTTGAGGCTCTTGTTTTTCCAGCCTTGCTTGATGATTTCCGTGCATTTTCTTCCGCAATGGAAGGTACGGTCGTATTTGAGTCAGCTACAATTCTGGAGAAACCGCAGTTTGACGGTTTCGGCGACAAGGTGATGTTTGTAGATGCACCGATGGACCTGCGGCTGGAAAGGGCCTGCATGCGTGACGGCTCTTCACGGGAAAGGATAATGTCCCGGATGGAAAGCCAGAAGCTTGTGAACAGTCTTTGCGGAAAGCCTGCAGGTGGGCGCATTGATGCGGTAGTTGTCAATGACGGGACAGTGCAGGAATTGCAGGAGAGAGTTGATGAGGCCTTCGCGGCGGTGTCAGGGAAAAATGTTCAAGACAATATTTTAAACAATTAAGACTTTATGTCAGATATGAAAACAGATCTTACAAAAATTCTGGCCATCTCGGGCCAGAGCGGATTGTTCCTTTATATTTCACAGGCAAGGAGCGGCGCCATCGTCGAATCCCTTGCTGACAAGAAGAGAAGCTCATTCGGCATGAGCAGCAAGATTACTTCCCTTGCTGACATCTCGATTTATACCGATGAGGAGGAGGTGAAGCTCCAGCAGGTGTTCCTGAACATGAAGGAAGTGCTCGGTGAGGACGATGCTCCGTCAGCGAAATCTTCTCCTGAAGAGCTGAAGGCATTTTTCGGAAAGGCCCTTCCGACATACGACCGCGACAGGTTCTATGTGTCGCATATGAAGAAAGTGGTAGAGTGGTACAACTGTCTCAAGAAATACGCTTCGCTGGATTTCGAGGAACTGGAGGCTGCTCAGACTGAGGACCAGGAGCAGGCATGACGGCGCTTCCTGAAAAGAAAAGATTGCAGGCTGTCACTCTGGGATGCTCTAAGAACAGGGTTGACACGGAACATATCCTTTCCGCAGTGGAACATCTTTATGAGATTGTTCCCGACGGGGAGGATATTCCTGTTGATATGCTCCTGCTCAATACCTGCGGGTTTATTGGTGACGCCAAGGAGGAGTCTGTGCAGGCTGTCCTTGAGGCCGTCGAGAAAAAGAAGAGGGGAGAGGCCGGCAGCGTCATTGTTTTCGGCTGCCTGTCCCAGCGCTATGCAGATGAGCTTCCCGGGCTGATACCTGAGGTGGACACATGGTTCGGAGCCAGGGATTTCGAGCCTTTGATAAGTGCTCTCGGTGGCGCTCCCGAATCATGGAAACCTGTGAGGAGGCATCTTACGACACCGTCTCATTATGCTTATCTGAAAATTTCAGAGGGCTGTGACCGCAGATGCTCATATTGCGCGATTCCTTTCATACGCGGGGCGCACAAGTCCGTTCCGATGGAGGAACTGGTGGAAGAGGCACGTCTGCTTGCCGCCAAGGGAGTCCGTGAACTGATAATAATAGCTCAGGATACGACATATTACGGTCTTGACCTTTATCGCCGCAGGGCTCTTGCCGAACTTCTGGAGAAACTTTCACAGGTGGAAGGAATCGAGTGGCTCCGCATACACTATTCTTATCCTGCTTCGTTCCCTGAAGATGTCCTTGACCAGATGGCCAACAATCCTAAGGTGTGCCGCTACATGGACATCCCGCTCCAGCATATCGCCGACAAGGTGCTTGACAATATGCACAGGAATGTGGACGGGGCATGGACAAGGGAGCTTATCCGCAAGATGAGGGAGAAGGTGCCGGGTGTGGTTCTCCGTACCACTATGATAGTGGGACATCCGGGTGAGGGCAAGAGGGAGTTCACGCAACTTCTGGACTTTGCCCGTGAGGCGCGTTTCGAGAGGCTCGGTGCGTTCATGTATTCCGAGGAGGAGGGGACTTTCGGAGCCTTGAATTTCAAGGACAATGTTGCCGCCAAGGTCAAGAGGGAGCGTCTGGATGAGCTTATGACGCTTCAGGGAGAAATATCCCTTGATTTCAACACTTCGCGTGTGGGTACTGAGGAAAAGGTAATCGTGGATGCCTACTCTGACGGAGTATATGTCTGCAGGAGCGAGTTCGAGAGTCCGGAGGTCGATGGCGAGATTCTTGTAAGACATGACTCTTCGCTCATGGGTGACATTGACCCTTATTCGCTGATAGGTGAATTCATCCGTGTGCGCATAACCGGGGCCGATGAGTACGACCTTATCGCCGAGCCGGTGGAAATATAATTATAGAAATTGTTTTTATGAGGCACAATCTTTTTCTGGCATTTTCCGCGCTCTGTCTGATGACAGTAGCCTGCGGACCTTCCAAGCATGTAATGCAAATGGAGATGCGCTATCCTTCGAAGTCCGGTGTTGACCTGTCCGGGAAACAGGTTTCCGTTGTGTATCTTGAGGGCGGTGACGTCAGGGCGTCAGCGTTCAACGGGGCTGTCGCCGCGGGTTTTGCAGCCGGTGTGGAAAAGGAGCATGCTTCAGGCGAGGGGAGTGTAGGAGTTTACAGGATGATGCACTCATCTGGTGGAAATTACTCTTCGCGCGATTCGCTCGTGAATCTTCTGATGGACACGGGGGCTGATGTGGTGTTTCTGCTTGACACAATGTCACTTGGCACTATGACAATATCCGGAGCGACGCGTGTGGCTTCTCCCGTTTCAAGGGACTCGTCTTTTGTCAGCAGCGGAAGCATACCATTCTCCATAAGGATGTACAGTTTCGATGCCATGGACAAATCCGGGAATGTACGCACTTTTGCAGGAAGCAGCACGGCAAGGCCTGATGTTTATTCTGACGGGGCTTCCGATTCGTCTGCCATGATTGGCAAGGCTTATGTGGCGCTTGATGCTGAGGGATTTGCCGCTGGTGAGGCTGTCGCTGAAACCTTTGCCCCGCAATGGAAGCGTGAGCAATATACCTTGACATATTTTGACAGCTCGAGGTGGTATGATGCTTTGTCCAAGGCGAGCGACTATGACTGGAAAGGTGCGGTTGACGTGTGGATTTCTCTGCTGGAGTCCAAGGATATGCTCAAGCGCTCATGTGCCGAATACAATATTGCCATAGCCTGCCTGATGCTCGGTGACGCGGAACTGGCCATTGAATGGCTTGACCGCTCGGATGCGGACTGCAAACTGCCGATGTCAGAGGCTCTCCGCAAGAGGATTTCGGCAAGGCTCTGATGCCGGCTCTGGCAACATTGCTCCGTACAATTGAAACGTCCCCTCCTGAAGTCTGCCAAAGGCTTAGGAGGGGACGTTTTTTTGCAATATTGTCTTAGGGCCTATTTGTTGGCTTCTGAAGTGGCTACAAGGTCCAGTGCCTCAGCCAAGACCGAAATAGGGTTTTTGACTGCATAATCCGTGGACATTTCTATCTGCCACTTGCATGTCTCGCAGTCGCATGCCACGAAATCAGGCCTTAGCTTTGCAATCTGCTCAAAAAGAGGCTTTCCGATGGCCTGTGACACCTGATAGTTCTCCTTCTTGAAACCGTATGTTCCGGCTATTCCGCAGCAGTTGCTGTCGAGTACCGTAAGTTCCACTCCCGGAATCATTCTCAGCAGTTCGGTCGAGAATATGCCCCAGCCGAGCTTCTCCATGTGGCATGGCGTGTGGTAGGCTATGCGGGCCTTGTAGTCTTTCTTGAACACGAATTTGACCTTTCCCTCATCTGCAAGCCTGTATATGAACCGCGTAGCCAGTTCTATATAGTCCCGGACATCATCATTGCCGATGCCGAGCAGGTGCGGATACTCGTCCCTGAGCGTAAAGCTGCATGTGGATGATGTTCCTATTACCGGCATCTGCCTTTCGTTTACCGACTTGCGTATGCTTTCAAGATTGGCGGCTGCATTCTTTCTCGCCTGGTCTGTCATTCCGTTTGATATAAGGGCCACGCCGCAGCATTTCTCCTTGTCAAGAAGATGCACGCCGTATCCGAGCGCATTCATTACACTTACGAGGTCTTTGCCGAGCTGCGGATAATTGTAGTTGACATAGCATCCATGGAAGAAGCTTACATGGTGGTTGAAAGACTTCTGGAAGGCCTTTACATTCTTGCGGTACCACTTCTCGAAAGTCCGTGAAGAGTATTTGGGGAACTCCCTGTGCTTGTCTATGCCGAGCATCCCGTCCATCACTGCCTTCACCGGCTTCAGTCCGAGCGTCATGTTGACGGCAGGGGCAACTTTGGTAGCAACGCTTCCCATGAGGTCCGTGCTGGCAAGCATCATGTCGCGCAGCTTCGGCGGCTGGGTGTTGTATTTGATTCTTGCTGCCTGTATGATGTCACCGATACGCACGCCTGAAGGGCAGGCCACCTCGCAGCGCTTGCAGTTCAGGCAGTATTTCAGCGTGTCATCGAAGAATATCCCTTTCTTGAGCCTCAGACGTTCCCCGTCAGGTCCGGCCTGTTTCGGCCCGGGGTAGAGAGGGTTGACCGGAACCACCGGACAATATACCGTGCAAACAGTACATTTGATGCACTGCTCAAAATTGTTCGCGCTTATGTTTTTTTCCTGCATGTTCATGTCCGTATTCTCCTATTTTGCATTTTCCGCCTCTGTGCCATCTTTAAGGATGGCGTCAGCTGCTGCCATTGCCGTGATGATTGCGATTCCTCCTCCTGAGCCTTCATACAGCGTGTTGCTGCCGCTCAGGATTGAGCCTATGACATAGAGGTTGGGGATTGTATTTCCGCTTATGCAGGCATGGATGCCGTCTTTGGTGGAGGCTCCGAAAGAAATATAGTTCTGCCTGTTCCAGAAATTGCCGTCAAACCAGTTGTCACGGCCCTGCGCATATTCAAGGTCAATGTTGAACACAGGCTCGTATATGCGTTCAGGGGTGGCAATCAGTCCTTTGCTGAAGAAACTTCCTGAGGCAAGTACGAAATTGTCCGCATAAAGGCGTATGTCACCGAAATTTACCGTTCCGATGCTTTCCACATTCCCGTCTGCGCCGAATTTCGCGTCAGTCACCGTGTCTCCGAGGAAAAAGCGTCCTCCCGCCTTTTCAAATTCAGCCCTCAGGTTCATCTGTGTCCTGATGCCCGGGACTGACGGCGGCATGGTAGCGACGAAGAGTGTCCGGACTCCGATAGCCGTGCCGAGTGACTGGGGTACGCTGCCGTCCTTTAGCCCGAACACAGCAGGGAGCACGACAGTATCCTCGTCATTCAGCATTTGCCTGATCTGCTGCGCGGCTTTTTCCCATACTCCGTCCCGGTCCATGACTCTGGCTATGTTGGTTGCCCTCATTTCGCTCGGATTCTTGCGCAGGCGCTCCATCTCTTCGAGCTTGAGCGAAACTATGCGGCATTTTGTCCCTTGTCTTTCAAATGAATCGGCAAGGAATTTTGTGTTGAAGTCCAGGTAGCCGAGTATGTTCACTATAAGTGCCTTCTCTCCGATTTTATGCTCTTTAGATTCCAGGGGCGTGAAGTCGGACAGGGTGAGCCATGCAGGCTTTCTCTCTCCTGTAGGTGTGATGCGCCAGCTGTTCCTGGACGCGTCTCCGCTGACATGGACACCGCAGCTTTCAAGGAAGAGCGGGGTTTGTTCCGCATATCTGCATACCTTTTCTTTTCCGAGCAGGGAGTACGGATGGTCGGGATTCAGGCCTGAAAGCGCCTCAAGCGGGTTTTCTACGGCTGTCCCGTCTGGCAGCCTGCCAAGCAGGTCGAATGAACCCGAAGAAAAATGGATTGCGCTCTGTCCGGCTGACACTATGGCGCATTTCTTTCCCGCTTTCTGCAGTCTTATTCCGCAAAGGAGACCGGAAAGTCCTCCTCCTATTATAACTGTATCGAATTTCATTGCCTGTTCTGCTTATCTGTTATCGCCTTTACATGGTTCCGGTCCTTCGAGTCCGCATACTCCCGAATATATCCATTGTGAATATTCGCTTTCACGCAGGGTATCGCTCCAGCATACCGAATACATTCCTTTCCACCTCTCGTTCACAAAATTCTTGAGGTCGTTCTTCGTGCGCTCCGTGCATTCGTGTGAGTCAGCAAGAAGCCCTGCCGCCCTGCATGCGCAAAGCTCGCCCTGGCATGTTCCCATTCCGACCCTCGTGCGTCTGCGCAGGTCCACGAGATTGTGCACGTCCAGCTCCTTGACGGCATATTTCACTTCCCCGACCGACACTTCCTCACACTCGCAGACAAGTGACGCGTCATATTCGTCATTGAGCCCTATTCCCAAGGCTCTTGCCCCGTGCCTGCCGAGGGTGGCCTTGTGGGCGTTGCCCGGCTTGGTCCACGTCTTTCTTGATATTTCCTCGATATTATCATTCTCCGAGCCTGGAAGTGGAGTGCACATTGTTATGCAAGGCTTTCCGATTCCAAGCTTCTTGCATACAAGGTCTGTGGCCCATTCCGCCATCAGCCTGTATGTCATCAGCTTGCCTCCCGTGATGCTTATAAAGCCGTTTATGCCGTCGCGTGTCTGGTGGTCAAGCAGGACGATGCCGCGGCTGATGTTGCGTCCGGAAGGGTCGTCATCAGTCGCCACAAGGGGACGCACACCGGCATATGCCCTCAGGATGCGTGTCGAGGCCAGGCTTGGCGCGAGTTTCTCTCCTTCCTGCAAGAGAACGTCCACCTCGTCAGCGGTAACGTACATGTCGTCCACTTCTTCAAACGGGACCCTGCTTGATGTCGTTCCGATGAGGCAGATTGTGTCTCCAGGCACGAGGATGTCGGCATTGGCAGGCTTCCTGCATCTGTTCAGCACAACATTGTTCACTCTGTGGCCGAAAATCAGAAGAGCGCCCTTGGCCGGGAACATGTTGATTCTTGCCCCTGCCATTTCGGCTATGCGCTGGCCCCAGATGCCGCCTGCATTGACTGTGACAGGCGCATAATATTCTGTTTTCTGCTTTGTTGACGCATTATATACTTCAACTCCCTTGACAGTGTCGCCGTCCTTTATGAGCCTTGTGACTTCGCTATATACAAGGACTTTGGCACCGTGAAGCTTTGCGTCTATGACATTGGCTGAGGTGAGCCTGAACGGATCGACCGCGCCGTCCGGCACCTTTACCGCGCCAATGAGGTCTGGATTGGCTGACGGTTCCATCCGGAGAGCTTCCTTGGGCTCTATAACTTCGGCATTGATTCCCGCTGCAAGACAGGAGCTTACGAATTTGTCCTGGTATGCAAGGTCGTCTTCAGGCAAGGTTATGAACAGGCCTTCGGTCTCTTCAACGCAATGTCTTGCTATTTTCCTCAGAATCATGTTCTCCTTGATGCATTCCTCCGCGGATTCCCTGTCTGTGACAGCATATCGCGCCCCGCTGTGCAGAAGTCCGTGATTCCTTCCGGTCGCTCCCGTAGCCAGGTCATGCCTTTCGATAAGCAGGACCTTCAGTCCCCTTAGCGCGCAGTCTCTGGCAGTTCCGGCTCCGGTGATGCCTCCTCCGACAATGATGACATCAAATTCATTGTCCGTTCTTGCCTGTGCCATAATGTTCTGTTACTTGGTGAATGTAATTGGATATGTGAGATTTATTCAGACTTTTTTCCTTGCCTGTTCTCTCCTTGCTTTCCGCTGTACCGTCCTCTCCTGGACCTGCTGCCTCTTCTGTGCTATCATGACCTGGAGGTTTTCTCCCATATTTTCCACGAAAACAGGGAATCTGTGTTTCATCAGCCTTATTTTGTCCTTTATGAAAGAGTTGACATGCCTGGCTTTCTTCTCCTCATACATCTTGTCGAATTCTATGAGGATGCCGGTCTCTTCGGCACCGCTGAACTCGTGGTTCACCGCTCCTCCGAACATCTTCATGCATGGGGACAGGCTCATGTATGAGTTCACGAGAGGGGGGATGTTGACCCCGAGCTTCCTGACCTCTGCATTCAGTATCTTGTAGTCTTCCTTGAAGCCGTCTTCTGTAAGTATGGTGTCCATTCTTTCCGTGTCAGTAGTCAGCCCGAGAGGCTCGTAAGGTGTCACGAGGCCGTCCTTGTCACGGAAATGCTTGAACAGGAAATGCTGTATCAGGTCGCGTGCGCTGCGGTTGTAGTCCGGGTACATCGTCATTTTACCGAAAAAGTATTTCATTTCCGGCTTCTGGAGCATGAGAGCGCCGAGACCGTCCCAGAGGTTGTCAAGGGCGAAAAGTGCCTTTGCGCCGGCCTTTGAACTCTGGTACTGCGGAGAAACGAAACTCCTGCCGAGTTCTATGGTGTATGGAAGCCAGTTCTTGATGAACTCTTCCGAGAAACGGAACATGTGTGAGGTGGCCAGGTGCGGCTGTCCGTCATCTCCGAGCCTGATGTCCGGCCCTGCTATGAAACGGTAGCCTCCGAGTATGGCCTGCGCATCAGGGTCCCATACGATAAGCTGCCTGTACGGATTCTCCATGGTGTCAAATTCGTCTATGTCCATGGAGAGTCCGCTTCCTCCTCCAGAGTCACGGAACGCCTCTTCACGGAGACGGCCGATTTCTTTCATTACATTGGGAGAGTCGTGCGAGTCAACTATGTATATCTCGTTGTTGCCTTTGTTGGTGTCTCTGAGTTTCTTGGCCGGAGTAAGCTCCGCCTTGAGCACATCAATGGCTATAGGGTCTATGATTCTTTCCATTTTTCTTGTGTCTTAAAGTTCGTAAACTTTCTTTCTGATTTCCTGTGCCCATTCGTGCGGGGTCCTGGATTTGTCAAGGCTCTCATGCGGAATAGGCTTGCCGATTATGACGCGGTAGCTGCCCCCTCGGCTGCGGTACATCTCGTCCGGAAGGAAGAGCATCGCAGCGTTGAATTTCAGCCCGAGCCTCTTGCACCATTTGGCGATATTGTAGAACCTGTCTGAATTTCTCCCCTCGAATCTTATCGGGACGATGTCACGGCCTGTCTGTACGCTTTTGGTAACGAAGGCCTTGCCCCACTGGATATCCTGAATCTTGCCGTCTATTTTCCTTGAGCACAGGCCTGCGGGAAACAGCAGCATATGGCTGTCAGAACGGAAGGCTTCATCTATGAGCTTTGGAAGATTCCTTGCCTGGCCTCCGAGCTTGTTGACAGGGATGCCGAGCGGCTGAAGTCCCTTGAGGTTCATCAGGAGGTCATTCATAAGGTATTTGATGTTCCCGTTGTAATGCTTTCCGAGCACCATTCCGAGTGTAACCCCGTCTATGGCTCCGAGCGGATGATTGGATACGAATGTATATCTGGACGAATCGTCCGGGAGGTTTTCCATGCCTTCCACCTCAACGTTCACATTGAGGTATTTAAGGCAGTTCTCGCAGAAGTCAACTCCCATGTGGCCTTCCTTGAGATATCCGTTTATGAAGTCCTGATGGGCAAGTTTCTTGAATCCTTCAATCAGGAACTGAGGTATATATTTCGCTTTTTTGCCGGCCCTGAAGCGTATGATTTGTTCCAGGTCGAGCACTTGTGGCTGTCTTTCTGTCATCTTATGCTTTGGTTTCAGTAACAGATACAAAATTAAGCATAATTGATGAAAATATGCCTATCGGGATGCTTTTTTGTGAAAAAGGCGGATTTTCTTCCCGGCGAGGCTACCTGAAATTGAGCGTGAAAACCGTTTCTGTGCTGTCGCTGCGGGTAAGCTGGACTGTCCCGTTGTGCTGTCTCATAATCTGGCGCGACAGGCTGAGCCCGATTCCGGTACCTTCCGGCTTGGTCGTGAAAAACGGGACGAAAATCTGCTCCCGGCTCTCCTTGCTTATCGGGGAGCCGTTGTTGGCTATGCTTATAATTACATTTTCCGCGCTTCCTATGCCGGCGGATATCTGTATGGATGTGGCGCCGGCCTGCACTGCATTGCGTATCATGTTGATGATAATCTGTGATATCTGGCCTTCGTCTGCATAGAGCAATATGTCCTCGTCTTTTTCTGAATATCCTATTGCGGCTCCGGCCTGCTCCGTCTGGTGTCCTGTCAGATTGATTATCCTGCCGACCATGTCGCGGACATAAAATGCTTTCTTGGACGGAGGGGCTACCTTGGTGAGGTCACGGTATGACTGCACGAATTTTATGAGATTCTCCGATGAGCGTGAGATTGTGGCAAGCCCTTCCTTTATGTCCGGTCCCTCCCCGCATGTGCCGGGAGCATATTCCGCAAGCGTGCTGCTGAGGGAGGCAATCGGCGTGACAGTGTTCATAATCTCGTGGGTGAGGACTCTTATGAGCCTGCTCCATGCCGCCTGTTCGTTCTCGGCTATCTCGTTGCTGATGTCATTGAAGGCGACAACCCTGACTTGCCTGCCTCCTATGTGGGCGACAGACGCTGTGATTGATATGGTGCGCTGGCCGCTTTCATTGTACCAGCTGGCACGTTCCTCATTGTTTTCAGTGGCTTTCAGAAATGCCTCATAAAGAGATTCGCTGACATTGCGCAGCTGGCGTATGTTGCCCAGGGATGATATGCCGAGCAGTGACAGGGCCGTCGAATTGCAGTACCTTACTCTTCCTTCCGTCCTTGAGGCGGCTCTCCCCGGAGCGCTTCCTTTTGATGAGGTGGCTTCTTTTCCGGCGGGCATGCAGGTCTGAGAGGTCTCGATGACGGCTATTCCGGTCTGCACATGGTCCAGCATCTGCCCGTAATAGCGTTCCTGTTCCATGATTTCGCAGCGCTCCTTGTCAAAGATGCCGCGGATTCTGTTCAGCGTGCGGTTAAGGCTCCTGCTGAACAGCGGTTTTTCATCAAATCTGAAATTGAGTTCCTTGTCCTCCAAGGCATCCAGTATGTAGGTCACTTTTTTCCGCATCCTCTCTTTTGTCCATAATGCGGACAGCGCGGCTCCCGCGATTGCGGATGCCGAGACCAAAAGTATTATGTCTGCCGTTTCCATGATTTCCTGCCGGGGGCTGTCTGTTGTCAGATATTGTATTTCTTCAGCTTTGCGTACAAGGTCGGACGGCTGATTTCAAGGGCTTTGGCCACCATGGACAAATTGCCGTTGAAACGTGCGACGGCCGCCCTGATGGCTTTCTCCTCAGCCATTTCGAGTGTCTCTGCGGCTGTGTCCTCTCCTGTGTCTGTGACGGGAGAGGCGGATATCATCATGTCGGCTGGCTCAAGCATTTGCCCGTCGGCGAGAATGACGGCTTTCTCTATGCAGTTCTGAAGCTCTCGTATGTTCCCGGGCCATCTGTGCCTTTTCAGGATTTCCACGGCTTCCTGTGACAGGCCCTGAACGTCGCGCCTGTATTTGGCCGCGAATTTTTCAGTGAACATTTCCGCCAGTGGCTGTATCTCGTCCGGCCTTTCCCTTAGCGGGGGCAGATGGAGATGCATGGTGTTTATCCTGTAGTATAGGTCTTCACGGAATTGTCCGTCATTTACCATTTTTTCGAGATTCCTGTTCGTGGCGCAGATCAGCCTTATGTCAACCGGGATGGACTTTGTATCTCCGACCCTTGTCACGGCCCTGTTCTGGAGCACGCGCAAAAGCTTGGCCTGCAGATGGAGAGGGATGTTCCCGATTTCATCGAGGAAAAGGGTGCCGCCGTCAGCCTGCTCGAATTTGCCGGCATGGTCGGAATGAGCATCCGTGAACGCTCCTTTCACATGTCCGAACAGCTCGCTCTCGAAAAGCGTCTCCGTCAAGGCGCCTGCATCCACGCAGACCATCGGCCTGAGCGACCTTTCGGAAAGGCGGTGCAGCTCTTTTGCCAGCATGTCCTTGCCCGTTCCGTTTTCTCCTGTTATGAGCACGGTGGCGTCTGTGCCTGCAATCTTGTCAACTGTGCGCCTGAGGGTTGACATTGAGGAGGACCTGCCCCATCGCATGCATTCCGAATTGTCCTTGCCGGCCTGCTCCCCGGATTCGGGATGGCGCTGTGATATGCTCTGACTGCATGCGGAGCGGAGTGTGGATATGAGCTTTTCATTATCCCACGGCTTCACGATAAAGTCAAAGGCCCCTCGTTTCATGCCTTCTACAGCAAGGGCTATGTCTGCATATGCCGTGAACAGCACGACTTCCGTGTCAGGGCTTCTCTTTTTAATCTCGGACAGCCAGTAAAGCCCCTCATTGCCGGTGTTGATGCCTGTGTTGAAGTTCATGTCAAGAAGTATGACGTCAGGTTGCATCTGCGCCATCTTGCTTACGAGTCCGGAAGGGGAGGGGATAAGCTCTGTTTCTTTGAAATGAAGCGGAAGGAGGATGCCCAATGCAGACCTGATGCCTGCATTGTCATCCACCACCAGTATTTTACCTTTTTTAGTCATTTGCTTCTTCTTTGTATTTGAGCGGAACGGCAGGTGTGCTTATGGTGTTCCGCATTATGCTCCGGCGCATAAGCCCCGATGCACAAAAGTAGCAAAATTTGGGGACAGAAGCAAAGTCCGGCCGTCTCATCATATGAATAGGGGCAGGGCTTCCGCAACCTGTGCCAGCACCCATGTCACCAGGGCAAGAATGCTGATGACCCACAGTACGAAAAGCACGATTCCAGGTTTCCAGAAAGGAGCCTTCAGGTCAAAGGCAAGCCTCAGTCCGTTGTACAGCATCCAGATTCCAAGGATTCCCACAACAGCTATGACAAGCCACCAGAGCATCGGGTGTGTCATTATGTCCAGCCACAGCACATCGTATGCATTGTCAGTGGCCCATCTCTGTGCATGCCTTTCCGTGTAAAGGCTTATCAGGTCCGGTGTCTTGTGTATGAAAATCAGGCTCAGCAGGCAGCCGAAGCCGCCCATTGTAAGCAGGATTCCCATTATGGAAGAAAATATCCTGCCGGCGGTCCTGATGGCCGGTGAATCTTTTATTTCCTGCGCTTCCTGTGCGATGGCGGCAGGCGAGAAGTTCGTGCGGAAGTTGCTCAGGCTGATAGGTTTTCCTTTCATCTTGCATTTCTCTTCCACGGACCTTGCCGGCGGCATGGCAATCCACAGGCACAGGTACATCATCAGCACAAACATGAAAAACGGTCCGCTGACAAAGCTTACCATGAAGCTTGCCATGAACAAGACAATGAAAATGAGCCTTATGATTACATAGTCTATGTTGAAGTAATTTCCTATTCCGGAGCATACTCCGCCCACGACCCTGTTCTCCAGATCCCTGTAGAGGCGTTTTTCTGTCTTTGGCTTTTCATCTGAAGATGCGTTTTCTTCAGCGGAAAACTGGGCTGGCTCGCCTATGCGCTTTCTTATGTCAATAACCATGTCTTTGTTTACTACCGTTCCGGAAGGACAGCTCTCTCCAAGCAGTTCGGCAATCCTTTCCTCTATGTCCTGGACAATCTCGTCCGCGTTGGAGTCCTCAGAGAGGCTTGCGCGTATTTCGCCGATGTATCTGTCAAGTTCTGAATATGCGTCTTCTTCCAATGTGAAAGAATATCCGGCTATATTGACTTTTTCTGTTGTTTTCATCTTTGTCTGTTGCTTATATGGTTTCTTCCTTTCCTTTTCTTATCGTGGATATCGCCTGGGAAAGTTCTTCCCATGCGGCGTCAAGTCCTGCGAGCTGTTCGCGTCCCATCTGGGTAATCATGTAGTATTTCCTTGGCGGTCCCTGGGGGGATTCTTCCCATCTGTAGCTGAGAAGACCGAGCTTTTTCAGCCTTATCAGAAGCGGGTAGGTGGTTCCTTCCGCAACGATTATATTAACGTCCTTGAGCTTCTGGATTATGGATGACGCGTATTCGTCTCCGGCTGCAAGTATAAGCAATATGCTGTATTCAAGCACTCCGCGCCGCATTTGTGTGCGGTTGTTCTCTATTATTCCTGCATTTTCCATGTCTTTCATTTTGAAGTCGTGAATCGCCTTATGTTCTCGGCTGTCGCAGGTATGCCGCGAAGTTCGCATTTCTCGGTGGCTGTGACAGCTTCAGGAGCGATAATCCATATGACTATATATAGCCAGAATCCTGTCGAACCGCAAATGAGCGCAATCAAAAACAGCACTCTTATGAACACGACGTCAATTCCGAAGAAAAGGGCGAGTCCGGAGCATACGCCTGCCAGCTTCTTGCCGTCCGGGTCTCGGTAGAGCTTGTGTGATGGTTTTGCAGACCATTCTGACTGGTATTGCTGCTGTTCCTGGGCCGGTTCGCTGGTTTCGGGATAGCCGAGCTGTCCGATGACTGCATTTGTCATGGTGATGTCCACGACTTCCCGTCTTCCGAGCTTTTCCTTGAGAAGGTCAGCTATCCTCATTTCAAGTTCGTCCATGACCTCGTTGCTTCCTGATGTGTTGTCAAGAGATGCCCTGAACCTTGTAAGGTAGGATTCAAGTGCATTGTATGCGTCATCGTCGATTGTGAAGCTGCAGCCTCCGATTGCTGCGTTGATTGTCTTTTTCATGTGTATATGCTTATTGTTGTTTTTACATTCCGGGCTGTGTGCCCTCCGTTGTTGGTGCTGCAAAGATATAAATAAATTTAACTACTATGCAATACAAGGTACTGAAATTTTGAGAATATTTTGTATATGCGAATATTTTAATGGCATCCTTGCCTTGGAGGGGGAGTGGAGGCATATGAAATCAGGTTTCCGTATATTGTGTGTGAGGGTTATAATTGCTATATTTGTGGCCCTCCAACTATGATTTGGGGCAACGAACTTTGAATTAACCCTTTATTTTAAATTTTGACAATTATGGCTTATTGTCCTCATTGCGGTACTCAGGTACCTGACGGAGATTCACTCTGTCCAAGCTGCGGCAAAACAATTTACAATGCTCCTGTACAGAACAGGACTGCTCCGGGAAATGACGAGAAGTGGCTGGTGACGCTGCTTCTGTGCTTCTTCCTTGGAGGTCTCGGCATTCACCGTTTCTATACCGGGCATACCAAGACCGGCATAGCGATGCTTCTGACTATGGGCGGATGCGGAGTCTGGGCGCTCGTGGATTTTATCATGATAATCTGCAACAGTTATGTTGACGGCAACGGTAACCGTCTGAAATAATGCATATGAAACACAGGAAGGCATCTTCAATCATACTCATTGCTGTATGTGCGGGATGCCTTCTTTTTGTTTACGGCAGGTTCGCTCCCGGTTCCGGCTTTCCTTTTCCGAAATGCATTTTCTTTCATCTTACAGGCTACAGGTGCCCCGGATGCGGTTTGCAGAGGGCTTTGCACAGCATGCTGAATCTGGATTTTGTCTCGGCCTTCAAATATAATGCATTCCTCGTTGCCGTATTGCCTGTTCTTGCATTGCTGCTTTTCTCACATTTTGCCAAAGGTCGGTTTCCTGCCTTGGACAAGGCTTTGTGCAGCAGATGGTTCATATGGACGGCTGGGATTCTTACGTTTTTGTGGTGTGTCTTCCGGAATATTTACGGGTGGTAATGGCTGTAATTTGCCGTGGAGCGTAACCATATAATAATCAAGTGTTTGTAAAATAACGATTCCCTGGAAACGGGGAATCGTTATTCTGTAAATTGCTGGGAGACATTGATTCATGCTCCACAGTTTGAGTAGGGTTATTCGTTCTTGATGGCATCGACAGGGTCTGACAGGACTGCGGAAAGGCTCCGTAAAGTCACTACTGCGCATGTGACTGCCAGGACGGCTGCGAGGGCAAGTGCGAAAACCCACCAGTACACAGGCATCCTGTAGGCGAATCCCTTGAGATAGGCATCTGTCACGAAATAGCTCAGAGGGGCAGCAATGGCGAAGCATACAAGGACTATCTTTATGAACTTCATGTTGAACATTGCGAGAACGTCCCCGATTCCGGCTCCGTTGACACGTCTGATTCCTATTTCCTTGCGCCTGTGTTCGGCATCGAACATGACAAGTCCGAACACTCCCATAAGAGAAATCATGATGGCAAGGGCCGTGAACAGCAGGATGATGCGCGATGTGCTTTTTTCCTTGGCGTACTGCGAGTCAAGTCTGCTGTCAAAGAATCTTACGTCAATCTCATCCTCTTCCACGGAAGGGTCAATCTCATGAAACACGGACTTGATGTGGCTGAAGACTGCCTGAATGTCAGCATTTTCTGCTGTCCTGACATATAGCGTGCTGTATGATTTCCAGTTGTTCTTTCCGAAAATGTACAGTGCGAAAGGCTGCACTTCCGATTCGAGGGACTTGTAGTTGAAGTTTTTGCAGAAACCGGCAATCTCCGTATCTCCCTGGTGTCCCGACATCTTGTCTTCGAGAGTCAGTCTGAATTTGTCACGTGCAGCCTCATTGAATATATAGACTCCTTTCTCGCTGCTCTCGTCCGCTTCCGTGAAATCACGCCCTTCGACAATATCGATTCCCATGAACCTCAGGAAGTCCCAGTTGACCGGATAGCACTGAAAATTGATTTGCTCTCCCTTGAACTCCCGTCCCCAGCCCATTCTCATAGGTGCCACTATGCTTCCGCTGGCCCATGTGACGTCTTTGATTGCAGGGTTTGACTTGAGCATGGAGGTGCACTCCTTCCGTGCCTCAGACACTCTCCATGTCGTAGTTACCTCAAGCAGTTGGCTCTTGTTGAAGCCCATGTCATAATTCAGCATATATGAGCGCTGCATGCTTATGAAGCTTGCGCATATTATCAGGCTTATGGAAGTCACGAACTGGAACCCGATAAGGCCTGTCCTGAATGCCTTGCCTTTTGAAACTGAGCCGAATGAGCCTTTTAGGGCAAAAGCTGGGGAGAATGACGTGAGATATAGGGCAGGATAAATGCTTGTGATAACGCCGAGCACAAGGGCAAGCGAAACTGTCGCCGCTGCAATCGGCAGATTGTCCGGCAGGGAAGTTCCGCTGCTGATGAGAGAGGCAAGTGTGCTGCCTGAAAACATCTTCACGAGGATTCCGGCCAGCACAAGCGATGCCGTAACCATTGCCACGGATTCCATGACGGTTGCCGCCACAAGAGATGAGCGTGAGGCGCCGAGTATTTTTCTTGTGTTGACGCTCTTGAGCCTTACGGGGACAAGTGCGAAGAAGAAGTTTACGAAATTGATGAAAGTTATGGCCAGCACAAGTATGGCTATGGCCAGCAGACTCAAAGTAGTGGTCCTGTTGCCGCTCTTTCCGATAGTGCTTGTCACATTTCTTGAGAAGTAGAGCTCCTCAATCGGAAACAGCCTGCATGTCATTTTGTTGAGCGTCTCGTCCATGTCCTCGTATGAGCGGTAATTCCCGTTCCCGGCTCCGTCCTTATATATCTCATCACGTATTCTTTCGAAGGCCAGCCTTTCAAATTCCTCCTTGTCCTGCGGGGAACGCAGTTTGACGAAATATATGTAGCTCCACTCATTATAATTCCAACGGCATTCATCGCCGAGATTCACGATGTAGCCGAATTGGTACAGGTCGCTGTTTGACGGCATGTCTTTGAATACAGCAGCTACGCTGACATGGCTCATGTTTCCATCACTGTCTTTCCAGTAAAGTGTCGAGCCTGCGCCAAGTCCGAACTTCTTTGCATTCGATTCGGATATGGCTATTTCGTTGTCTCCGAGCGATTTGCCGAACGAGCCTTCGGACGCTTCAAAGCCGAATGTCCCGATGAAACCGGAAGATACCCTGTTTTTATTGAGTACGATTTTGTTGCCGCCAGCCTCGTCCGTATAGAAATCGGTCTCTTCTTGTATGCACCAGCAGCATCCTCCGCTTTCTACGCACGGAAGACTCGTGATTATGTCTTCCCAAAACGGGCGTGCCGTATATGTCATGTATCTGCTTTCGTCATACCAGTCCGGCAGTGCCAATACGTATATGCGTTCGGAGTCCTTTATCTTCCTGTTGTATCCCAAATCGTGCACAATCTGCACAAGTATGAGATACATGGCGGCAAAGGCCATGGCCATTCCGACAATGTTAAGGACTGATGATGTCAGGGAGCCTTTCCCTGACCTGAATATCTTGTTTGCCATTTCGCTTGTTTTTCCTATGCGCACCAATGCTTTAAAGTTCGTTCTTCACGTCACTTACAATATGGCCGTCGAAGAGATTTATTGTCCTGTGAGCCATAGCGGCGTCCTTCTGGGAGTGGGTCACCATAACGATGGTCGTGCCTTCCGCATTGAGTTCGCTAAGCAGTTCCATGACCTCTTTTCCGTTCTTCGAGTCGAGGTTTCCTGTCGGCTCGTCCGCGAGAATGAGCTTTGGATTTGATACTACCGCTCGTGCGATGGCCACTCTCTGCTGCTGTCCTCCCGAGAGCTGCTGCGGAAAATGCTGTGCGCGGTGGCTTATGTTCATTCTCTTGAGCATTTCAGTGACGCGTCTCTTTCTCTCCGCCGCGTTCATGTCAAGATAGCGCAGCGGAAGCTCGACGTTCTCATATACATTCAGCTCGTCTATAAGATTGAAGCTCTGGAACACGAATCCTATGTTGCCTTTGCGGAACTTTGTCCTTTCTCTTTCCTTCAGTCCGGCCACTTCCTCACCGATAAGCATATAGCTTCCTTCTGTCGGGTTGTCAAGAAGGCCGAGGATGTTCAGGAGCGTGGACTTTCCGCATCCTGACGGACCCATTATGGCCACAAATTCGCCATCAGAGATTTCAAAGGACACCTTGTCCAATGCAGTGGTTTCGATTTCTTCCGTGCGGAATACTTTGCTGAGGTTGGTTACTGTAATCATATTGTTTCTTTTTGAATTATTTGTCGTCATTATTCGTTCTTCAATGATTCTACCGGGTTGCTGCGCGATATCTTGAGGCTGTTGAGCACAGCGCAGGCTATTACAAGCATCATTATGAAAATGTCCGCAAGGATGAAGTACCATGGAGAGAGTGCTATCTTCTCGGAGAAGTTCTTCAGCCAGAGTGTTGAGGCGAAATATGCTCCGGCATTTCCGATTATCAGGGCCGGTATGCTAAGTTTCGTGATTTCAGTCACATAGATGCCTATGATTTCCATTACTGAAGCTCCGTTTATCTTACGCACTGCCATCTCCTTGCTTCTGCGCTGCGACTCGTCATGCACATATCCGACAAGTCCGAACAGAGCTATGATTATGGAGACGGCGCATCCTGCCATTACCGTGTTTCTCATTTTCCTTTCGTCCGAATAAGCTTCGCGCATAGAATCCCTATATGCCTTCACTTCTATCTCCTTGTTTTCTATCCTTGCCTGTATGGACTCTTCTACGCGTGCAATCATTTCCGTTGATATATCTGATACCTTGATTGCCATAAAATTCAAGGATGTTGAGCCGGTCTCACCGAGGAACTTGATGCTTGCACGGGTATCCTGGTTGGTCAGTGTGTTTATCCTGTAGTCTTTATATACTCCGCTCACTGTAAAGGCATCTTCAGCACTCCTGCTGTGTTCGGTGATTTGAATCTGTTTTCCGACCGCTCCGTCGCTCCAGTCCTGGAACTCCATCATCTTATTCACAAAGCTCTCGCTGACGGCCACTTCGGAAGCGATACGGGGATATCTGCCCTCAATAAAAGGAATCTCAAGCATTTCGAAAAGCCCCGCGCTTCCCTCATATTGGTCGGCGATGTTGAACAGCTCTTCCTTATTCCCGTCCTTCATCTGAAATATGTTGTTTCCGGAGCTGTAGTCCAGAGGAAGGCTGTATGACATCTGCACGTCAAGTACCCCCGGAATTGCCTTCAAATCATCAATGATTCCCTGATGCGTACTGTGGTCTGTGCCAGTGAGAGGTGTCCACAGCAGATTCCTGTACTCATATCCTGGCTTGTCGTTGACAGCTTTTCCGTATTGCGCGCTGATTACGCACATAAGCGTCAGGAGCAGTGAGCAGATTCCTATCTGGACAAAAAGAAGCCCGAGTTTCCAAATCCTCTTGTTCTCACGGCTGTTTCTTATCGCTGAGCCTGCGGGAATCCTTGAATAAAGGTGCCCCGGCACAACGGCGGCTGTCAGGAATACTGCTGTAAGCACGCAGGCTGCTGTGATATAGGTTTCTCTTACAAGAAGAGCATCTAAGGGAACTCCTGTGATATCCTCTGTCACTGGCTTGAGTGCCAGGATTATGAGTGCCGCTGCCGCCAGTGCCGCTGCCATATCGGCTGCAGCTTCCTTGCACATGAGCAAATAAATGTTTTCCCTTGCGGCGCCATAGCATTTCCTTATGCCCATTTCCCTGGACCTTTTGACTATTGCCGAAACCGACATGAGTATATAGTTCAGAAGTGAAATCAGGATAAGCAGACCTGCCACCACTGACAGTATTATCATCATGTTCCTTACACGTGCCAAGGAAGTGTATGCTCCTGCAAGAGGAGACAGGAAATAATGGATGTCGTTTCCGGATGTCCGGGCATTCTCAATCACTTCGGGAGGGTAGTTCTTCTCCTGCATTAGCCTGATTGCCGGTGCGAGCATATCCGGGTCAGTCCCGTCTGCCAGCCTGACGAATCCTCTGTAACGGTCGTTGCCTATCCAGTTTCCGGTGCTGTTGCTGTTTAGGCTTTCCATGGATACAAGGACATCTTTCCGGAGTGAACAATTATATGGGAAGTCCTTGAAGACCCCTGCCACAAATATCTTGAATTGAGGCAATTCCTCGTTTGCGATTATTTTTCCGATGGCCTTGTCAATGCCGCCGAGCTTTTCTGCAAAACTTTCCGATACCATTGCGCTGCCGGCATCAGCAAGCACTTTCTTGGGGTCGCCCACAAGAATCTCCGTGTCGAAGACATCAAAGAAACTGGTGTCTGCGGATATTATTGAGCCTTTTATGACATTCCTGTCCTCGTCCATGAATTTGTCGCTGTTGAAAAGGAAGGTATATCTCGTGGCTACATCCACACCGGGCACATGGTTCCTGAATCCCGGAGCTATGGCACCTGAAGTATTGTCATATTCATGCGCCTCCCCATTCAGCGTATAGAGGGTCCGTATCCTGTATATCTGCTCCGGGTTTGCATAACATGTGTCGTGGCTCTTCTCATAGCACACTTTCGCTATCAGTATAAGTCCGATTGCCACTCCGGTGCCGAGTGACAGGGCTTTTATTGCAGTTTCTTTCAGTTTCATTTTTATGGTCTTTTATTGTGTCTGCTTCCGTTTGCCGGCGTGTTTTCATATGCTTTTGCCTCTGGGACGGCAGTGGCAGATAATCGGCAGTGTGCTGTAATCAGAATACCAGCACGTCATTGTCCCCGAAGCTGTCATATCCTGATGTTATGACTTTTTCTCCGCTCTCCAGGCCCTCGAGCACCTCATAGAACTGCGGGTTCTGGCGTCCTATGCGGATTTCGCGCTTGATTGCCTTTCCGCCTTCCGGCGCTACGACATATATCCATTTTCCGCCTGTCTCCTGATAGAATGTGCCGCGCGGAATCAGTATGGCTTTCTCAGGTTGGCCGAGCTGGAGATTAAGGTAATATGTCTGGCCTGTGCGGATGTTGGACGGCTGGGTTCCGCTGAATCTGAAATCCGCCTTGAATTTCCCGTCACGAACTTCCGGATATACTTTCCTGATGACGGCCTCATATGTCTCACTCTGGCGCTCAAAGGTTGCTTCCAGCCCTGAGGACACCCTGTCTATATAATGCTCGTCAATCATGGCCTCAATCTTATAGCTGTCGAGGTCGTTTATCTGGCCTATCTTGGTGCCGCTTGCGACGGACTGGCCGAGCACCACGTCCAAAAGTCCGAGCTCACCATTGATAGGGGACTTTATTGTAAGGTTTTCCTTTCTGCGGCGTATCATCTGCATGTTGAGGCGCATGTTGTCAAGGCTTTCCTGCATCTGATTGATTTCCACGGCTCTGTACAGGCTGTCCTGGTATGCGCGTTCTGTGACAAGCGCCAGGCGTTTCTGTGCAAGTTCAAAGTCTTCCTTTGCCGTGAGGTATTCTTCACGTGCTATAAGCTTGTCTGCATAGAGGGCTTTCTGCTGGCTGTACTTTCTTTCCAGACGCTTGACTTCCATCTCGAGCTGCAGCTTGTCCTGCATAACGCTCAGCCTCTGCTGTTCCATGGATATCATGGTGTTGCGCAGTATGTTTTCCTTTTCCGCCAGTTCAGCCTCGGAGTTGAGTATCTGAAGGTCAAGGTTTTCATTGCTGAGGCGCAGTATCTCGTCTCCCTTTCGTACTTGTCCGCCTTCCTCTATTATGATTTCCTGGACTATGCCTCCCTCAAGCGGGCTCATCTGTATTGTTGTCATTGGCTGCACCTGGCCGCTGATGCGTATGTAGTCGTTGAACTCTCCGCTTTTTACCTCATTGATTGTCAGCGTGTCCCTGTTGATTCTCAGTGTGCTGGAATTCTCCCTGAGCACAAGCCACAATACGAATATGGCCATTATGGCTGCGAACCAGTATGGGAGGGCTTTCTTTGTGAATGCCGCCGCGATGCCTTTTTTCTTTTCTATTATCTTGTCCATGTCGTTTGGTATGTTTTTGTTGCTGATGATATGTTTTTTCTGCTGATAATGTGCGTCCGGTTAATTTTCCCAGTCCTGGTCCTGGTATGCTATGCCGCTGTAATAACGTACAACACTGCGCTTGATTATGAACTGCAGGAGCGCATTGAGCCTTTCCGCGTTGGCATTGAGCCAGTTATCTGAGGCTTTCTGGAACTCCAACGGTGAAATCAGGCCCTGCTCAAGCTTCTTGATATTCAGGTTGTATGCTTCCTCCTGCACATCCGAGAGGCGCTCCGCCTGAAGAAATGCCGCAATAGCCCCGTCCTTGTCCTGCACTGCTCTTGTCACTTCGTCTTCTATGTTGCGCAGGGTCTGCTCATATTCCATTCCGCTCCGCAGGCATTGGTTCTTTTTCTGCTTGAGATTGTAAATGTTGCCGAGCCTGTTATATATAGGTATCGAAAGCGAGAGCTGTATATACTCTCCTCCATTGGTGCGGAGCTGTGTCATATATGGCTGCGGGACATAATTTGCCTGTCCGGGATAGGTGTAATAGCTGGTGGACCATCCGGCTGAGAGGGAAATTTTCGGAGCGAATCTCCATTTGGCTTTTTTCAGTTCGAATCTTGCTTTTTCCATTGTACCTCTGGCGATTGCCACTGCAGGGTTGCGGCTTGCGGCCATGGATGAAAACTCTGCCGGGTTTTCTTCTCTTTCTGCAATCATGCCCGCTTTTTCCTGTCCTGCAATCTCCATGCATACGTCAAGAGGCTGGTCCAATGGCCATGACATCAGGTTTTTGAGGGTGAGTAGCGCGTCCTGATGCAAATTTGTGATGTTTACAAGCTTGTATTCCATGTCAGCAAGGGCGGCCTGCATCTCTATCACGTCTGCATGGCCTTTCTGCCCAAGCTCTTCCTGTCTTGTGACAAGCTGAAGCGACTGCTCTGCGGTCTGGGCCTGGCTTTCGATTATTTTGCTCATGTTGCCGTAATAGACCACATTGCAGTATGCCTCTATGGTGGCAAGGCAAATCTCGTCAGTGAGCTGCTGTTCGCGTTCCTTTCCCATTTTTACGGATGTACGTGCTATGCGAATGTTGTTTACGGCCTCGAAACCGTTGAACAGAGTCATTTCTCCTGATATGGAGTAACCGTTGTTGAATGATGCGGTGGAGACGTACGTGTTGGTCTCGGGGTCAACAGAGCGGCCGAAGTTTGAGTATGCGTGGGTTCCTGCAGAGATGCCGGGAGTGAATGCCTGCAATATGGCCTGGATGCGGTTGTCTTTTTCGTCTTCCGTCAAGGTTTTCTGTGACTTTAGCTTCAGGGAATTGTCGAGTGCATATTGTATGCAGTCCCTTATTGTCATGCTGTCGTGCTTGATTTCTTCATGCTGGTCCGTGTGGATTGCCGGGCTTTCATCCGACTGTGCCTTATGGATAGCCGGGTTTTCTTCCTGTGCGGATGCTGTTGTCACGGCATGTGCCGCATTTGTGCCAAGCAGCATGCTTGCCGTCAGCGCCGAGAGTATTTTACCGATTCTTAATGTTGCCTTATTCATTCCTTATGTCGTTATAGTCCTTGTTTTTTTTGCCCGTTTTTCATGTCAGTTTTTACGCCGGGCCGCAGGACAATGAACATCTGCCGTGCCAAAAGTTTTAATGCTTTGATTTTTAATTGTTTGGCTTTTCTGCTTTGAGCGCGTTGTGTAAAGAATTTTTACAGTGGGTGTAAAATTCTTGTCCAATTTTTTCTCCTCGTGGTATCCACCCGGACTGGCATTTCTGTGGATGGAACATTGTTTTCAGCTCTCCTGTCCATCTCAAACCGGAATTTCATGGATACTTTCCTGTGGTTTTTCTTTGCGGACGGGGTGGGGAGGTGGCGCGGATGTTGCCTAAGGCCCATGTCATTAAATTGAAAATGATATGAAACTTCATTCTGGACTGCCATATTGGATAATAAAGAATCGTCTGTATGATTATTACAATCCTCTGAAAGATGATGTGACCGCGGATGTCGCTGTCATAGGCTCAGGTATAACAGGGGCGCTTGCCGCACATGAGTTGTGCAAGGCAGGCTTTGATTGCTGCGTGCTTGACAGACGGAGCATAGCCACAGGGAGTTCTGCTGCGAGCACGGCCCTGCTGCAATATGAAATAGACCTGCCTTTGCACAAGCTTGCCGGGAAGATTGGGGAGGACAAGGCCGTGACCGCATACCGGTCGTGCCTGGATTCCATTACTGAACTCGGGAAGATACTGGAGGAAACTTCGGTGCAGGCGGATTTCGTGCGCAGGCCGAGCATTTTTTATGCAAGTGATTCCAAGGGAGAGGAAATAATCGCGAAAGAATATGAAATAAGGACAAGGCACGGCTTGCCGGCTGAGCTTGTTTCACGTGAGGTCCTTCAGGAGAAATATGGCCTGCATACATATTCGGGGGCGCTTTGCAATTGCGAGGCTGCGGAAGTGGATGCATATAAGGCTGCCACGGGGCTTCTGGACTATGACATGAGGCATAACGGCCTGAGGGTATATACTCATACGGAGATTTCCGATTGCATCCAGGATGAATGCGGCTGCATTCTGACAGATATGGACGGACATACGGTCAAATGCAGATATGTGGTTGTGGCAGCAGGGTTTGAGGCGGGGCAGTTCCTTCCTGAGAAGGTGATGAAACTGACTTCGACATATGCCCTTGTGTCGCATCCGGTGGATGAGAGGCTGCTTTGGCCGGGACGTGCGCTGATATGGGAGACGGCAGAGCCTTATGTCTATATGCGCACCACGAAAGAGAACAGGATAATAATGGGAGGGGAGGATGACGGATTCTATGACCCGAAAAGGCGTGACAGGAGGCTCGCCCGGAAGGTGAGGACACTGGAGAAAAAGTTCCGCAACCTGTTTCCGGACATCCCGTTCACAGCAGAGATGGCCTGGTGCGGAACATTCAGCTCGACGGATGACGGACTGCCTTTCATTGGCCCGTGGAAAGAGGGCGACCGTGTCTTCTATGACTTGGGGTACGGCGGAAACGGCATAACCTTCAGCGTGATAGGAGCCAAGATGATAAGCCGCACCCTCTCCGGCCACCAGGACTCCTGCTACGGCATATTCGGTTTCGGACGGCTTTGGGAGGATTGAGCAGGTTTTTAAAATAATTCTGGCTTTGGCAATTTGATATAGTTTTACTGATTTTGTGACCGTCGTAATTGTTGTGGCGGTTGCAAAAATTAAGTCTTACTAGTGACTGTCGTCCTGGATATAATAATGACAAATTGCTTGCGCTTGATGCTTTTACCTGAGAGGAATCTAAGTGTATCGAATTGCTGGGCGAGAATACAGACCTGTCAATAATCGGAATGCTTATATGCGGCAAGACATTTGATTTTCGAGAAAACTTATAACAGAAGACACTACGTTTTTGGGGATGCTCTCTTAAGAGAAATCTCCTGTTTGGCCATATTCGTTTGCGTTACTATATTGCTTGTTTAATTGGAGGACAAACTTTTCAAACTAGACTTTGCTGGGCCAAAACAAAAAGGAGTGAGTGAGTTACACCCCTTTTGATATTATTGGTTGTTTCTGATAGTTTCTATCTTAAATTGAATCAGCATACTTGATGACTTGTTCTACTATGTGGTGCATATCATAGTATTTGTATTCAGAAAGTCTTCCTCCAAAAATGATATTTTCTTCATTGTCAGCTAATTCTTTGTATTTGAGATATAGTGAATTATTCCGGTTGTTATTGATTGGATAGTATGGTTCGCTATTTTCTTTCCATTCTGAAGAATATTCTTTGGAAATTACCGTTTTTTCCTGTTGCCCGAATTCGAAATGCTTATGTTCTATAATGCGTGTATATGGCGTGTCTGAATCGGTGTAATTCATGACAGCTACTCCCTGATAGTTTTTAATGTTAAGAATCTCGTTTTCAAATCGGACAGTCCTATATTCTAATTTACCGAATATGTAATTGAAGTATTGGTCAATGGGGCCTGTAAAGACAATCTTATTCGCTAAAGATTTGAAATAGTCTCTGTCTGAAAAGAAATCAGTATCTGTCAAAACTTCCGCACCTGATAAAAGCTTGTCAAATAGTTTATTATATCCTCCAATGGGAATTCCCTGATAGGTATCATTGAAATAATTGTTGTCAAATGTGAAGCGTACAGGAAGCCTTTTTATTATGGAGGCTGGAAGTTCATTGCATTTTCTTCCCCATTGTTTTTCTGTATAGCCTTTTATGAGAATTTTATAAATGTCCTTTCCTACTAATGAAATAGCTTGTTCTTCCAGATTAGACGGTTTTGTTATTCCGGATTCTTCCATTTGCATTCTTATCATTCGTGATGCCTCTTCGGGAGTTGTAACTCCCCATAGCGCATGGAACGTATTCATGTTAAACGGTAGATTGTAAAGTTTTCCTTTATAGTTGGCAATGGGAGAATTTACATAATTGTTGAATTCGACCAATGATGTGACGAAGTTCCATACATCCTTGTTCGAAGTGTGGAAAATATGCGCACCATACTTATGGACGTTAATTCCTTCTATGTTTTCGCAATAAAGATTCCCGCCTACATGTGGACGCTTTTCTATAATAAGGCATTTTTTGCCTTTTTGTGTTGCTATATATGAAAAGCACGCACCATAAAGGCCGGCTCCAACTATAAGGTAATCGTATTTCGCCATAGTTTAGAATTTTTTTCTGAAATAATATAACCAAGGACAATTAGCGATAATCCAAAGTCTGCTTATACGACTTTTGGAGAAATATCTTTGTGTTATTTCGTTGTTTCTGAACATTTCTTTTGCCTCTTCTGACCATCTTTTAATGAATTGTCTTTTGAGTGATATGTTGAGCCTCTTGTAATTCCATTTGTATGAACCGAACACTCTGAAAGCCATGACTTCTTTTAGATCCTCGTATATTCTGTGTTCTTTTGCATAGCGTCTAATTTCTGCGTTTTCATCACAGACATAATACATTTTTCCAGGTGAAGTTACGGAAGAGTTATCATTGATTCTATAATGGTGCAATGCTTTGGACAACACCATCATTCGTTCAGCACTTGCATATACTTTGAATGCAAATGATGTGTCTTGAAAACTTGCACCAGGGGTTTCTAGAAACCTGATGTCATTTTCCACTAAAAAGTCTTTTTTGTATAATCCTGCCCAAATTGCAGGGGCAATAAAGAATATGTTAGCTTGCTCCTTTGGACAGAATACGGTGTTGCATGTATAATAATCAGTATCGTTTTTTATATACACTTGATTATGTACCTCATCGTGTACCGTGTAAAGGCAGCGTACGAGATCCAGTTCATGCTTTTCTGCTGCATTATAAAGATTCTCAAACATGTCGCATTCTATGTAATCATCAGATTCCACAATGCCTATATATTTCCCTTTTGCTGCTTTTAGACCGATGTTCATTGTAGCTCCATAGCCTGAATTGGGCTTGTCTATAAGCACAATTCTTTCATCATTGGCAGCATATTCTTTAAGTATATTTTGCGTATTGTCCGTAGAACCGTCATTAAGGCAAACAATTTCAATATCTTTCAAGGTTTGGCAAACTATAGAGTCCATGCATTCATGGAGATATCGTTCAACATTGTAGCATGGAACTAAAATTGAAACTTTAGGAGCGTTTTTCATTATATGTTAATCAAATTTGCGAATAACTATCTTGATGCAAAAATAACCTTTTTATATGAAAATAGCAATAGATTTATTAGCCATGAAGTGTGTTTTATTTTTACTATATATTGTAAAATATTATCTTTGTCCCATTATTTAATAAAACTTTGTATTGTGGTTAATGTTGAAAAGATATCAGTAATAATTCCGGTTTATAATACGGAAAAATATGTCGAGACTACGGTAAGAAGCATTATGAATCAGACATATGATAATTTGGAAATTATTTGTGTTAATGATGGCTCAACAGACGGTTCTCTAGAAATTCTTAAAAAATTGCAGGACGGAGATAAGAGAATTACTATTATAGATAAAGCTAATGGAGGACTGGGCGATGCTAGAAACTATGGTCTGAAAAATGCTACAGCGGAATGGATATCATTCATTGATTCTGATGATTTTTTGGAGCCAGAGACATATGAAATTATAATGAATAAGACGCTTGGCTATAATCCTGATATGATACATTTTGGATTGAGGATAGTCCAAGAGGAAAAAGTGGGGAATAAACGGAAAGATGAGAATTATTATTCGTTTCCATATGATGGGTTGGAGGAACTTAATGATGAGATGAGAATCAAACTTGATGCATCTTCATGCAACAAGATGTTCAGAAAATCAATTATTGAAAAGTACGATCTTCATTTTGAAAATATCCACTATGAGGATTACCAGTTTGTGATGCAGTACCGTTGCGTTGTTGAAAAAGTCTATTTTGTTCCTGACAAGTTGTATAATTATTTAAGACGTGGCAGTTCTATAATGGCTGAAACATTTAAAGGTTCTCCACGTTCGATAGATCATCTTTATGCATTTCATCATATCGTTATCTTTTTGCAAAGAATCGGTATCTTACGATTGCATAGTGATATCTTATGCAAGATGTTTGCTCAATGTTATTATTTTTCCATGCGTAATGCGGATGATACAATAATATCATCAGTAGTTGATTATGCATTGGGACTTCATTCCAAATATGATTTTCTTCGAGACAGGTTTGAGGTGACTAAGAAAAAAGGGACATTACTTTTTGAAGATAGGAAAACCCCAAAAAAGCATAATGTGGTTTCAAGCGTTTTGAGCTCCGTCTTTGCTATAAAACGTGAACTTATTGAGTATCGTTCATATAAGGTAATTAAAGTGTTAGGATTTAATGTATATAAAATGAGGTGTCTATAGTCTGCTTTTACTTGACATTGCATTATAATTATGTAATGTTATATGGTATCTAAAATGTCAGAATGACTCTCTGAGAATTAAGTATTTGGAAACAAGGTCGAGGTTTACCTCACCGAACAACAAGACAAAGGGGCAAACTAGAAAAAATTAGTTAAGCCCCTTTGTCTTGTTATTATTCTCAAAAATAACAGATAAAACTCGCAGATTAATCGGGAAATTTTCCTACATTGCGTCATGTTTCGAATAGTGGACCAGATTGCATTACTCGAAAAAATAATACTAAAAACAGCCGGTTATGAATGAAAGATTATTATGTAAGTGCCCAAATAACATTATGGCACACAAGGTCGTCAGTATTCTCACAAATGATGATATTGTCTTCCGCCAGCACGATGAAACAAATGATCCACGCACAGGAGCATACGGTCCAACCCCCGGCATCGCAATCTATGTGTTTGAAAAGGACTATGAAAAGGCTCATATGATGATAGAACCTATTGTCAACTCCTCGACAGAAAGCATAAAACCATTCTGCCCGAAATGCGGTAGTGAAGACACCTCCCGTATCGAAAAAAACAAATTCATGATACCGTTGCTCATACTCTCAATAGTTCTCTTCATAGCCCCTGTTGCCTATTTCTACTTCACAAAAGACTTGGAAAACCACTCAATGATACTGGACATCCTTGCTATTATTGCATTCCTGTCCAGCATAGTGATGGCCTTTCTCTGTGACCGTAAAACTGCCAATTACAAATGCAACGGCTGCGGCAAAAAATTCAATCGCATATAAAGCGCTCTTATTCCCCAAAAGTGTACTTTGAATCCTCTGTAATATGAAAAGTTAAGGCCACTTAGTGCTGCTCGCACTGCTTTTTCCACTCTTATATCTTGGCGAAAGGTTGTTGCATGATATGAAATCCTGCTGTTTTCAGTTTTTGGGTTAGTGGAGATTGGCTCAGCAAAGTTGGGTGGTCTTTATTTTTGGGGATTCGGTTTAAGAAAACGTCTTTTTTTTACACCGAATTGCATTTTTGTGTAATTCGGTAAAAAATATGGTTCATCGTCAAATTTGTTGCAAAAAGATTAGGGTAATCCGCTGAAAGTCAGCG